>Ga0123352_10015559_pt1 | contig 12112 bp, 11 predicted proteins | sample TergutLab28metaG_FD_89700 | JGI IMG/M metagenome (GOLD analysis project Ga0123352, IMG submission 89700) | Labiotermes labralis P1 segment gut microbial communities from Petit-Saut dam, French Guiana - Lab288 P1 | ecosystem: Host-associated > Arthropoda: Insects > Digestive system > Gut ... | reverse complement strand
TGCGGGGCGCGGACTCTTCTTTTTCTCTCTCTCGTGTTTTTGGGTGTTGTGTATAGACATGACACCCACACGTACGGGTGGTGGGGGGGTTGTGGTGGTGGGTGGGGGGGGGGGGGGGGGGGGGGGGGGGGTATGCTGTTCTAGCTGAGATATTGTTATTCTCATTGGGTCAGTTATTAGCGTAGAATTTTTACGTGCTGGTGACTTGTCGTAGTATCGGCACGTAACCGAAAATAGCAAATTTTCACAGGCGTGTTTAAATTCGCATAAACTTACTAACTTACTGACTGCTAAATGTAAAGATCGCTCAGCCTTCTTCTGTCTGTAAGCAACAGCAAGCTTGTTACGCTCGGTCCACAGTTTCACGTGGCGAACCAAAAAACTGTCATAAAATTTAGAGTAATGTTGAGGCCCTTCAGAGCTCGTGTTGTCAGTATTGCAATTCGTCCGTTGACTAGATTTCCAAAAACACAAAAAAGTAAATATTGAACAGGTTCCGCATCCAAAATGTATTTTTTTCTGTGTTTTTGGATATCTTGGCGATTGACCAAGAAACTAATTCCACGCAGTTTCTCGTCTATGCAAGAAATTCCCATTTTTGGAAAGTGAAGTTTCATCATCTTGTTCACAGCAGCCTGACACTTGTCAGATGAATCCAATCCAGCCCATCCCACCTATGTCTTTAAGACCATTTTAATATCATAGCCCATTCTATGCCTAAGTCCTGAAGGTTAAATAGGGTAGCCGTACAGCTTGAGGGCCGACAACTGCTCGCCGTAAATATTGGCATGTTAGGAAGTAACAGGCAGTCTAACACATATATAACTCGGAATGTAATATACCGTCCTGGAACTCTAAACATTTTGATATCCACATTTAATTCCCTGCAATAAGCAACAAGAAGCAGAACATATTGAAACCGTGACGTAAAAGGACACTAGCGACGTTTAATGTAGTATGTTGGCGGTCCTGCAGCTGTCGCTATTGACAACAGAACACAAAATACTGTCACAACATAAACGTGTACTGTGTTGTAATAATATAAAGGTCAGACGAAGGACACAATTTGAGGGGTGGACTACTGTCAGCCTGACCTGACCTCTACATATCAGCACACAGCTTTGCATGCAATGTCAGCACGTAACAAAGATTTTACTATTTTACTGCTCTTCTTCTTCTTCTTCTTCTTTTTCTTCTTCTTCTTCTTCTTCTTCATAAGCAGTCTTCTTCCTTTGTTATTCAGCTGATACCAAGCAGTTTTTTTCTTTTTCTTTTAGAGATTTGTTCCAGTTGGTCACGTTTTTAAGTTCCTCTTCTGTTTTTGGTTCTGAAACTACAATAGAAACATTTGGCAGTCACGGTTTGGATGATAACAGCTTGTTGACATGCAGATTGTCTCTAATTTCAGTAGATATACAGGAAGTTCCACGGTCTAAGTAGACACTTGAGGAAGTACAGGATGCTCCGGGGATGGAATCCCGGTGGGGTGTAATTTTCCTTGCCGATCGCACCAGCAATATTTTTCGTGTAACTGAAGCGAATTTACTGCAATATGGTTCCTTTCCATTCTTTGGCACCGCGTAGACCCCACCTGCTGCGCAGTCGACAGTGCGAATTCCCATCGGCAAGCTTGTTGAAAACTGGCACTCCGAAGAAGGTACGAAAATCTTGGCACTGTACCCGAGTGACAGTTTGCTATGGACAGACAAACATAAGGACATGCGATGAATGAGAGTTGGCGCAAGTATATACTGGAACTAACCAAAGAAAGACCTGAGAGAAATGTCTTGTTTAACTACGCAGTCAATTGATGGGGTTATGTGGTGTCGATGGCGGATAAAGAAAATGTGAGTATGGACCGCTGGCGGAGGGATACGTACAGTGGGAAATTGTCGGAGAAATAGCTGATAACACTTTGAGTGAAATTCAAGCAACAATGTCACTTTCTTAATAAATGAACGCGCGATATAAATTCTGGGAAATAAGAATAAACTTGAAAGTACGAAAAGGATGAAACCCACCAAGTATTTGTTAGATAGACGGTAAGTTTGGCAACTACAAAAAAAAACCGACAATTCTAAAGTAATTGTGCCGAACGGCGAGATGCTGACAAAAATATTAAGATTGCAAACACGCAGTCTGCAATGTGCTCTAACGTAATAACTACATTCAGGGCTTGAAAACCTACATTACAATCAGCACGTCAAACGTGAAATTAATTGTTAATTGAAACTCTGTAAATAAAACTGCTTTATGTGTGTTTAAATAAGAATTTGATCGTTTTTTTTTGCCGAATTGTTTAAGCAATATGAATTAATTACAATATGCAGGAAAAACAAGCGCATTAGTTTTTCAAAGCCCAGTGGTGCCATCTGCTGTAACACTGGTAATCTCTTAATTTCGTCTACACAGGGGTTGTTTGTAATAATTCACAAAACAGAAGCAGCGATTATTTCCCCAAATAATATTAAATGGCTCATCTTTATACTGAGGATAATATTTGTTTCCTGTGGAGTAGGAACTCGCCTGTTAAGTGCAATTTAGATGACTTCCAACGTAAGCACTACAGCATCAGCCCGTACATCAATATTTTCTGGTCTTATTAAAGTCACTATTTTCACAATTTTGACTTATTCATTTCCACACTACTCTTTTCAGAAGGACGAGCGGGTGAAGCCTGGACAACTTCTAACAAAGTAATAATTTCTAAGTCCCACTCCCCCAGCCCGCTAGTACAGTGTCCCCCCCCTCCTCTCTCTCTCTATACAAACACACTCACACACACACACACACACACACACACATATATATATATATATATATTATGGGCCAGGTAGCTCAATCGGTATAGCGACTGACTACGGGTTGGACGGTCCGGGATCGAATCCCGGTGGGGTGGGTACCGCGTCTTTCCCGGGGGTAAAGTGCGGCCGGGTAGTGCTGCTGACCACTCACCCCCTTCTAGTGCCGCAGCCATGGAAGAGTAGATCCATGTCGCCAAGTATAACAAAATTGTAATTAAGCACCTGGTTTTATATATGATGTGTATGATGGTACTAATTATAATATATAGAGGTATAACTCTACCCACACTCTGGGTCACACTCGGTCAGTAATGGGATCACTTTACCTTTATAAATAAATATATATATATAATATTAAGCCACACAACAAGGCGGACTGTCAATTCCATAAGCAGCTACGAATCGACTTTCGATGTGGTATTTAGGCAGCCTCAAGTTACCTATTAAAATCAATTACCTACATACATTAAGCAGTATAAAACAACAAAAATAACCAACAACGTTTAAAACCAATTCGAATGTACACAAACGAGCGCAAAGCGAAAAATGTGATAGCAATAAAAGTGGAGTGGAGAGTCGAAACAGACATTTCGTTTTCATAAAGGTCCGAGAAGACTTGCTGGGAAAATTGTTCCCATTCAGATTTTTCGATTACATTCCAGCGAACGGTACTGTAAATACAGTGTGTGTACCTACAGCGCACTGTACTGTCAATAGAGTGCATATACCTACAGTGCACGACATTTTCAATACAGTGTATATAAATATAGCGCACGGTAATGTCAATAAAATGTATGAAATTACAGCGCACGATATTGTCAATACAGTGTACGTACCTAAATTGCACGGTACAGTCAATACAGTGTAAGTTCCTACAGCGCACGGCATTGTCAATAGAGTGTATATACCTAAAGCGCACGATACTGTCAATACAATGTGTTTACCTACAGCGCACGGTATTGTCAACAGAGTGTATGTACCTACAGCACACGCTACTGTCAATAGAGTGTATGGACCTACACCGCACGGTATTGTCAATAGAGTGTATAAACCTACAGCGCACGGTACTGTGAACAGAGTGTACAAATCTACAGAAGCGGTAATGTCAATATAATGTATGTACTTAGAGCGCACGGTATTTACATAAAGTGTATGTATCTACGGGCCACGATACTGTCAACACAGTGTATAAACATACAGCGCACGGTACTGTCAGTATAATATATGTACCTAGAGGGCAAGTTATTTTCAAAAGAGTGTATATACCTAGAGCGCAAGGTACTGTCAATACAGTGTATGTACCTACAGCGCACGGTATTATCAATACAGTGTACACATTTACAGCGCAAATTACTGTCAATCCAGTGTATGTGCCTACAGCGCACGGTAGTTTCAACACAGTGTAATTACCTATAGCGCATGGTACTGTCAATAAAATGAATGTACCTACAGCGCACGGTATTACCAATACAGCGTACACACTAACAGCGCACGACATTGTCAATAGAGCGTATAAACCTACAGCGCACGGTACTGTCAACAAAGCGTATGTACCTACAGCGCACGGTGCTGTCAACACAGCGTATAAACCTACAGCGCACGGTACTGTCAACACAGCCTATGTACCTACAGCGCACGGTACTGTCAACACAGCCTATGTACCTACAGCGCACGGTACTCTCAACACAGTGTATGTACCTACAGCGCACGGTACTCTCAACACAGTGTATGTACCTACAGCGCACGGTACTCTCAACACAGCCTATGTACCTACAGCGCACGGTACTCTCAACACAGCCTATGTACCTACAGCGCAGTGTACTCTCAATACAGTGTATGTACCTACAGCGCACGGTACTCTCAACACAGCCTATGTACCTACAGCGCACGGTACTCTCAACACAGCCTATGTACCTACAGCGCAGTGTACTCTCAACACAGCCTATGTACCTACAGCGCACGGTACTGTCAACACAGCCTATGTACCTACAGCGCACGGTACTCTCAACACAGCCTATGTACCTACAGCGCAGTGTACTCTCAATACAATGTACTTATTTACAGCACACGGTATTGTCAATACAGCGTATATTCCTAAAGCGCACGGTACTGTCAACACAGCGTACGTACCTACAGCGCACGGTACTGTCAATAAAATGTATGTACATACAGCGCACGGTTTTATCAATACAACGTATAGACCTACAACGCACGGTACTGCCAACACAGCGTATAAACCTACAGCAAACATTATTGTCAACAGAGCGTACATACCTACAGCGCAAGTTACTGTCAACACAGCGTATGTATGTACAGCGCGCGGCACTGTCAATATATATGTACCTACAGCGCACGGTAATGTCAAAATAGCGTATTTACCTACAACGCACGGTACTGTCAACACAGCGTATATACCTACAGCACACGATACTGTCAACAAAGCGTATGTACCAACAGCGCACGGTACTCTCAATAAAATGTATGTACTTACAGCGCACGGTATTGTTAATACAGAGTATATACCTACAGTGAACGGTACTGTAAACACAGCTCATGTACCTACAGAGGACGGTACTGTCAATAAAATGTATGTACCTACACAGCAAAATTTTGTCAATTCAGTGTATGTAACTACAGCGCACGTCACTTTCAATAGAATGTATGTAACTACAGGGCACGGTACTCTCAACACAGTGTATGTACCTACATTGCACGGTACTCTCAACACAGTGTATGTACCTACATTGCACGGTACTCTCAACACAGTGTATGTACCTACATTGCACGGTACTCTCAATACAATGTATGAAATTACAGCGCACGTTATTTTCAATAAAATTTATGTACTTACAGCACAAAGTATTTTCAATAGAGTGTACGTACCTACAGCGCACGGTACTGTCAATACAGTGTACGTACCTACAGCGCACGGTACTGTCAATACAGTGTATATACCTACAGCGCACAGTACTGTCAATACAGTGTATATACCTAAATTGCACGGTACAGTCAATACAGTATATATACCTACAGCGCACGGTACTGTCAATACAGTGTATATACCTAAATTGCACGGTACAGTCAATACAGTATATATACCTACAGCGCACGTACTGTTAATAAAGTGTATGAATTTACAGCGCACTGTATTGTCAATACAATATATGTACATACATCTCACGGTACTCTCAACACATTGTATGTACCTACGGTTCACGGTATTGTCAATAGAGTGTATGTACCTACAGCACACGTTATTGTCAATAGAGTGTATGTACCTACGGCGCACGGTATTTTCAATATAGTGTATGTACTCACAGCGCACTTTACTGTCAATACAGTTAATGTACCGACAGCGCACGGTATTTTCAATACAGTGTGCGTTCCTAGAGCGCACAATACTGTCAATAGAGTGTATGTACCTACAGCGCACTCTACAATCATTACACTGTATGTACCTACAGCGTACGATATTTTCAATAGAGTGTATGTACCTACAGCCCACGGTATTTTCAATACAGTGCATACACCTACAGCGCACGGTATTGTCAATACAGTATATACACCTACGGCGCACGGTATTTTCAAAATAGTGTATGTACCTACAGCGCACGGTACTGGCAGTACGGTGTATGTACCAACAGCTCACGCTATTTTCAATACAGTTTGCTTACCTTCAGCGCCCGTTACTGTCAATACAGTGTATGTACCTACAGTGCACGGTACTCTCAATACAGTGTATGTACCTACAGCGCACGGTACTCTCAATACAGTGTATGTACCTACAGCGCACGGTACTGTCAATACAGTGTATGTACCTACAGCGCACGGTACTCTCAATACAGTGTATGTACGTACAGCGCACTCTACTCTCAGTACAATCTATGTACCTACAGTGCACGGTACTCTCAATACAGTGTATGTAGCTATAGCGCACGGTACTATCAATACAATGTATATACCTATAGCTCACTTTACTCTCAATACAGTGTATGTACCTACAGCGCACTCTACTATCAATACAATGTATGTACCTACAGCGTACGGTACTCTCAATACAGTGTACGTACCTGCAGAACACTCTGCTCTCAAAACAGTGTATGTACCTTTAGCGCCCTGTACTGTCAATGCAGTGTATAAATCTACAGCGCACGGTAATGTCAATACAGTGTGTTTACCTACTGCGCACGTAATGTCAATACAGTGTATATACCTACAATTCATGTTAATATCTTTACAGTGTATGTACCTACAGCGCACGGTAATTTCAATACAATGTATGTACCTACAGCGCACGGTACTCTCAATACAATGTATGTACGTACAGCGCACTCTACTGTCAATACTATGTATATACCTTCAGCGTACGTTACTCTCATTTCACTGTATGTACCTACAGCGCATTGCTCTGTTCAGATCCCACAGAATCATAAGCTCAAGTACCAGCACTGCGGGTCATTAGCGCCGGTTCCCAAGTTTACTTCGCGCGGGCAAGCGGCTGATCGCAGGTTTCGATGTCCCGTTTGTACCTCCGCATTCCTCAGAAGCCTGCTGTTCAGATCTGCATTTTTGTTCCTGAAAGTGCAGTTGGATCTTCTTAGAGCTTCCGCGTAGTAATATTGTGACTTGGCATGGGACCAAATAAAAGTGAAAGGCACATCTGGAAGTCGAGAGAAAATTAGTTGGAGTTAGTTTGTTCCAAAAGTACAAAATGTAGTTCTGTTTGACTATAATACACGTGCGTGTGAAAGGGGCAAGGGGGCAACATGTAGTGCACACGATGCAACACGCACACACCTTGACAAATCAGTTCTTTGTTATTTTGAACAATGCTAATTAGTTGGCCTTGATGTTTGTTGTCGCCACAGTACAAACTACCACCGGACAGATACACACAACACCACAACTCTTCACGCGAAGTCATTACTTTATATGACAAATATTTTTTGCCACATCCTTTCGGCTCATCGTATTGACACTAGTCCACTCAGTTGAACGCATACACGCGCGGCAGAGTAGCGTTTCGAAATAACAAATGAGAGTTGTCAGATAAAATAAGGACGCTTCATAATTTAACGCAATTACAATAATTCCCATCTTATAGAGTTTAGGTCTTTTTGTGGGAGAGAAGCGAAATTTATACAGGATATTGGTTGGGAATTGTGAAGGAAAGAGACCACTGGGAAAGCCTAGACGTAGACAAGAGGATAATATTGACATGGATTTTAAAATTTGAATGAGAAGGAGTGGTTTGGATGAATCCTGCTGAGGATACACACGACCGGTAGGCTCTTGTAAACCTGGGAATGAGAAGTCCTGTTGCATTAACTGCGGGAATGACTTGACTAGATGAAGAACTAGCAGCTTCTCAAGAAAGACTGCTCAGTGAGTTTAGACAGAAAGACAGACAGACACTCAGCCTTCTGCTGATTCATTTTGTTTGCTACAGCCTTCACCCATCATCACGACGCAGCACTGAATGAACAGTCTACTGTAACCACCTTGACTGACTGACTGCAGGTTTCATTACGCAATATTTACTTCAGCCGCCACAACCAGTCTCTGTGTTAATATGGCACAGTGTTGTAACAGCAGGAGGAACAGAGGCGGATAAACCTCAATAACTGGATACATCGATAATTTTAAGGTGGCTCACTTAAACAGACAACCGTCAATTTCACTTTCTTCACTCCCCTACATCGTTCTGACCGGCCAAGTTCTTGTAGCCTACTTACTTAACCGACCCACTTCCTCCCCGAATGATTTCAGCACACGCCCAGAAGTTGGAGGCATTGCTACATTCCGAAACGTCGGTTTGTGCCCACAAGCCCGCAAGGTGTCGAAAGCCTGAAGGCTATCATGTGAAGTTTACAGCGATTTTCACAATAAGGCGATACAGCTGTTCGCCGGTGACCATATTGCAGTTCCGTGAGACTGGTTCTCCATCTGTCGGACACCCCAGGAAGCTGGTCAGCAATACGCGGATATGATGGCATTGTTTGGCAGCAAGCCGATGACATTTACAGCATAATTTCGTCAACAATCAGCAAAGCATGCACGCAGTTCGTAAATATGCAACACTAGTATTTTCTTTGGAGTCTTACCGGAAAATCCGGCACTAAGAGCATATAAATTTTTGCATAAAGTTATGTTGAACAGTGAGATGAAACTTTTCTTAATAGTCGCTTCGTTAGACCTTCCAAACGCACGGTATCGTATCAAAGTGTTCTCCGATTACATGTGTACAACGACGCTGTATCACTTTGCAATAGTCACAAGTAGTTAGATACAGACAAATTCTTACGGACGACTCTGTTATTTCTTGTGGACAAAATTAATTGAATCTGCAGTAAGCAGTTAATAAAAACTCATACATTTTTACTGCTTCTAATCTGTACTAATTTGATAGTGTAAGTAATGCCTTTAAATGGCAAAGCTCTGTATGTCCTGTCAATAAAATCTGCAGATCCACAGATTTCTCCTGATGGTTTGCATTGTGTCACCTGCAGCAGGACGGTAGCTCTCCGACAGCAGGCGACTCATTGCCCAATCGTCCAGCATCAGGCCACAAAATGGCTGGTCACGCCCGCCTTTGAGAGCAAAAGTCACGTCATCTGTTGATAAAGAAAAGAGTAATTAGAGTTGTTCGTGCATATTGCGAAGAACGTTTACGAATGACGACGCGAATCGCACTCACAAACTCCACATCGCACTTCGATCTAACAGCCACGGCTGCCGTACGTATGGGCAGGTGAACTGCTGAGTGAATGTCACGTGTTTGAGTCTTGTCTATTACGCACTCAAACGGGCACAAATTGACATTTGTAAGTGTAAAGAAAGTCTCCTGGCACTGATACTAGCTATTAAAGTGCGCCACATGTTTCGGCACATACAGTGCCATCTATCAGGCCAAAATATGCATTTTATAAAGCATGACCTGAATTTATTACGTAGGTCTACGCAGTAATAAGCCAATAATTGGACCTATATCCTATCAAAGTTTTGTAGACTAATATTTTGTACTGTAAGCAAATTATTGCATACAATTAAGCATACCAAACAAGTAATATTTGCAATGCTTGCAATTTCACTCAGAAACATCAGCTCTAAACTGGTAAATACTTGAAGAATAAAAAAAACCAACTAGATGATACTTATTATTTTATTGTACTTCTTATAGGCTCAACATGTTTTGGGCACTACTATGCCCATCATCAGGAGCTCGCGAATATGATGTTGATTACCACATTGGTCGTTTCGTTCTGTACAGATGGAGGGGTTAGCGTTAGTGTAATTTATGTTTCTTAGTGGTGTATGTTCGGTGGGAAGTTCTTTGTCGCTTTTTTGTAGCTGGTAACGTGTTTCTGCTCATATTAATAGTTGTGGTCGTTTATGTGTAGTGATCGTAGTGTTCTGTTGTGTGTAGTGTGTTTCATTAGTGGATTGGTAATTCGATGTGTTGTTAGTGTTCATTAGTATTGTGAATCTGAAATTGTACATTACTTGGTTTGCTGTATGTTGGAAGTTGGGTGCGGTTTGGCTGGAGTAGTGTCTGGGCTACAGGCTAAAACACGACTGGTCTTTTCATGTAGTATGTGGGGGTTGGGGGTTAATGGCCGTCTGAACTAGCGAGTTTATTTCGTCTGGGTATTGTTCCGGCATTTGTGTGCCTTCTCGGTGGAGGGTTTGGATGTAGTATTGTTCGTAGGGAATGAGCATGCTTGGTTTACTGAGAGGTTTCAGCAAGGTCATTATAATGTTCATCTGGCCGTATTCGTGTTGATTTTGCAGAATATGTTGGGCAAACGCCGATTGGGGAATGTTGCTCCTAATGTATCTGATGTGTTCCTGAAAACGTATTTTCAGGTTTCAGCTCGTTTGGCCTACATACGACAGGTTGCATGTATTACATGTTAGTTGATAATTTTCCCATTTATTGTGGGGGTGGAATGTCGTAGTCCTTTGAGGGTTTGATAAGGTTGTCTATGGTATTTCGGCATCTGAATGCTATCTTAACTTTTGTGTTTCTGAATAAGTTCGTAATCTTGCGTATGTGCGGGGAAATGAAGGTGAATGTCGCCTATTTTTTTTTTGTTTTGTTCATGTTTGTGTGTGGTGCAGTGTGCTTTGTCTTTTGCTTTATCTGGCATCTTAGTTTTTGTATTGTAGGTGGAAAACCGCTGCGCTGTTCTATGCGGGGGATTGTGAGCCATTCTCTTTTTTGGCGTTCTGCATTAAGCGGGAGATTAAGCATTCTCTCAGTGTAATATCTGTATGCTGCCAATTTGTGTTCGTTAGGGTGGTTGGATAAAAAAAATGTTTTGTGGTATCTATTTTTGTGGGTTTTCGGTAAATTCCAATTTCCAGATGGGAGATTCTTCTGATAATTGTTAAATCTAGAAGGTTGATGCAGTCACTAGATTCCTGAGTTGGGTTAAATTGCAAGCTATCGTGCGTAGAATTAATGTATTTTATCAAGGTGTCCTGTTTGGTGCTTTCAGTGTCATAAATGATGAAGCTGTCGTCTATGTAACGGGCGTTGAACAGTATTCGTTTGGAATCTAAGGGGGGTCTTATGTGGATATGTTCTAAATGTTGTAAAAATATCTCCGCAATCGTCCCTGATATGGGGGAACCCATAACTATTTCTTTGTCAGTTTGATAAATTTGTTCCTGAAATGTGAAGTAATTTTGTTGGAGTATTGTCACTAGTAGCTTACAAATTTGTGATGTGATTTCTGGGTCATTATGTTTCAGCAATTGTAGTCTAGTTATGTCAATAGTTTCTCTGATGGGTATGTTTACATACAGATATTTTATGCCAAGTGTTATTAATCTGTGTTGTTTATTGATATTGAGTTTAGTCAAGTCTTGGGCCAGAGTTGACGAATTGACTGTTGTGTAGCTGTTGTCTAAAGTCAGGTATTGTTACAGGATGCTATTGAGTTTCTCCGTGGCCTTGTGTGACTGGGCACTTCTGTTGCTGAAGACCGGCCATTAACCCCCAGCCCCCACATACTACATGAAAAGACCAGTCGTGTTTTAGCCTGCAGCCCAGACACTACTCCAGCTAAAATGCACCTAACCTCCAACATACAGCAAACCAAGTAATGTACAATTTCAGATTCACAATACTAATGAACACTAACAACACATCGAATTACCAATCCACTAATGAAACTTACTACACACAACAGAACACTACGATCACTACACATAAAAGACCACAACTATTAATATGAGCAGAAACACGTTACCAGCTACAAAAAAGCGACAAAGAACTTCCCACCGAACATACACCACTAAGA
>Ga0123352_10015558_pt1 | contig 12112 bp, 9 predicted proteins | sample TergutLab28metaG_FD_89700 | JGI IMG/M metagenome (GOLD analysis project Ga0123352, IMG submission 89700) | Labiotermes labralis P1 segment gut microbial communities from Petit-Saut dam, French Guiana - Lab288 P1 | ecosystem: Host-associated > Arthropoda: Insects > Digestive system > Gut ... | reverse complement strand
GTGTGTTTGTAGCCCTAGGTATCCAATATTAAGTAGCGCGGAACATTGTCCTAGGTGGGTTCTGTCCATGGGTTCGCGGAGGCTGCGTAGCATGCTGTAGGGGTCAGGGCTCAGGGCAGTGGATTATGAGTGTGTGTTTGTAGCCCTAGGTATCCAATATTAAGTAGCGCGGAACATTGTCCTAGGTGGTTTCTGTCCATGGGTTCGCGGAGGCTGCGTAGCATGCTGTAGGGGTCAGGGCGGATTGCAGTGCGGTGAAGATATGTACCCAAACCACCATGCCTAAAGTACAATCGAAATTTTGCAACTGTCTTTTTTCTAGGCCAGTCTGATATTCTGGCTATTTCTTGTTTCCACGGTTTATGGGATAGACAGTTTATAGGATAGTAATGTCTATACCGTACCTTACATGCAGCTAAGAAATTACCTGAATGAAGACGTTCGGTGAAGTCCTGTGCCTCTCTTAATGGAGACGTCTTTTCGCGATAGTGTGACAAAAGGTAGGCATTGTGCTAAATGCTCATATTAACGAGGTAGTCAATGTAAGCATAGTCTAACATCACGACGCGTTCGCGTAAACATTGTTGCCATGTAAACGCAACAGTACTTTTCCTTTGCATTGTTGAGCTAAAAATCTCACTGTCAACAATATCAAATTGCGTAAAGTGGGAGCTGAATTGATATATGTCGACAGACAGACGGACAGAAATTTTAATTCGTTGTTTATTTTATATTAGGACAGGGCTATAGACTCTTCTAAATCCAGTTCTCCGTCGAATGCTTTCTGGTGCTTCCTCTTTCAAATTTCAGTGTCCTCCCGTTTCTTTAAATTCATCCAGTAGCTGTTTACGCCTTCTTCCGCGTCTTCCCATCTATTCTATTATACATTGCATCTTTCCTCCAATAACGCGGTTTAGAAAGCAGTTCCTTCGCATGATGTGACCAGTCCACTTGTTCTTGCTTCTTTGTATTGTACATAGGTTATCCCCGTCCTCTTTGATTCCATGTAATACGCCATTTTTCACGCATTGGGCCCCGACTGATCTTCATGACGAAATTAAGAATCGTGTTTCGCATCTACGCGAAAGCACCGAAATATCCATCTATCGTTAAATATGCCAGAATGGTCTTTTGTCTTTGAATGTTACTTGAGTACCAGATTATTACTTGCTCAAAATTAGTGGTAGTAATATTACCTCCCTCGCAGGCACCGTCTTTTAAGACCGTCCCTTAAGACCGTTCGCTTTGTACACGAATGTCATTAAGAGAGTGACATGGGAGAGATAACCTCCGGTCTTTAAACACAGATGGCAGCGCAGCCGCGCGAATGTGTGTCAAATAACTTTGTGTCTTCTCGCAGTTTTTGCTGCTTTATTACAGTGGAGATTCCTTCTACAGGCCCCTGCCGCCCACCGAACAACAGGTTTGGGTACCGGTTTAGTTCGTTGTGTTTCAGCAGGTGTCTCAGCCGGAGGAATAAAACGCTGGGAAATGAAGACTTCAGAGCGGAATTGGAAGTAAAATAACCTTCTGTTTGGCTTCAAACTTCTGACGCGGCAAAAAGTGAATAATCCGTCTTCTGCGATGTTACTCAGAACATACTGGTAGTTACCAATGTTTCGGGACAATCTATTGGTCTCCTGAAGATGGGAGTTTTATATTTTATAAACATCAGTAAATAACTTTAATTCTATCCTGCGTCACATCTCAGAAGAGCAAACACCTCACTGCTTTGCTGTGCACAAGGAAATTAAACACTGAACCATTATGTTTGGGGACCGGGTGGCACAGTGGTTAAGGTGCTGTGCTACAAATCGGAAAGACGCTGGTTCGATCCCAGCTAGTGTCGGTGTATTTTTCATTTACATAAAACCCTTCCGATCGCACTAGGGCACTGGGGTCTACTAAGCCTCTAACAGAAATGAGTACCAGGAGTATTTCCTGGGGGTAAAAGCGGCCGTTAGGTAAGGCTGACAACATACCAGCATCCTGTGCCGTTGTCACAAGATCTGGGAACATAAACTTCGTGGAACCCTCTGGGCCAATCCAGGCCTGTAACGGGAATGCTTTACCTTTACCTTTACCTTTCAACATTACGTTTACGTGGCTGTTAATTTTTTATAACTGATTATTTACTTAGTATGAAAATTGATGTAGTTTTGTTGTGGTAAATAATCGACGGACATTTCATTAAAGGATACATCGGTTTACGTCCGTACGACCCCATTTCGGATTCTGGTAACTCCGAAAGATTAAACATGCATAACCAAAAGATAGTAGAATATTACTGAAGGTTGGGTTCGCCATAATCAGATGTACATGAACTGTCAGGTTTACGCCACAACATTTTTCTATGTTAAAAGCTGTGAAATTATCTGATAAGATTTCAGTACCAGCCTTGGAGCAGCGTGCGGCAGTGATTGTATTTAAGGGCACTGTAAATGTGATATTCTTCCGTCCTGGGCAGTACTTGGAATGTATGAACACCGCGTTTTTGAAGTGTTCAGAGACACCACAGCAACTTTCCAGTAACCACTACAACACAACTGAGGGACACCATACCAACCTTCCTGTAACCACTATAATACAACCCACCCAGTCAAATATATGTGTGAAGTTTTCATGTCCTCGACAGTGTGATTCACTTTGATTGTGGTCCAGATTTTTCGTGTGTACTGTTAAGTACTTAGCAGCGAAAAGACAAGGTAATTTAGCGGTAATACACCTGACTCCTTTTTGCTAAGTAATTACTTCGAATCTCCAACACGGCAGCAAGTACTCTGGGGTGGGGATCTCAGGTGAATTATTAAACATGCTTCCTTCTTAATTCCCGATTCCCGCTAAACCTCATAACCCATTATTTAATCTTGTTTTCCATAAGGATGCACTGTAGTTAGCTCAGTTAGGGTAATGGCTAATGAAAGATGGGCGTTTTGAATCCAGAGTGGCTCAAGGATTTGTTTTCTTCCATAACATTTGCACTCCATTTCTGTGGCTGGGTTCTTACCCAATTTAAACTGGCTCAGTATTTAATTTTACACCTCACACTTTTCTATCATCGAGGTTAAGAGTAAGCGGAGTTATACCTCTGCTCCCCGTATAAGCCTTCATGCCCTGGAATGGAAGAAATCCTCTTATTATCCTTATGTAATGTTACATGATTTATTTTTATAACTTTGAATGTACGTGGAATGAAAATGCACGTGTTTAATTTACAGTGTTATATCTGTATTTGTGTTTAAAGACGATCATTTTGGTGGAGAGGCGTAAAATATGACCACTGGATACGAAGACTAACACTCAGATGCGAGGATGTGTGATATGGTGTTCAGCTTCTAACGTTGCAGCAGACGATAGATTTTTTATTTTCTTTTACTGATCACGTATTGAACTACTATGAGACTCGCCCATATTTGATAACAGACTTTCTCATAAAAATAAATCCGATAATTTTATGTTCAGTGGTCCGTGCATCGCGTAATACGTGTCAATAATTATCCAACAGGATGTAACAATATACAGTTTATTTATATCTGTAAACTGCTCTACATGTTTGGGGTGGTATCTCCACCCATCACCAGGAGCTCATATCAGTGTATCTGCAGTATCTGGCATTATTGACACCGTTACTCCTACCTGTCGTAAACATGATTGGATGGAGTTCCCCTCCAGTCACGATATATCGATAGCAGTCGCCGACTCCCTACCTGTTGGATAAATGTATGCCCTAACTGCATAGATGGGGACCGCGTTAACACAGTGGTTAAGGTGCTGCGCTACGAATCGGAAGGTCGCTGGTTCGATTCCAGTTGGTGTCATTGGAATTTTTCTTTTACATGAAATCCTTCCGAACGCACTATGGCCCTGGGGTCGACTCAGCCTCTAACAGAAATGAGTACCAGGAGCATTTCCTGGGGCAAAAGCGTCCGGTGCGTAAGGCTGACAACCTTAACACACTTCTGGGCCATTGTCACGTAATCTGGGAACCTTAATTTCCTGGAACCCTCTGGGCACCTCGACCCTGTAATGGGTCTGGTTTACCTAATTGCATAGATACTCAAAGGACTGCCTTTGAAAGACGTCTTTCACGTCAGACGACACGTGGTTTCCCATTTACCAATTTATTACCCGTGTTAACAAGCCGTGAAGTGTAGAACCATTCATGTATCGCCCTGTTTCAGCGAATTATTTAATTACGTTTGGGTGACGTGTTGAAATTTTAACTCTAGACCAAGTGACTGTTAATCCAGTAATGAGTATGATTAGCTTCAACACTCTGTACTGCATTCAGCTGCTCTGCGCCCTGTAATCATATGTTTCCGGCTGCACAAGTCTGTTTCGGTATTTAATTACATCAGAACTGACCAATTTCAGATCGCTAACACTTCTATGTCCTGAAGGCGTTTGACTATTGACCGTAATGTAATCAGAGCCGTCTTCGGCACTAACATTGCCGCCGGCGCCACCCGCACCACCATAACTACAAGGACCCCCACCACCGCCTCCACCAAAACCACCAGTACCCCACACTATACCAACCACCACCACCATCACAAGACTTGTTGTTTATAAGTAATTTTTTTGGGGGGGGAGGGGGTTCATCAGAATTCGTTCCCCGTCAACCACTTCGGGAAAATAAATTGGACTTACGCTGCAGTGTAAGTAGTGCGCCAGCAAACAGCACCACAAATGCGTTTCCTTGACATCATATGTGTGTATTCTGATGGACAGATTTACACTGAGGGAAGGAAGTGATCAGTGCTACATTTAATTTAAGTGTGTAGCATAAAAAGGACTTGAAAAAACACTTTTGCTTTAGACTTGTAAAGACCAAACGTAATCTACTTTATATAAGAAATCAGTCCGTACTGCGCTGTAAACACTTTCCACCAAAGTTATAAAAACCAACCAGTTAATGATGTATACAGCATAGGTCGCTGTTTGTTCTGAGATCCGTACAAACACTCATTACAAAGCTAGCACCATTGAATGTTAAACCTGGTGGTACGTAAAGCAACCACTAGGCTTTAAAAGGTTAATGAAAATAACAATACTTTGCATTCCGCAGTTTTCTATAACTTCTTTTTTGGAGCGACAGCCCCCAGCCGGCCATTGCCTCCTCATTCACGAGGTTTCTAGATCACACACGGCGACGCATCAAAGTCGGTAGGACTCCTCTGGACGAGTGATCAGCTCGTCGCAGAGAACTCTACCTGAAAACATATAACATTCACAATAGACGGTCGTCCATGCCTCCGGTGGGATTTTTTCAACCAGCACACTTTTATTCAGGTACACTGTGTACATTCCAGCACACATGTAACAGCTACTGTCAGCATCGTTCCCGCAGTCAGTGTTCATAGGACAAGGGACTTTATCACTCCCCCACACCGCCGTGCCTTCCGATCCACCTCTCTCTCGTACACTATACTCGCAAAACTCGCATAACTTTCGCTTCCCCCTCACTTCACCCTGCACAAGAGTGCAAGGTTGACACACTTTGCGGCCTTTGTACAACATTGAGTCACATGCATTCCTCCTCCGAATGGGCCAGGGACCGCTTATTCATTCATGCCTCTGCGGTCCACACAACATACTCGTATGGGTCTATTTCCGATCCTCTCCTACCGTTGCCAAAGCACTGTAACAAGAGTTACTCCGACGCTGCTGCTCCACGGTGTGTCCCTCTTGAGGGATCGTGGTCATAGGATCTCAAGATAGTTCCCAACGTTGGTCCGGCGATGTTTGACCTGATACGCCTTCCAGCGTGTCCGTCGCAGAAAGTCGCTGTAATCTTGCTCAGTGCATGCTCGACGTTCTTTAATTCTGTACCACACCATTTGGGCCAGTATCCATAACACCGCCCGGTGTCGCTTAGGTGGTCATAGCCGGAACTGGGGTCTCGTTGTCCAGTTCGGTGGTTTATGGGCCGGATCAATGCGCAGAATCCATGCTATACGTCGCTTGGTCGAGAGCCAGATCCTCGCCCGCTCGCCGCATGCGGTTACTCTATGTTTGGACCGTGTCTGGTTTTCCGCGAAGTCCGCAAAGTGGTGAGTCGACTAGTCGAATATTGTGTAGACGTTCATTAGTGAGCAGTATGTTCTGTATCACCACATACCAGTTTATCCTTACTGCTTCCGTCGTTCAACACTCATTCAAGTACTTCCATCTTCTTTCCCAATCTACGGACGGATGAAATTGCATGATGCGCATCACGCACGGTGGATTGCCCGCCTCCGCCGTCACTCGTAGCGTCCAGTACACTGTCCTGCGCAATGTCCGAGGGTGTTCACCCGGCTTGTATGTGATTTCAGCTCTTCGGCCGTAATTGGCCTAACGAGTATCTTCCTCCAAGCGTCAGGCACACACCCGTGTCCCGTCTCTAACATTGCCCTGACACTGTCCTCATCAACCCACATGGGGCGATATTTAATTCGCATGTGTTTGCTGAACACACGCACTATATCCCTCGCAGACGTCTGCCATTCGTGATCCCGATCCTTCACTTCGGTGATCTCTCGCTGCTCCATCCGTTGTCTCTGTTTAATCAAGTGGAAGAGGAACATGCGTTCCTCCTGGAAGATGTCTTGTGTTCGTAGCTCAATCTATCACCGTGCCAGTCTAGCATTTTGGAGTTTCACAAGTTTGGCTTTCAGATGATTAAGCGCTGTCCTCCTTGCCGAGTGTTGGATCGGGCGCTGCAATATGTCATAAAGACAGGAGTAATAGAAGTTTTCCATATGTGTTTCCTCTCGTCGCTTCACAGTCCCTTCATGGATGAAGAGTTTCTTGATGTACACTTTTGCCACTCGTTCCCACCACATCACCATGGAAGGGTAGTTTGTGTTCTATTTGGACCATTCTGCCCAACGCTGCTGCATTTGCTTCTGGAAACTCTCATCACACAGTATAGCCGTATTCATCTTCCAATAAATGCGTCCGCACCGCATGGTGGTGATCTCAAGTGCTATTAGTGTCACCTCTGCTAGATGGTCAGTAAGCTCAGCGATTCTCGTGTCCGCACCCCGTTCTTGTCCGCTCAGATTACGCGACACATATATCCTACCAATATTCGAGGTTCCCCGACTGGTGTAGTGGGTATAGGTAGCGCGCTCTTGGGACTTCTCCCACATGTCTACTAGGTCAAATCCTCGAATGAACTCTTGCAGGGCCCGACTAGTTTGGGTGTCCTGTGGCGTCCAGTTTCGTAAGGACGCTATTGAAGTCGCCTCCAACCATGAGCGATGGTGGGATGCCCCGCAGTAGGTATGGGAGTTCGTTCGAAAAGACCTTTTCCCTGCCATTCCTCCTCTCGGCTCCAGAGGGAGCGTAGATATTCACTGTGGCGACATTTTGAAAATCTGCGGCCATTCCCCTGACACTAGGGAGACAAACTACGTTCTTAAGTTGAATATGGTCTCGGGTCAGGATCATGGTCCCCAGCCCCGTTGTGCCTATGCTTGTGTAAGCTGCAAAGCCTAGGATGTCATCGAAGACAGGCCGCGTGACTTCCTGTAGCAGAATTGTGTCTATTTCCTGTTTTTGCAAGCAGTCTTCCAGCATCGCTATTCTGGGTGGCGTAGCCATGCCGTTAATGTTGAGGTTCGCGATTTTATAAATCTCAGGTATCGCGAGTCTTACTAAGGTGGGGACGCCTCGTTCTTATTGGGAAGTAATTCCCGTAGTCCTCGATGTACTCCGCCGTCGCACCGGAGGAGTGTCGTCCTCTCTGTCGATCTTCAATTTTGGGGGCCTTTTGGGAAACGTCGCCGTAGCTTTCTTTGCTTTCCGTCCCGGGGCCCTAGACAACCTTCTTTCCCGCCTGTACTCCACTGCAAAGTGCCCCCTTCCACGTCCGTGTTGTTTCTGATAGGTCGTCCACTCTCCTCGTTGCCGGGTTGCTGCTCTTGAGGTGTTTCCATCCTGTCCTCGAGCCCCTCCTGGGACGGTAGGGATGGTCGTTACTGAGCGTCCGTCGCCTTTCCTCCACCTGTGGTCATTCGCCCGCTCTGCCCATTGTAGATTCCAGTGCCCGCTCTTCCTCCATTGCGGGGGCGGCCTCCACACCCCTTTCGTCTATCTCGTCGTTCTGGAGCGTGGGGGCGTTATCAGGTGCCTGCATTATCTCTGCCTCCATATTTTCGGGTGCATCCATGTCTGTGGACCTATTCAATATTATCGTGGTGTTTGAAATGGGCCTCCTAGCCACCATTTCTGACCACGATGCCGTGGTTGCCGGTGTGCTTTCCGCCCGCTCCCGCCGTCTGTGCGGGCAAGCAGTTTGCAGATGACCCGGTTCATTGCAGCTGTAACATGTTGTCGGCTGCCCCTAGTATGATATTAGCGCTCTATACCCTGCCACCACCACATGCGAAGTGATACGTTTGTCCAGTGACATGCTTACCACACGTACTCCATTGGAAACCCCATAGCGATAGACATTTGGCCATATTTCCGGTTGAATGTCACGTATTTCACCAAATGCACCGATGCGCCATTTTCAAGGTCTTGTCTTCCACTTCGGGGGGTAAGCTGGCCACCCTCACACGTCGCATTCCTAGTCCGACTGCCTCGATTTGATCTTTGGATATTTCGCCGTTCTCGTGTCGAAAATTCCCTTGCCACTTGGTCGCTGTCAATATTGCCTGCATCCTCTGTGGGTCGCTGAATTTTATGTAAACGTGTCTGCTAGGGCCATCAATTTGTATCATCACTACTTCATGTTCTTGTAAATGTAGTGTTTCATAGACCCATTCGTGTATGTCATACACCGACGCACGTGAGCTACGTTGATCGAAAGCACAGACGATCGTTGATTGCCGTTCAGTCGTGTTCACTGTATCCCGCTGATAGCCTGTTGGTGTAGTATCGCCGCACAATCACGCTCACTGCTTCAAGGGTAGCTGCTAGGCCGGCTCACTCCTTGCCTAAACACAACCGCACTCCGCCACGCCTCGAAGCACATCAGATTCGAACCCACGAACTCAGCAGCCGAGCGGCTGCAGACCGACGCCTTAGACCGCGCGTCCACTGGGATCGGCTGTCTACAACTTAGTGCAGACTTAATATAGCAAGAGTTTTGCGTGATTTCAAGATATGCCGCGTCGGTATGACAATCAGCCAAGGACTTGGTGCGCAATTTTTATCATATTAGAACAGGGACTGTTTAGGAGAAAGACTGTATGGAGAGTAACTTACAATTCGTATCAAGTGGCACTCACCAAGAAAAGGTGTTACTGCAGTGCAGTTGATGGCTCGGTCAGCACCACCCCTTCTACTCAATAATTTAAAGAAGTGGGCGTTTATACTTTTTAAGGACTCCCATAGGACTTCGAGAAATGTTAGGAACCATCTATATACGGCGAACTTGAGAAATGGTCGTAAAACATTCCAGTTCTGCCGAGGCATGTGTTCTGTTAAGACAAAAATTTAAAAACCCGAAATTGACGGCCTCTCAGAAATTCGAAATGACTTTTTTTTTTTTATTGGAGACGGATAAAATTTTTACGTCTCCCTGGGGCGGAATGTAATGTTCTTTCCAACATGCTTGTTATGAATGGGGTCTTAAGTAGCTAGACTTACGGAATAGGACTGTACGAAGCTGGATTCTGAAGGGTAACAGGTGTGCCTGGAAAGGAAAATTCGTTTTGTCGCATCTTGCGAGTTTTGTGTTAAGTAGGGAAGTGTCAGTAAGTCTGGAACTCAGAAATATACGAAGTATAATTTAGTATTAAGTGTAAGAACTGCTGTCACGTCCGGTTTGGGGCAGCGATTTTTTGTTTATATATATATATATATATATATATATATATATATATATCCTACTTTGGAAATCGTAAAATTCACGCTGTGTTGAATTTTAGAATTGCTGTCGATAAATGATGTATAGGAAAACGACCATTGTGCACTTTAAGGTATGAAAGTTTTATTTTATTGCCATGACTGAAAAAAATTGAACTGTTTTAGATGGTGAGTAGGTTAGGTTATGTTAGGTTAGGTTAGGTTAGTTTGTGTTAGGCTAGGTTAGGTTAGTTTAGCTTAGGTTAGGTTAGTTTATGTTAGGTTAGGTTAGGTTAGGTTAGTTTAGGTTGGGTTAGGTTAGGTTGAGTTACGTTAGGTTAAGTTGGGTTAGGTTAGGTTAGGTTATATTAGGTTAGGTTAGGTAAGGTTAGGCTAGGTTAGGTTAAGTTGGGTTAGGTTAGGTTAGGTTAGGTTAGGTTAGGTGTCCATTATGCCTAGTCTGTATTACAGTGTTTTGCACACCGTCTATATCACAGGGGCTTTCGTGTGGTAGCGTACTGTGAGAGACGGGTTCTTTCAGTTAAGATTTTATAGTTGAGGTTTGCAGAATCCTACAGATGAATTTACATACTTAATTACTTGCCTGCTTACTTACTTACCTACTGAATGTAGCAGATTCATTCTTTAGAAGCTGACCGGTTCTCAGCTAGTCAAGAATTTCCCCGCATTTTATGGAACCAGAAAGTTCATTACTGCATTCACAAGTGTCCGCCAACTTTCCATATCCTGAGCCAGCTCGATCCAGTCTGTGTCCCCATATTCCACTTAATGTAGATCCATCTTAATATTATCCTTCCATCTACGTGTGGGTCTCACAATTGGTCTCTTTCCCTCAGGTTTCCCCACCAAAACTCTGTACACACTTCTCCTCTCCCCATACGTGCTACATGCCCCTCCCCACTTATTCTCGATATGATCACCGACCAAAATTGGGTGAGGAGTACAGATCATTAAGCTCTTCATTATGTAGTTTTCTCCACTCCCCTGTTACCTGATCCCTCTTAGGACCAAATTTTCTCTTCAACACCATGTTCGCAAACACCCTCAGCCTACGTTCCTCGCTCAATGCGAGAGATCAAGTTTCAAACCCATACAAAACAACAGGTAAAATTATAGTTCTGTGTATCTTAATCCTTATATTTATGGAAAACAAACTGGAAGACAAAATATTCTGCACCAAATGAATGATAGCAAGCTTTCCCTGACTTCAGTCTGCTCTTAATTTCTTCCTGAATATAATTTTGTTTCGTTAAGTTTGCTCCCAAATATTTTAACTCTTCTCCCCGTTCATAAGGTTTGCTCCCTAATATTTGAACTCTTCTCCCCATTCGTAAGAGCAGTTATCAATCTTTATATTGTTACCTTGTCCTGAACTACAAACCGAAAATATCTGCGCCGTACCTTCGACAATATAATATCAGAAACAAGTTTACAAAAAATTAGAAATAAGTTACATAATATTTTTCTTAACTAAATCGTGCCCTGTTTGTTCAGTATAGTGACATTGTTGTGGTCTGATAGCCGGCGATTCGCTTCCCGGTTACAGCAAGTATTTTGTCTCGGCACATCGGCCATGCAGGCTTGGTGATCCAGCCGGACTATCTATTTTCTGGATACTTTGGGCGTCTCCCCTGGAACTAAAATGGCCGAAAAGTGAATCCGAGTGTTCGTAGTGGTACTGTGCCGATATTTAAAATGGGTGGGGTTATATATTTAGTTTCAATACACCTTCAGGTATGTCAGTAACTGACATAAAGAGACTGTCTGTAATGGCATCGCGATGTATTACAGTTAGTGCTAAACCAATAGCAAGATTGAATGACGTCGTCCGGAGGGACACATCACAGCTCTTAGGAATACGAGGAAAGAGATGAGCAGAGAACAGTGAGGAATTGAGGCGTCTTCTGGGGGGGGGATTTGAGGGACCAGAAAGGGCTGTAGCGCCATTGAAGGTATAGAATATTACACTTGTTTACTTCGTTGTCATGTAAAGAACGCTGAGGGTGTTTGAAACATGGTGTTGAGGAGAATATTTGGACCAGGATGGTCGAAGTAACGGGGGAATGGAGGAGATTGCATAACGAGGAGCTAAATGATTTGTACTCCTTACACAATATTGTGCGGGTGATAAGATCAAGAAGAATGAGATAGGGTGGGCATGTGGCGCGTATGGGTGAGGAGAGGGGGTGTATAGGGTCTTGGTGAGGAAACCGGAGGGAAGGAGACCACTGGGGAGACATAGGCGTAGATGGGTGGATAATATTAGGATGGATCTCCAAGAGGTGGGATGTGGGTATATGGACTGGAT
>Ga0123352_10015557_pt1 | contig 12112 bp, 5 predicted proteins | sample TergutLab28metaG_FD_89700 | JGI IMG/M metagenome (GOLD analysis project Ga0123352, IMG submission 89700) | Labiotermes labralis P1 segment gut microbial communities from Petit-Saut dam, French Guiana - Lab288 P1 | ecosystem: Host-associated > Arthropoda: Insects > Digestive system > Gut ... | reverse complement strand
CAATACTGAGTAATAACTCCTATTTCCGGCCATTATTCTTGCTTTTATATCTGTGTTATTATCACTATTTTCTGTTATCAGTGACCCTAAGTACTTAAACTCTCCCACTCTTTCAAATTCATAGTTATACACTTGTAGATGTTTCTCATTCCTAAAACATACTTTATTTCTTGTATTTATCATGTACTTAGTTTTCTCTTCATTTATTCTCAGCCCCACTTTGTTGGCTCCCTTTTCCATTCGTACCACTGCATCTTTCAGCCGACCAGTACTTCTACCTATTAAGTTTACAACATTTGCATACGCCAAGATTTGCAATGTTCTTGGATATATGCTTCCCCCTTTGTTAATTTGTATATGCCTCATAACTTTCTCCAAAACCACACTGAATAGTTGTGTTGACAGTGTGTCCCCTTGCCTCAAGCCTTTATTTATTGTAAATTCCTCTGTCATCATGTTTTGCACTTTAACCCTGCCTGTTGTGTTTCTTAATGCCATTCCAATCACGTTTATCAGTTTCCTTGGGATCTTAAATTCCTCTAATATTAACATCAACTTTTTTCTATTTATACTATCATATGCTTGCTTAAAATCTATAAATAGTTGGTGTAATGTTATATTATACTCATAACATTTCCCCAATATACTTCTTAGTGCAAAAATCTGGTCCATAGTTGACCTGTCTCTTCGGAAACCACAATGATAATCTCCTATAATCTGTTCTGTATAAGGGCTCAGCCTCTTAGCTAATATCTTGGCGAATACTTTATATATCACACTTAATAGTGAGACCCCTCTGTAATTCTGGCAATCCATTTTATCACCTTTCTTGTGTATTGGACAAATGCATTTCTTTAAGACCCATTTTAATACTACTCTCCTATATATGCCTAAATCTTCCACATAGTCTCTTTCCTGCACATTACCCAACCAAACCCCTTTATGCATATAGGCCCTTAAACAAAGCAACACAATTTAAAACACACTGAATCTGCACATATACTCATATAAAAACTCTATGTCAAAAAAAGAAAAAGTAAACATGCCCCTCTGCATGCCATGAAGGGATATGGGGCAATGGAAGTGTAGTTCCACTCATTCTTAACCTTTGTACTAGACTGCATAATATATCTTCTCAAAACCTGTCAGAAGACTCAGAAATTGTAAGTAACAAGTTATTTATGTCTTTAGACAAACCTGCCCTTAAAATGATGAACACTATTTGTCAAAAATAGCGAATGTATAGTATATGGAGTGTGATCAAAATGGCTTACACAGTTTGGGACCAGTTACACACACACACACACACACACACTCACAAACAAATGGACCTAATGAAACTAGACGTAGTTTTAAATTTCTTTTTTCAAAACATACTAAATATCCCAAAATCTCTTCTGTAAACTGGACACTGATAAATTATTTGGGATTTGACTTCAACTTCAAACAAACTATGGTTTATACTGGACAGAGACAGCAAACTGCAAGAAAACAACTGGTATACCTCTAACATTAAGTTTTATAACAATCTGTCTGAGAGTTCCAGAAACAAGATATGGAGATGGACAGATACATGTACTATTATACAATGAATAATTTTATGTGCTTTGTGTAAGGAATGTATAAAGAACATACTGCATATATCTTGCTGAATATGTTCAATAACATGATTTCAGAACATCAGACGATACTTACTGATTCTAATGATGACATGTACGATGTGTCAAAGCTTCCTTTGCAGGATTCCTGAACATGATTTTCAATTCTGATATGAATCAGTGATGTAATAACCTCTCCAGCAAGTCTCTCCAGGAGGTCCAACTCAATGAGTTTTCTACAAATCAAATTTTAGAGATCATAATTCATACAGAAATGGTGGTTATTTAAACACAGACAACACCAATACAACAAGAAACTGGGTCACCTTTATGGTATACATACAAATGATAATGATACTAAACACTTTGACAGGGTCCATCCTGACCACGCTAGCAGACACCAATAGATCTAGCATGAAAAATACCTACTGCGTGTATACAGTGTTGAGATACTCCTGATGATGGACAGTGGACCTGTCCAAAACATGTAGAGTACTTTATCAAATAAATTTGAGAAATAGTACATCCCATTGGCTTTTAATATAAGAATATTTTCTTTATGTTACTCCCCTTAGAAAAAAAACATCAAGCACTGAGATCTGTAATGACAAACAGAAATTATTTACCTGTTTGTTTCATGGAAAACTGACAGTATTGACTGACACTGACACTGCTCAATTTCATGACTACAGCCACCACACTGCACAACATCTTCTGATGAATCATCTTGGTCTGCTGGTACAAAATATTTTCAGTTTACAGTAAACCAAAATATAATTAACAAGACAGGCAATGTACGTATAACATAAAATTTCCAAGTGTCCAAGTAACCAATGTTTCCATCGGACAGCAATAAGTATTATGGCTAGATCATACTTTTCCACATTATCTTACAAAAGGTACAATTTTTGGAAATATGTTATTGAACACAAATTGTGCAAATTTATTTTCTCTACTAATTTAGCATAAAACATTCCTCATTTTAAGAAGAACTGACCAAGATATTTTCATAAGGTACACAGATCTTCATGCAAAGTACCTGTTATTCTTGTCAGATTATGATTGAACTTGAATTATTGACAGATTATAAAAAAATATTCAAAATACCAAATTTTATAAAAATCCATCCAGTGGGAGGTGCGCTGTTCCATGTGGACAGACAGACGTGGACGGAACAGAGCTAATAGTAACTTTTCACAATTTTGTGACACATGCCTAAAAATAGGGTCTTATTACAGTGATGTCAAATCAGGAAAATGAGCATAATATTCAAATTAATTTTGCATTCCTCACTTTTTTACCATTCAGCAGAACCTCCATTTAACTACATCATACACTGATGATAATTTTTGCTACCTCAGCCTGGAAAGGGATGATACAAACAATGCAATACCTTATGCCCCCTGTGCCAGGTCAAGTATACATGTGCATACTTCATTGCATGCACTTCTATAATGTGCCCACTCAAGCAGCAGCCTGCCCAGTAGCAGCATCACATCACAGGGGGTCACACATTTTTGGTAGAAAATTCTTATGACTACAGTATATTAAAGCCACAGATGATTCCTAAAAAAGCAGGGGGCAAAAGCACACTTGGTAACATGGAATCATGTTCACACTGGAAAATACATAACTCAATTTTTTTTTTTTTTTTAAGTATTTCATGTCCATGCACTGATGCTTCACCTTGAAAATAAAACCAACAAGTGAATATGAAAATATTTCTATATGCACTTGTTGCTTTTATTCTCACAGCAGACATTTTTATCTTACCAGTATCTGATTTATCAGTATTACAAAACACTTTGAAGGACACTTTGTAGAAGTCTTCAGTAATTATCTGATGGGTCAATGGAAGCTGAGAAAGTAATGTTGATGTCATGATCACTTTGAAAGTTCCAAGTAATGTATCTTCACCATAAACTACACGATGACTTCTGGAAATGTGACGTAACTTTTCTAGTTTTTCTAATACGGGAAGGAAATAGGTGAAGGTAGTGTACAAATAGTCTACAGCATCTTTAAATTGTTCAAAGCCACCAATCTCAGTTTTTCTGTCAGAAAATCTACTCCAAAACTCTGGCGTAATCTTTTGACGCATAAGCTGTTCAATACGACATATTAGGGTGTCTTCTATATATTTATTAAGGTTCAGTCCATTAATTTCTTGCAGAAGATTGTCATCTTCTGGGCATTTGTCTGGAAGTTCCTAGAAAAAAAAAAAAAGGGGAAATAAGAGTGACAAGTATCACTTGTTACAAGAATCTGTGATTTAGAATTGTTGATGCATTTAACACTTTCCCATCTCTGATACAATAGGGCATTATGCAGTCTATGCAAATTGTACATTACAGCTAGAGGTTTATACCATTACTTGAGTGCAACAACCTACAATATTATGTGTATTAGTTTCAAAAAAACACTGACACAAAAATGGGATACACACCCATCAGTTCCACATGTCTAGTTTTGCAAAATACGTATACACATGTAATTGTACAAAATAACATTGTAATTTGACAGTTTTTTTCCATCATGATCACTATCAGAATCAATGTTTAGGTCTTAGGACCTGTCCCTTCAAAAGCCAAGTTGTGCCTGGCCTCTCCATCTTTGTTTAGGTTGTCTCGTATGCCGACATCCCAGACGTAGGTACTGAAAGGTTACTTCAGTGGACCATGTACGCCCATTCGATTCATATGACCTGTAGATCCAAGTTTTCTTGGTAAACACAAAAAAGTTTTCTTCGTGAAAAGCAAAATATAGTCCCAAACATGAGGGCATAACAAGCTGAAAGCACGTTTGGAAAAATATAGCACAACTGTAAACAATTTTGACAATATATTCACTCCCCTTTGTCTTACAATGTGGTGTTTGTACTACGTAAATCACTGATGAAAATTCTCTAACTTGACAATTCCTAGTGCAGAAACGTGAAGTTCACCCTAGCAAAGGGGACGAAAACGCATGATTGGGTGGAGGGGGGCGGTGGTCAACGCTCCACCTAGGTCGCTCTACCACCGGGTGAGAGACCCAGTACCATTGTACGTAGTGCTGGGCGCCCCGGAACCGGTCTGTACAGTGCAAACACATGGATCCCTGAAAATACTCATGATCATTAACCATCGAATCCTGATGCAATGAGCGAGCAGCAGGTAATGAAGCCACTCCCTTCCATCAAACCTACAACTGCAAACATGCCATACGCGTAACGAAAACAGAAATAATAAATTTATTCACTTCAGTTTGTACAGTACAAGAACATGGAGAAATTATCCCGCGAACATGTAAGATGTACGTACATTACTTCCAAGAATAGGAAATGCCAAACAAATTTTGTCCCAGACACCGTCTGTTGACACTTTAACATCAACACCACCGACATTCAACATTGCCTCCATATCATGTCTGTATCCAGAATTGCAAACATTGATTGGACATACGAATCACCTCTCACGCGGAAGACTAGTGATAATACTGTCGAGAGAACGCCACATACGGCAGGCGCCAGAATTAATTTACCAAACCGGAAGGAGAATCAGAAACTGAGTGTGTTCAACAAGCACAAGTCAACACAGATATATGACGGCGTGGAAGATTCTCCATTGGTCTTGGTATACACTGGGCACGGTTATCACACGCTGTCCAAAATATAATAATAAGAAATTGATGTTATATTGAATCGACGCTTGTACACCAGTCGCACAAGGTGAAACGCGTGTCATTTTACGCCTTGGTGAATGGTCAACAGTTACAGTGTTATGGAGGAGTGTAGTGAACCCCTCCAAAGACTCAAGCAGGTGGACTGTTTATCCTCAAATGGGTACAGTAAGCTCATCAGTAGGCACTGTAACCTCATATCATCCAGATCCAGTATTAATCGTATGCAAAGTTCTATAGCGATGTATGTCAAAGACTAGTTGAAAATTGTTTGCCATTTCCTGATGGAGACATGATTGCTGCACACAAAACCTACAGAACCAGGACTGACATTGCATTTACCAATAATTTGGAAAGTTGTTACCGAAAGGAATAGGACAACCAGCACGTTTTTAAAATAACATGCATTTGGTGATGGTCTAACACCAGATACATTTAAGCTGTAGATTCACTGAGGAGCACGAAGAGTATACTTCCAGAATCCTCTTGAACTGAGAAAATATTCTTTTAAGTGATAAGGTGAAAACACCCCAAGTCAAAAAGAATACTTTGGTACAGTACCTCATGCAGGATTTCTCTCAGACATTTGTAAACTACCAGAAATCAGAAGTTTGGAGCCACAATTTCACCATAGCTACTACGGGTAGTTACACTGTTACTCATCAGCATCACAAATTGGATTCATTTCATTTTGGGTCTGTCACATCACCATGCCTGATCATCTGTACCTTGGCTTTCAAAATAATTCAATAATCATTTCCTCAACTAAAAGTTTTTCTTGGGCTGTGAGCCTTCAATGATGCCTGACACAACAATGCGTTGCCAAACAAAGAATCCACATGGCTAACATAGAAACATCTTGAAGGCCAGGGGACTATGGCCTACATCCCAGCCAAGGTTACAACAGCCATTTAGTCTGCAATCTTCAAGCTCCATTCAAGTCAAGGATGCACATAAGCTATTATAGCACAGAATGTAGCAGATACAGGCACTGCTGTCAAGTTAAGATTCCAACATGTGTCCTGAGTTATGCAGCAGGTATATCATTCTGAGGAGTAAGGAAAAGGGCATATATGACAGTCATGTAAGAAGATTTAATCAATGTACTCCACAAAGCACAATTATTTTCAAGGCTTTCTTTACATATACCCTTTTGTCTGTTGTGACCAGTCTATAATACACCTAGTACCGTGGAAGTGGATGTGTAGTTGCAGATTCATATTTCATCATGTTGCACAAATATAAATATAGCATGTCTTCATCCGGAAAGAATGCAGTCAGAATCCAACCTGAAATTGCGCCAATGTTCCGAAACAGATTGAGGTTCTTCCATACAGTCAGTGTGTTCATGGCATCCTGCAAGGCAATCAGAAGATGCACATAAATGATTGCATATTCACTGTAGCCCAGGAATGAGTAGTAATTTGATATATTTTCTGATCCAGAAGGTAAAGATTACCCACCACAAGAAACCATCTCTGTTAGTGAAAATTGTGTGGAAACAGAGGCTTTTCTCAATCACACACTGGAACACATTTTTAGTGTAAATTTGGGGTTCTTGTTCAAGTTTTACATGTGTATGAAGTTCAGTCCTGTAAAGGTTACAATGTGATGGCAACTCCAGACATAACAGTGCTAACAAGAACAACATTTACATCTAGCAGGCCAATCTCAATACAATAAAAACCTGTTTATAACATCTCGTTCCTTTTTAACTTCACACTAATGATTATGAAGGGCATATTTTATGGCAACAACCAAGAAAAACCCTCTACACAATACTGCAGGCCTGTGAAACTAAGTAGCATGTCCAGAAAGTAAGAACCAGCTGGGTGTATAAAGCATTTAAAAGGGTTTTTAAAAAATATCTTTAATGGGGCATTAAACAACTTCTCCACGTAGCTGTCACATTATGGGATGAGCTGTCATATTCCCTCATCAAAACTATGTTGCCACTAACTCTTTCAGCCAGTCCTGCACATCACCATTTCTCTCTTGGTCACTCATTAAACTCTGGATGGACAGAATCTTCTTGAAGTGCAGAAACAAGTGCTAATCACTTGGTGCAAGGTTTTTCCCAATTTATGCATTCACTTTTTCTTTCAAATAATCACTGACCAAAGATGGGCACCCACTTCATTCCACACAATAATCCTGCCTTCTTTGAACAACCAACACCATTTCCTCACATTCCCTTTGTTCATTGCACCTTCAGCATATGCTTCAACAATCTGCCAGTGAATTTCCGCCAGACAAACATTTTTGTAATTTAAAAATCGTATCGCCAACTGCCGTCACAAGTAGCAGGAGTTTTGTGTTAACCTCGAACTATTACAGCAAATGGGGGTTACAAAAGTATTATGTCATACTATGCAACCCATGCTCCCCTTGACATATAAAAGATGACTGGCCTTTATAGGAATTGTGTGCATCACCTTTGTGGCTGCTACGCATGATTGGTTCTTACTTTCTGGATGCATCGCCTTCTGTCTGAAAAAAAATAATTCACAAAAATCTGTCAAGTGAAAAATTTCCAACAGTGAATAAAGAAGATGTTAAACGACTGTGACAGTTCTGTCCCATTAAATATACACCCTTCTCCTCAAATAGGGAAAACAGTGACCCTCAGCAGGAATTTAAATTGGATAGCACTCGAGCCACAGCAGAAAACTGGCACTTAAAAGACTGTACACCAGTGGTTAATGACACATATTAATGTACATCATAAGATGCTAATGACAACAGTTTTATATTCCTGATAAAAGTTCTACTGGTTACAGCAAGGAAGAAACACCAAACGAACAGAGGTTTACAGATCCAGCAAGGTATGCTTTCAGTCCGAAACGCATGGATTCACAGTTTCAAATGCCCGTTACACATAGTTTACAGACTGGTATAAAGAAACAGCAGTTTGGAGGGGCATGTGACCACAAATTTAATGTTATCATATAATGCAATGTCAAATGATAAACAGCTATGTTTCAGAGAAGCTTGCTCCGCTCATATTCAGAAACGTTGCATTCCACTCTTCTGAAATTGGTGAAGAATTCTTCATACATTCACCTAAATAGCATTGCCCAAACTTAACAGATTTTGGCTTAAACAGGTGTTTCTAGTTTTGGAAGTTTTAAATATGGAGAGAACTCTTTTTACCATTAAGTAAGTAAGATCCTGGTAAAACTTTAAGGAGTGTCATCCCCATTGTGTTAGTTAAAACATAAAGAAACAATTATGCATGAACATGACCATCATAACACAACTATATTGTCAACTATACATAACATGTCAAGTACATGTTTCAGCCAATACTATTTTTGGCCATTATCAGGTTGGATACAATTATCGGAGAAAACTACACAGTACATAATATGATGCAGTATAACCATCAGTGTTGGTGTAAGTAGAGGGGGACAAGATCTTGTTTACAAAAGAGTTGGAGGGCGTGTGTGCAGAAGGTTTAATATGTAGATCTATACATGTCATGTTATGTGTATGATTTCATAAAGATTGCCACTATTGCTGGAGGTATCAATGGGGTATCATAGGCTTGAGGGGGAAGCCGGCTGGTATTGCGGTGTTGTAATTGCTGCCAGTAGTAGGGGTAGCTGAAATTCACACCAGTCTGCCTTAGTGGCTGCTTAGACATCATCAGTTGCCTGCATTTCAGCTACCGGCCACGGATGTGATTGGTGAAGATGGGATATCTTTTTGTACCATGCTGGATTGTCAGGTGGATGTCTATTGTCAACGGTGTTTTTATTTAGGGGGGCCTATACTGAATTATTTTTATTTTGTTTTTATCCTCCATTTACATGTCTTTTTTCTGAATGGGAACGCAGCTCTACAGTAAAAAGGGACATAAGAGCCATGCTACACATTATTATGAAATCCTGCAAGAAAAGAAGAAAAAATCAAAACAGCTGACGTTATATTCTTTCCTGATTTCTTCTGAGGTCTTCATCAGCAAAATAAAAAGTAATTTGATTCTTATTTTTTCAATTATCTGTGTAATTTTCTATATACCTGAATCATTAAATTAAAATTGTATGTCACGATGTAAGGAAATATTTATAAAATTATTTGAATAATTTGTTTGGCCCATGAACCTATCTCAATTTAAACAATTTAAATAGTACTCTTTTTAGAACAATTCAGTTTATGACCAAATATTTGAGAATGTAACCCCATCACAAAACAAGACCCTACTGTATATGTAAATACATCCAGTCTTCTAAATGAGAATGTTCATTTACATCAGTCATACTGCAAACAATTTTGAGCTGTATTGTCCAATTTGCTAAAACCAATTCATTTTATATCTCAAATTCTGGTGTGTAATACTAACATTTATTAATATTCAATAAACATTTTTATTCATGTGGTTGGACTTTATAAATATGATCATTAGAGGTCACACTTCTGTGTCAGGATATTTCCAAAAATATACATTTTATAACGCTGTCCACAAAGAACCTAAGGTACAATGTCAACTGTCAAGTGTTTTGATTGGACAGCACTCATACAACTTACTACTGTAATTTTTTTTTTACCTGACTAAACAAACTCACATCAGGTAAGCAAGCAGTAATATTTTTCAAGCTCGGTTTCTGTCAACCTTGAATCAAACAAGGTAAACCAACATATTTAAAATTCCACCATGGAACTGAATAACTGATACACAAATACATATATTTAGTTTTGAATTCAGTATTTACATACCGAAATGTTCTTAACGGAGACACTGTATGGTGAAAGAGCCAGCCAATCATCCCACTTCATGGTTACAAACGTCAAAACAAGGGTGGTGAAATAAACAATCAGAATCACAATGCCAATGAAGTGGTACTTGTACATATATTCCAAGTGACTGACATCCATATGTTTAGCATCATATCTGTCAATACACAGAATTCCAGAAAATCATGAACAGCAAAGAGAAAAGAAACATCTTAGAAGTAACATATACACATACAGAAATATGAAACAGCAAAAAGCATACAGTGTTAATTATCTAAGTGGCCTATATTGCAACCCTGGTTGGTTACCAGGAAAGAAAGTCATTGATTATGAGAAATACTTATGCACTGAGGATGAAAATAGAGACACTAACAAGGTTTACAGAGAAGATAACCAAATATTAGACTATATATATATACTACAGTTTCATAGCGACTGAATTCAATTAAACTGTCCTAGGTTAGTGGCCATGTCAGGTGTTTGAACGGCCAGTAAACAAATATTTCGAGAACACAGATGGTTCTCAAAATGTTAGTTTACTTGCCATGTGTGGATGCTAACCAGACAAAGTTTTATTGAAGTATTCCACAGTATTTGGCAACCACATGGAACATTTAAACAACACAGTTTGTGGAATAGCGGCTGATATGCAAGTGGAATTAAATACATTTCATCAATGTGCAGAAACTGCTACCCACATTTTACCCAATGCTTCTTGCTTGTCACAGAAATGAAAATAAGATTTATTATTGATGTTTAAGCCATACATCGGCCATTGGCAATTTACGATAAATCTGAGGGGACAACAATGAAACAAGAATAAAATACATGCAGTATTCTGGCACAATTTTACGCTATGCTACTTGTGTAAAGCAGAAGACATCATTCTGAGATATGCTTATGTGGAGAAAGAATATCATCACACAAAACACTGCCGCTACATTGACAGATCCCCTGTAGTATTTTATAAACATGTCATTAATTCTGTCATTTATTAAGCCTGAATTTTATAACTGAAAATCTGTACATTTGCATTGGCAGGGAAATTCATTAGCTGAACCTCAGTTAATGTTTGCTATGCCTCTAATATCTAGCTTGATAGGTGGACACAGCCATCAAGTCCAGTTTCTTGGATTTCTCTTGTAATCTTGCCAACAGAGTCTTTTAAGGAAGGGTGCCAAGGCTTAGAGTAAGGCATTTAAATCAGAGCACAATAACTTAAGCATTCTGGTGTATCTGCTCTACAACCTTACCTGTCCAGTACAGAGATGCAGCAGAAAATACACAAGATGTGGAACAATGTTTGATAAACTCTGGCATAATGTGCATACATGTGAACAAAGTTGCTTTCCTGACTAGGTGACTCAGCAGGACAGTACACCTACATTTGAAAAAAGAATGGCTATTCAGTCAAATAATCCATCTAGTAACACACAAAAATGTTCTAATGCATTTCTACTGAAAACATAAATAAAAAGTAAATGTGTCCCTGTGCTTGATTATACACCACACTATAAAGACTTGCTGGGAAAGGAGGCAAAACTGTGTATTCTTAACCTCTGCACTATACAGATGTCAAGGGTCAACTTAATGCCATGGCCTTTTATCCTAATGATACAGTCACTCTTACCCACTGGACAGGAGGCTGGATGATAACCTGAACCAGTCAATATGCTGTGAAGGGAGTAAAACCCCTAATTCTACTGGGAATTGAACTCTGATTTCTTAGTTATCCAGCCCACTAGGCTGACTGAAATACCCTTGTTCTAGCACCTAAATACACACTAGCCCTAAAAATGTATGCACTTGTTTCTTTAACATGCAACAATATCAGGCAAGTACCATAAAATTTATTTTGTGGTTACACATTCCTGTGCCTGAGTTCCATGTAATGAATGCTAAAGAGGAGAGGTCGTAAGGTTCTCTTCAACTTTCACTTCACCACACTATACGGAGCCAAGTGTTTTTCTCATACTTACCCTGCACCCCCCCCCCCCCCCCCAACACCACATATTTTTTTTATACCAATACGTGGTTATGCAAAAAAAAAAAAAATAATAATAATTCAAACCACCCACCCACCCACTTTTTTTATACATAAAAAAAAAATAACATAT
>Ga0123352_10015553_pt1 | contig 12113 bp, 6 predicted proteins | sample TergutLab28metaG_FD_89700 | JGI IMG/M metagenome (GOLD analysis project Ga0123352, IMG submission 89700) | Labiotermes labralis P1 segment gut microbial communities from Petit-Saut dam, French Guiana - Lab288 P1 | ecosystem: Host-associated > Arthropoda: Insects > Digestive system > Gut ... | reverse complement strand
TACGGTCCATCTTTCTGACTTTTCCTCTTTTTTCAAGAATCACACTTCAGAGAATGCGTGACGAGTAATGCGTTATTTAGAGATCGCTCAGAAGTTGACTGATTGGTACTTTCCGGTTAGGGTTTGTTAAAATATGCACCCAAGATTGAAAAGTAATTACGCATGCCTTATCACTTATCTGTGTTGCGCCCCGATCTATTCCAGTTGAATTCTGCGCTCCACGCAGAATTGTTGGTAAAAGCAGGATAATTTTCATCAACGGACTATAAATATTTTAAAGATATTATTTTCGAAAATTTTAAATTGTTTAGTGGCAATGCATTCGTTTCTGCACGGGCCCGGGGGTCAGGTGTGTTGCGTATGTTTATGTTTTCTCGGTGTTATCACTATTTGTCGATTTACAAATTAACGCTTTCAGACCAACGCCAAGTCGCTCTGAAACTGAGAGTCACTCCTTCCGGTTTAGTCTTCACTTCTTAGCCATTTTGCCCTTGCTGTTTTTTACAGGAGCCAGAACCCGAACTCGGCGGCCCTGCTAGTTGGGTCATAAAAGTTGATGTGGTTGGGGAGAAATCACGGGGATTATGATAAGAAGGCTTCGAAACCTCGCCAACTTTGCTGATGAATTAAGAACATGAACCCAATTTCCCAAACACATGGCTTTTTTTTTCCTCCCCTTCTATTCAATTCACAAGCCTGGAATCGAACTAGGCCTGTCGAGGATTCTTCAATTACACACAAATGTCAATGACAGTAAAGCTGTGACCAAATGTTAAAAATTACCTTCTTCGCAAACTCAATCACACATCTCGCATTCATGAATGGTTCTTGAACACCCAAGTTTTTCAACAGTCACGTAAGAAATATCGATGTGACGCAGAGGTTTTGAGGGTGGTGGTTTTTTCAGGTACGGTATGACGACGTTTGTCGTTTCAGGGGAACCTGTTGCTTCTATCTTAACAGTGGAAGAAATTGCTTGAGGTGTCTCATCTTCAAGGGTCGAAATGCTCCACCTAAACATGTGTTGAGTTTCGTTAGACTAACTAGCCAAATCCATGAAGCAAATTCTGTCTTGAGAAACTAATGGTTGCTTCGGTAGCCAATAGATTCCTTGCATTTTACATGTGTGTAACTTTAAATTTGTTACTCTGTTAGAAACAGCCAAACACTGGCACGGTACTGAGCCAGAGGAGTCCTGTCCACGTCCATCTATCTAATTTTTTTTAAGGTCCAGGTCAATATTAACCTGTTATCTACGCCAGTGTGTTCCAGTTGGTATATTATCTTCATGCTTCTCCACCTAACACCGTATGCATATCTCTTGTCTGCCGTGTATATCACATGAACCGTCTATCCTATTCTCAATTTGATTATCCCAGTGTTAGGAAGCATTTTAGGTCGTGGAGTTCTGGATTATGAAGGTATTGTTTAGACCTATTCAGGAATGGTCAGACAGACGAGTTTTGTAATCCTCACTGCAGGAGGCAATTAGACAAAACCATATATAAAATGAAATGTCATTTCCTACTTGATGGCTTAATTGTCATTCAAAAAATATTTTTGTTTAGTTATGAGGTTGATTAGTAGTAAAAAAAAAAGTGTAATGCGCCGTTCGCGGTCAGTTTCGTGTGAATGTGAACTACCCGAATATTATTTTATTTTTGCCAACGTGGGCGGACCGCACTGATGACGTATTCACGTAATTTTATTGTCGCCCCAAGTATGCAGCGTCAAATTTTATGGTGATAAGTGAATAATGAACAGCAATAAATGTCTAGAAAAGTGACTGTACCCTAATTGTAACTACCGTTCTAAAACATCACTACGGATTGTAAAGATACACAAAATATATCTCAGTTGGATAAATCAGTGTCCGTATCAACATGTAAACTGTTGAAAAAAAGGTAAAGCAGTCCCTTTACAGGCCTGGAGTGGCCCAGAGGGTTCCAGGAAGTTAAGGTTCCCAGATTTCGTGACAACGGCACAGGATGGTGGTAGATTGTTAGCCTTACGCACCGGCCGCCTTTGCTCCCAGAAAATACTCCTGGTACTCATTTCTGTTAGAGGCTGGGTCGACCCCAGGGCCGTAGTGCGATCGGAAGGATTTTATGTCAATGAAGAATCCACTGACACCAGCTGGGATCGAACCAGAGACCTACTGATTTGTAGCACAGCTCCTTAACCACTGTGCTACCGCGGTTCCCACATGTAAACTGTTAGCTTCCCCAGTATAAGGAGAAGAAATGCCACGTGAAAGAAGGTTTTCGGTGCGTGCGTGCGGGCCTATGTCAAATCTACCCATATATACGGAAAATTTCTTTGCGCGATTGTGAAGCGAAATTACGCCTTATTTTTGGACCCGACTTAAGGTATTACTCAATTTAACACGATTTACAATTAAAGATGCAGTTTGCACCACGCAGCAAAGTCTCCGTCTAAGAAATAAACGCTGTTCATTCCGACATTAATGCAAAACACATACATTTTCACTGTGGGTAGGATGCAGAATTTTGACCGTTAAGAGTTAATATGACGGGACGAAGGTTGAGATGTGGCAGTGAAGTGCCGGCTCGCATTAAACGACAGATCATACACTACATTATTTCGGCATGCATTGTAAAATGTCTAAATTGAAGGGTGCAACATTCAGATGGACATGAAATTTTCCCACCAAGCCGTCATTTTACGCACTTCATTCACAGAATTAACAGAGTAACAGCGACTAGAGGACGAACTGAATTAACTCTAAAGTTTAGCTCGTTACGGCAGTCGGGTTGTCAGTCAGTCAGTCGAAGCTCAAGATCGCGTTCACAGTCTGTCTTCAGAAATACTGACTTCCAATTCCACGGGGGTCCTCTGAAGAGGAAGGAAATTCGGGTATATTCTAGTTGTCCATTTTGTATTATTTTAGCGCACTGTTGGGCCGGGTAGCGTAGTCGGTATAGCGACTGGCTCCGGGCTGGACGGTCCGGAGTTCGAATCCCGGTCGTGGCGAGATTTTCCGCACCTTTCCAAACCGACCCTGGGGCCCACTCAGTCTCCTGTACAATGGGTACCGGTTTTTCCCAAGGGGTAAATAGCGACGGGGGCGTGATGCTGACCCCTCACCCCTTCTAGTGCCGTGGTCAAGAAAGAGTAGAGCTATACCTCTACTCCCCCTATGGGCCGTACGGACTGTACAGAGCCTCAGTGCCAGTACATGGGTGCACTTTACCTTTACCTAGGACACTGTTCTTATCCTTGCGACAATTTTTTTCACAAAATTTAGGACATTGTTCTCAAACTGTAGTACGTCTGTCACTATCGGTGCACCAACCATTGTTTACTTTTCTGCTACTTTAATCAAATTACGAAATATTAAAATGATAATAATTTGACAAAAATAAATGAAATATAAGCCACACATATTTGTAAATAAGCAGCATTGCTGGCAGCATTATATAACTCATTCCCGCTGTTAACCAATATTTTCAAGTTCAAATTTTTTATTAAATACTGGTGGTATATTTAAATTTTTTACTTCCATTTTCGTGGTATGCCAGCGAAACCTGATGTACAGAATGACTTCGTGACTCCTTAAAATGAAACAGGAAGTGCCTGTGAACCCACGGCAAATAAATCAGAGAGTTATAATGAGCTGGGTATTTAGAACTGATGGGAAGACACGTTTACATACCGTAATGTGAAATTAATCTTAGGAAAATTGGTTATAAATAGCCCACACATTTGCTTACCTTGGGTAATAGACATGTGCAAATCTGTTAAGAGAAAGGTTCTACATTGTCATAATAAAAGAATTGATTACAATGTGAAAACAAACGTGTTAGAACAAACTAAGCAACTAAATTCATTTTCAACTCAAGTTGGATCAAATAGTGATATATATATTAGCACGGGAAAATCAAAATTTCCCTTAACCTATAATGATATACTTCTGCAGGCTAACGAAAACCTGTTCCCTCTAAGGAAATCACGCTGGAGTCTTGAACATCCATAGTTTTAAATTTTCTAAAACGTAAGATTTGGCAGGTCTACTGGCCAGAGTAAAAAAAAACCCGGTTCTCCTTGTTGTTCCACGTACCTCCGCACAGCTTACTGACAGGTGTAATCTAAGCAACCTTCTGCATCGTTGAACAGCACACCTACATAAACCCGCCTTATCAGTTCAGGATTATACGTAAGTAGGAACCCAAAATTATTTTCTCCATTGGGCCCAGAAATCTCTTACATCAGCCCTTACAGTCCTAAGTGAACTAAATGCCTACATTTGATAGCAAAAGCTGAAATGAGAAGTTATCCGTCTGTAACAGTGACTTTTGTCTCACCTTCATTTCTTCCATAACTGCAGGATTCCTGAAGTTGAAATCTGGCTGTTTCACCAAGAATTGGTGCAGATAGTACTGCTGTCGCTCCTCGTTCCACGTCCACATAGGTCCAGAGAAAACACTGATCTGCAGATGTTTTTAAAGTTCTATCAGCTGCTCATGTTACTTTATTAAGTATGGGAGACAGGACTCGGAAATGGTATTTTTCAAAGTTTCTCGGAATTCATCTGGAAGGATCAAGGAAATAAACAGGCCAAGTGAGAAGTATCTGCGACTTCCATTCGAGCAGGGCACCCAATCATTAAGTAGAAATAGCGAAAAGGCCTATTGATCACACACACTTCGTTGCCAGTTTAATCTAAGTTGCACAATCTAACTTTTTAAATGTCGTCATGTGACGACCATTTTCTGAAACCAATCTTCCGTCAGTTTTAGGAGAAAGAAAAGCCCTCTAGAAGGACGGGTCTTAAATTTATTTTTTTTTATCAAACACTAATGAGCCGCCTTTCTTTGAAATCCGTACATTTAGCTTGACAAAAGTGGGAATGCCTGTTTTCTTACATTTACAGATTTTATTCCAAAAGCTAAACAGGCCTACACACTGGCCAGTGGTGTAGGAGACCAACCACGGTTTGGCAGAATAAGACTAATGGCCCATTAATTTAAACAATTTTTGTTCAATTACAGAGTAACTTACCCAGTTGCTGGGCTCCACTCTTTCCCCAGTTTGTGGGTCAATTTTGCCGTCGTGCCAAACGTAGTAATCAGTGTAAGGTTCTATCCGCTGCACAGACTTCTGAAACCACTCATGCTCGTCGCTAGAGTGGTTCGGCACAAAGTCGAGGACGAGCTTAATATCTGAAAGGTCGATTTCAAAGTACAAAAAGGGTCATCACATGTGTTTAAACCTGGCATTTATTTCGTCCAAAATCATCCAGCCAGACTCGGAATATATGATTAAGATAACTTTTTAAATATCCTGGCAATATATAAATGACTGTGAAGAGCCTGAATTTGCTTTCGTTTTCACGTTAACTACATGTTTCTAAATTTCGAAACCAGGAATTTAAGTGCTACAATATGTGAAAATGTGATTCTTTATTAAACTAATGTTGATTTTAAGCACTTAATAGTAGTTAGTACTTTGAAAAATTAGTGTTTCAAAGTTTCAAGTTATCCGTAATATAAATAAATTTCATTGCTAAGATTATAGCTGGCAGGCCCTAATTCCGTGAACTGTGTGTTATCAGTAGATCCGTATTTGTTGTCTTTGGTCGAGACACTTGGTGAACTGTCAACAGTATTTTAACTTATAATACTCTTATCAAATTCGGACATTTCCACTTTTGATGATCAGTGACAGTTCCGAACACAGGACTGTAAGGCATTCTTTATACGAGAAATAAATCCTCATGCCCAAAATACAACAAGGCAGGCAAAGTACGTATAACGTAATATTGAGGTGCGTTCGTGCAAACATTATTACCGTGGAAAATCAATACGTATTACATGATATGAATGTGTACATGGTATGTGTATCCTAAGAGACGAGCTAGTCACTCGCCCGGAAGAGTCCTACCGACTGTGGTGCGTCGTTGTGTGTGATCTAGAAACCTCGCTAATGAGGTGACCCTGGCCCTCTGGGGGCTGTTCCACCAGAAACAAAAATTGTAACCTAAAGTATCCAGCATGCAATGCGCATGAGCAATACTGTTATCTGTGACCTGCCCGACTTTGGCTGTACAATATTTTTCCACTTTATCTCATAAACGGTACGATTTAAAGAAAAATATATAAAATTTTGTTTTTTGATTTTCTCTACAAATTTGCCCGAAACTTATCTCATTCTCAGAAGGACTGATGGAGATATGATCAAAAGTGTATATTGGTCCTTGTGGAATGTATCCGTTATGCTTGTTCGATAGCAATGAATTTTCTCTTCAGATTTTCGAAAAGTACTCAGCTAAAAATCCGTCCAGTGCGAGCCGAATTGTTTTATGCGGACAAACGGACGGATAGACAGACAAGACGAAGCTAATAGTCGCTTTTCTCTATTTTGCGAACTCGCCTAGAAAATATAATTAGATAACACAATACAACATAGATGGAGAAATCACAAATTTAATAATATTTTAGTAGCGAAATTCTAAAATCGTGTCTTTGGTAAACGCCATTCCTTATTCTACGACACAAGGCTTAATGTCTTTAAGAGCATAACAGGCAAGTGCACATCAGTCCACAAGTGTCAGTTATTCCGTAGGGATGCAAAAATATTGAGCGCGAATATTCCCTCAAAAATATCGGCTGATAGCCGTTACGAGAACTTGAACAAATTTGGCTCCAGTTTCGGTCTAAGAGACACATTTAACCTTCCTATGTATGATAAGTTTCTTTAAATTATTTCTAAAATGCAATTTTGTTTATCAGTAACAAACATAGTCTTGTGGAAGAAGTGTCATAAGTTAAGAATCATCACTCACGCGTGTTGGCAGTGCATACTCTTAAATAAGATGACTTTCACTTTTTGCGGGTTTTCCCCTAATAATTATCTACTGACGGAAGATAATATCTGCCCAAGCTTGGGAACAATATTTCTTTGTTTGCGTGGGAAAGCAACGATATTAGATAAGCCATGGCTTTGGGGAAGTATATCATACTGACCAAGATCTTTTGCTCTTGCTCTCAGTCTGTCGAAGTCGTCGAGCGTTCCAAAACTGGGGTCTATATCATAGAAATCCGAGATATCGTAGCCATTGTCCGCCATTGGAGACTTGTATATGGGGGACAGCCAAACAGTGCCCACTCCTAGGTCTTTTAGGTGGTCCAGCTTCTCTGTGATTCCTACAGAAGTGAAAAAGAACAGACTCACAACTATGATCTCACAACTCCTTATCGCGCAGTGGTATATGTGTGTACCGCTTGGTGTAACCTCCAGTGGCTCGGCTTTTGACCTGTACAGTATATATCTATTTATTCCATTAGTCAGTTCGCACATCATGCTGATACTTTTCTTAACTAAATGTGTGTCTTTTTCGTAATGGTAGTGTGAATGCTTTCTGAGATGTAGGAAAGCATTTTTAAACATTACACAAAAGAATAATGACCTTTACACCGAGAAATAGTGTGCTTAAACTCAAGTCTTCTTAATACTAAAATTTTTAAGCACAGAATACATAATCAACACAGGTTGTATGTGTCTACGGTAACCCCATTCTCGACAAACGGGTTTTAATTAAATTGGTGCTTCTGAAGAAAGTCGGCGATTATGGACTTCTTGTAGCACGAAATTTTAAGAATACCTTATAAAAAGTATTTACTGGTCTATCTCACATTTCTACGAATATTTTTTGCGTTTATTCAAATGAACATCTTACATTTCATTCTCTCTTGTTTTCATAAATGGCTATTAAATACAGCATGTTCTAAGAAATTGTTTCTTGTTTTAGTAAAGCTGATAATTCAACACAATCATTGTCAGTAAGGCCCTGTCGTGGTTATCTCACTAATTCTCTGACATACGGTATATTTCAACGTTATATTACCAATAATTCCTTGGTTTCTAAATTATTTTTATAGGGTTCCTTTATAAAAGAAGATTTTTTGTTTTCTTATTTGTGCTTTATACCACACTCAAAATCTTTTACTAATTGCTGTGTTAGAAATGGACAAATAATCAAGATAAAATTTCTCTTCCTTTTATGAACCTCGTCTCCTGTTAATCCGTTTGTATAGGTCCCAATATTCTTCCCAGCAGCAGTAAAAGAACCGTTAGAACAGATATACAGCATGTTATCAAAAATTCGATACCCACCATTGAGATCTCCGTTGCCATCACCGTTGCTGTCTTTGAAGGAGCGTGGGTATACTTGGTAGACTACCGTCGTCTTCCACCAGTCCAAGGGGTCTTGCTCCGCTGGTAGACCGCTAAAAAACAGCGGCAGAATAGCAATCACACTACGTAGAAACATGTTTTCTGCTAACCACAGCCTGCAGGCTCGGCTCTTATAGCGAAACGAACAGCAAATGACAGGAAACTGCGAGGATGATAAAAAAAAAAAAGAGTGCATGTATTTTATCACACGCTCAAGTACTTTAAAAAAAGTGTTTGTTCAGCAAAGAATTGTGAAGTTATCTCTATGTGAGTCATCCCGTTATGTCCTTTGAACCTGAATAGCAACAAATTCAGTCGCTTGCAACTAATTTTCGTGCTTGTATAAATAATAAACAGCGTTTCCGCTCTTGGCTGTATTTACTGTTGTTGTTCGGTTGTTACACGGTGCCTCACCCAGTTCCTCTTTGGATCTAATTCCAGCACTCTTTGTCTGAGATTGTCCTTGACACGTGATATTTGAAGTTTAAATAGCGGTGTTGTCCAAGGTCCTTGTCTCCTGCTATATGAAGCTCTGTCTGCGAGCTATTATTTTTGTATCGATTCGAAAGAAAACAGTACCCTGGTATTCGGGGGTTGAGGGACCCATAAAGTTTGATGTTCCTTAATTACTTTCAGTGTTAAGATTGGTTTAGTTGTAATAGTAGTAGTAGTAGTAGCAGCAGAAGGAGGAGGAGAAGTAGTAGTAGGAGGAGGAGGATGAGGAGAAGTAGTAGGAGGAGCAGCAGCAGTAGTAGTAGGAGGAGGAGGAGCAGTGGTAGTAGTAGGAGGAGGAGCAGTAGCAGCAGCAGCAGGCCTAATTGTATTACGCTACCTATGTTAAATGTGTTGAATCTCAACTCAAATTATCCACCACCGCCATGTTTGTAAGTGTTGACTCCTGAACAGTATTTCATAAGCACGCTTCAGGAATGTTCATAAGTTATCTTCATACAACATTTCGCATGTCTAGCTGACGAACTGAAGAATGAAGAACATATTCTCACTGTTTTAGATTCTGCACAATAATTGGTGGAAATGGTGCGTGTCTGTCAACTCTATTCTACCATACGTAACTTCAAAAGCCTGTATTGCCTACCCCATAATTTCTTGTTTTTACCGAATGCAGAAAGTTAAAATGTACGGGATTTAGATGGTCTCCAGTGACACAGTCTTCATACCATGTAAAGTGAAAATCGATAATTTGAATTCAAATTTGAAGCAGACAGACAAGATAAGTGCATTCCCCCACCCTCACCCATAAAAAAAACGCGCACACACAGACAAAGATCAAATTTAAATACATACGCCGGAGTTATTATCTTCATCACGAAACATATATTCATTAAGATAGGTCCTATTAGGGTCAATAGTTTCGGGATACACGTATACACTCACGCATCCTCACATACGTCAGAAGAGTAGAATGTAACGAAGCTGCCAGTGTGGAGATATCTGCCGGAGCTTGTGGATACTATCGTGGCCGCAGCTTACAGCACACACTGCCACCAGCAGTGTGCGTATTGAACTACTTGGAGATTAAGTTGGCACCGTGCCATACAGTTGAGCCAGGGCTGTATTCTTGTTAGGCCTATAGTAACCCATTTAGCTCGTGCTTGGGTAAAGGAACGTACGAAAAACGTATTTAGAAATAAATTCAGCGCAGAAGAATTTTAATCTTTTCTACGAACACGCGACAAGAAGTAAAAAAGTGTTAGTGCTTCACTCCCCACCGACAGACTATTACAAGAATATCCCTAGAACAAATGGTATCCTGTTTTGTTCCATAAATACATTTGTTCTAAGAATATTCCATTTATTTCGGCCGTTCAAAAAGAAAGAATTTGTGCGATTTAGTTTTTGTATTTTTTTAAGTGTTTATGCGAATTACATGCTAACTGTCTTTGTGAAAAGCGCTTGGTTTTGGTTCGAAAAAAGAATACCTATTTCGAAGAATTTAGTGCAAATTCCAGCGTCCTTGATCTCATTCATTACAGTAAGTATTGTTTTCCTTATAATTACTGTATAGGGTAGAGGTCAGTAGAGCATGTATAGGCCTACGTAAGACAAGTATCAACAGTGTTATGTTCGTAAATGACATGAATTTCTAATTTTATTTCATGTTGGATCAAGGTATTTGCGGAATAGCTCGAAAAATCATGTGGGTGTTTTTCACTGCCTATGCTGTACCGTAAGGAATGGCTTGAAATACTGAAGTACATTGCAACATTTAATGGAGATAAGTTAATACAAGTAGAATGATTAGGAAAGAAATCATGCATGCAATGGAACCGTTTAAGAAATAACAAATTCCATGGTTGAACTTCGCTTTAAAGTTGTTGTCTTGGGTCTGTTTAATCGTTTGGCACGAATAAAGGTGTTGCTTTAAAGGACTCTCACGTAATAATGTTCTGGGGAAATTATCTGAAAATAATGCAATCCTCTGTTTATTTGTTTTTGTAACATGTTTGTTCGTCGAAGTAGATTTAAAGTGTGATTTACTCATACATGCCAGTTGTTTCCTGAATTGTAGCTTTGTTTTTAATGTATTAATCTGAAAGACGTTAACCCAGTTGTACCCAAACTGGGAGCATGAATCCCCGGGGGGGGGGGGATTATTCCAAGCGTTCTGCAATCATGTGTCCTCCCACTGACTAGACACTATGTCTCACATACATACTCTACTGTGGTTCAAGTGTTTGTTTTGTGACGGATGAGTTACTCTACAACGGTTACTGGCATCGAAATAGTTGTTTTTCAATATGTATTTTGGCATTCAACGGAGCCCAAAGGTACATTTCTTATCAAGTGGGTTTCGCCGTAATTTTGTTGCAGTGATGAAGGCATGCGCATATTCGAAAAACTGGCAACAGCTGCACTAAACTATCCAGTCCCCTAGCCACTTTTTCAGTCACCCTTTTTACAGGTTATAAAAACGATCAGAAATGCAAAATTATCTCTGTGCACACAACGAAGCCACTCACCCCAAACTTCGGCTCTAAACAGAAATGATTGGTAAGCTTCATGCTCCGGCCGTTCTATCTTCAGAGAAAGAACATCGATACTCATTGAATAGAAGGAAGGATGGGCTTCGAAGCCATTCTGCGCATTTAGGTGAAGGGAAAAACCTCTTGCTCCCAAGGGGTATCCAACGCTACGTCGTCCAGCGAGTATCCTAGACACTATACCTAATTCAAAGGTGCAGCCATAACAAAAACCGTCATGAAATATTACAAATATTTACTGTATTTATAAAAACATTATTTTTACGAGTTATCAACATACATTAATTGCTGTGTTTGTTCATACATAAAACCGAAGCAGTCTTGGTACAGACATCTCCATGTGCTGCTGCAATTAATAGTACGATAATAACAGGAAGAGTCCACAAAAACATGTTTATGATAAAAAGAATATTATTGTTTCTGTCAAATGGCTACAAGATTCGACTAAACTTGAGGCTAGCTTATAGATTTTTGCTGGCCTGATGATGGCCTAAAATGAGTCCAGACATACAGACTTTTATAGAAATACATATATTATTTGTATAACGATTACAAATATGTTGACAGTTTCGACCATTATAGTATTAACTCGGCGCCACTTGGTTAAAATTGCTCTCGCCGCTTATAAAAAATGTTCAAACAAATAGATCATGCATGTTCCGAATTGCAGGCTACTAAGTCTTCCGCATTTATTAAATTACTGTGGTAAGATTGGTATGACTATTTAGTATCCCTGAATTACATTACAACGCTATTCCAAATGTCGCCTTATAAATCTTCATATTAGTGGTTTAGTGGTTAGAGTTTCTGGCTACAGATACAGAGGTCCCGGGTTCGATCCCCGGCGCTACCAGATTTTCTGAGTAGTAGTGGGTCTGGAACGGGGTCCACTCAGCCTCGTGAGCCTCGTGAGGT
>Ga0123352_10015549_pt1 | contig 12114 bp, 11 predicted proteins | sample TergutLab28metaG_FD_89700 | JGI IMG/M metagenome (GOLD analysis project Ga0123352, IMG submission 89700) | Labiotermes labralis P1 segment gut microbial communities from Petit-Saut dam, French Guiana - Lab288 P1 | ecosystem: Host-associated > Arthropoda: Insects > Digestive system > Gut ... | reverse complement strand
TTTCGACAGTTGAATAAAGAGAGACCAACTTGATGTCACTTGCTTTTTTATTTCATTATTTAATGCTCAACATGTTTCGGATGTTAATACATCCATCCTCAGGAGCTTGCGACTTATTTGTTGCGTTATTTCATGGGTTGTATTGCTCTGGTTCGATGTGTGCTGGTGTTACGTTGTGGTTTGGTTGGGGTGGTGTGGTATCCGATATCAGCCTGCATCCAGATACCACAAACATCCGAAACATGTTGAGCATTAAATAATGAAATTAAAAAGCAAGTGACATCAAGTTGGTCTCTCTTTATTCAGCTATCAAGATGATGCACGGTCCCATAAACATAAGATATCATTTCGACATACAAATTTTTAAAAGCACGTCACCCTTATTTCTTAAAATCGGTCCTTTAATAATCTTTGTGAGATCCTTGTATATTCCAGCAATGTACTACTTTTCTACTTGCATATTTGTGTACCCTTCTGTCTCCATCACAGTCACACTTAGCACATAATAAATCCAAATGCAAGACCAGTGACATAAATAATTCTCTTCCAATCCAAGACCAGCACGATAAACAAGATAGACACGAATACAAACAAGTTATGTAATCTGCTAAATGTTTCGATCCTACAGGTCTATCCACGGTGTGATCATATAATGCAACAGGAGATTATCAAAGTTTAGATGACTAATCTCCCCCCCCCACGTAACTGTGTGTTATATACTGTGGGTGGTTTCGGGCACGCGAGTGTGTGACTATACGTATATTACCTACAGAAACATTCCTTTTATTTCTCACGTGGATACGTTTGCCACATTATTTTTAACATCCAAATTTGAAATATTTCCACTCCCTTATGTTACCAAAACTATTCAGTGGAGTTGAAGAAATTTGCTCACCATAAACTCTAAGTTTTTCCAATATATCCTCGTTGTGTATTTATAAGGCAGGAAATCGGGTTATATAGCATCTAGTGGTAAGATGACTGACTGATAGCACCAAATTTTGTAGAAGAGTTCGTTGCATGATCAAGGTAAAATCCCTGATTTGATTGGAAGAACTACAAACACCAAAAGCGTCAGTCAGAACAGATGATTACCAAGATGCGAACTAAGTACCTCGCACATACATATATATAGAGTTTTGCCGCTACACCTAATCTGTATGGTTTTTAGGCGGTTCGCAAAATGAAAAGCAACATTAGTCCTTCATGTCAGTCCGTACGTGTCACGCCGATTCCCACTGGAAAGAATTGCGTATGATTTATTATCAAGAGCTTTTATAAAAATTCTCATACACACATTACGGAGAAAAATGCGCAAAAAAATACATCTTACATAAGGACCTATATACATTTCATTATTTAGCTACGATTGACTATACGAGGCTTATTCAGAAAGTAAGTACCGTTTCGTTGTAAAAATATCGAGTAAGGATTCCTATAAAATTTTATTGTTGTCAGATTCTACGCTCTTCAAACTATTTTTCCACATATTCGCCGCCATTATTGAGGCACTTATCGTAGCGGGGCACAAGTTTCTGCATACCCTTCTCAAGGAATGCGGCCGCCTGCGATGTTAGCCAATTCTGCACTGCATCTTTCAGGCCATTGTCGTCGTCAAATCGCTTGCCGCCCAGCAACTTCTTTAGGTGTAGGAAGAGGTGATAATCACTTGGCGCCAAATCAGGGCTGTACGGGGGGTGGTCCATTTGTTCCCACTTAAATGAGGTGATGAGATTTTGAGTCTGTGCAGTAGAGTGCGGCCGAGCGTTGTCGTGAAGCAAAAGAATGGTGGCACTCAGCATTCCGCGCCTTTTGTTTTGAGTTGCACGCCTCAGCTTCTTCAGCGTTTCACAATAAACAGCAGAGTTTATTTTTGTGCCTCGGGGCAAAAATTCTACCAAGAGAACACCTTGTCTGTCCCAGAATACGGCACACATGATCTTCCTTGTTGGAAACGTCTGCTTGAACATTTTCCTTTTCGGCGAGCCAGTATGCTTCAAGTGCAAGGATTGCTGTTTTGATTCAGGTGTGATATGGAATACCCAAGTCTCGCCTCCTGTCACAATACGGCTCAACATGCCGTCTCCTTCCTTGTGATAGGGCATCAGAAATGTCAAAGCACATGTAACACGCTGTTTTTTGTACTCCTCTGTGATCATTTAGGGCACCCATCGTGCACACACTTTCCCATAACCCAAATGACTACTGACAATGTCAAAGAGTAGAATCCTTGAAATCTGAGGAGAGTGCAGGGACAGATCAGGAATTGCAAAAGTCTGTCGTCATGCACTCTTTCGTTGAACTTACGCACCAAATCTTCATTCACCAAAGATGGACGCCCACTTCGCGCCTCAACGTGCACGTTCTCTAGTCCTTCATTGCACATCCAAACCCATTTCCTAACCATGCCATCACTCATCGTATTGTCATCATACACTTGACAGATCTGGTGATGAATATCACTTCATAGCACATTCTTAGCGTTCAAAAAACAAATTAGACCTCTTTCACAGTCGGCGGCCCATTCAATTGTCTTAAACATGTTTAACGCACAGGAACAAACATAAACATAACACGAATTTCACGAAATGACGTCTGTGGCTTCTCAATTGATAGAGGAAGTCACTGCACATGCGCAAAGTGACAGTCTCGAGGACGCGCGAGAGATATGCGCAGACGGTACTTACTTTCCGAATAACCTACGTATAATCGAGACAGGCTGTATTGCCGGTGAGACAAGAACTAAGGTCAAAAATTTTGACTTTCCAATCATGACATCTAGTATGATCAACTGAAAACTCCCTGCTTAACATTTCTGAACGTTTAGAATTTTTCGAGATATCGAATATAACGAGCTGAAGTCTTTTTTTAATCCTTGTACCGTGCATTTTGGTATCTATAAAGTTCATACACCAACAAATGCACTATTTATTAAACTTGATGAAGTTTTAAAATTTACATTAAAACTTAGACTTGCTCCTATATGTTTCGGTCTACGACTATCATCAGGGAGCCTTCACTAGAGCCTAGCTAAAGTCATATTTGGGTTAAGATTCGGTAAATACCACGTCGTTATATGTTATGCGTTGGTGTGGGCAGCACGCTGCTATACCACCGCATAACATATAATGAAGTAGTTTTTACCGAATCTTAACCTAAATATGACTTTAGCTAGGCTCTAGTGAAGGCTCCCTGATGATGGTCGTAGACCGAAACATGTAGGAGCAAGTCAAAGTAAGTTTTAATGTAAATTTTTAAACCTTGTCAAGTCTAATAAAGATCGCATTTGTTGGTGTATGAATTTTATGGCCTGAAGTCTGTTAAGGTACTCAGAAACCTTTCCATACGTGTGACAGTAAGTGCCTATGCAGTGTCATCATGCAGGTTATCCAAGAATTTAGAAGACAGACAAAATAACAGCATCAAGATGCGAAAATTTTTAAGATCTCTTGATATTTCTTGCTTTCTTGCTACTGTACCCAGTGTGGAGATCAAACCTCTTCCAGCTGCAGTCACAGTTGCCTCGTTGAAACTTCCTTCAACCGAAGAATTTTTCGCTGAAAAGCGTATTGAAATTCTCCTGCTCCATAACATCGCAAAACTCACTGCGCCTTCTGCAGCAGGCCTGCGTTTGATGCCAATGAGGGGCAGATCTGTGTAATGCCAGTTGTTACTGGCAGTCGTGAAGCAAAGTGCACAGTCAATACAGGCGCGACAGAAAGGGTTGACATATTTTACAATGTATTCCAATGTCACTTAAAACTAATGTTAGGGTGATGGCATAATTATATCAAAATACGGAATTTTTTAAGTTCGGTACAGATATATAAGAGACCTATATCTTAAAGACAATATCTGTCAGGCGACATTATTACTAAAAAAATGTGTTTGTTCACGTGAGAAATTAGGTTAGATGTGACGTCCTGGGTATTTCCTTGCGTCCAAAACTCTTGTCACCAAACGCTGAAAGACGCGTCTGGAAAACACAAGATTTTCACATATCTTACAATAATAAGTCAGGGGCCATCAGGTCCGGAGACTGTGGTATTCAAAACATATTACCGAATCCGCAACTTATTCGTGCAAATCCTGGCTGAATGGGACCCAAACCGTTTTGGAACCACAGGTTTTGAATATGTACACGGCGTAATTCAGAAGCCAGGAAGTTCTCAAGCATGCCCCAAAACATTCAGCATTTACCCTTACAGTTCTATGTTGTTCTTTCTCACGATGCAAGGACCAGTAACGGTGGGAGATGTTACACCACACCACACCGTTATCTTAGTGGAATTACTAAGAGATTCGCGCATTTCGGAAGGATTTGCTTGACGCCGATACCAGAGGTATTGCACATTTACACACCCCGCAAAAAGAAAATGGGATTCATCAGACTTGTTTATTACTTATGATGTTGCAATTACCATAACCTACAATGACCAGTCTTCCGTCTTAGACTTGTAGGTAGGTCACAAACAAATAGCAAGAATTTCGACTTTGACAAAGGGAGGGATCACTAACATTTCACGTAACAGACCCTAAGGCAGATTATGCCGCATGTTCAGCAAAGATTGAGACATTGAAGACAAAAATTCGGAAAGAAACCGGCGCCGTTTAACAAGAAGAAGTACAGAGGGTAATGTCTAACTTAATTTTTATGGTTAAAAATTCATTTCATGTCATGGAAGTTACCCGACACACTTTGTTTTAAGAAATTGGACATACACACGTTTACTGAATTTCAAAAGCTTCCTGAGGATATTATTTAATTACGTGTTCACCTGCATTAGAAGTTTCAGTATTGTTGAAAGCGAAAATGTGTCATAACTTTTGCCATTGTCTTTATAAATGAGGCCCCGGATATGGTTTTAAGTCCATGGGTCTGAAATGCTGCTGCAACAAGCTTTGACCTCAAACACTTAATAACTTCCGGGGACTCCCTAACCAGCGGAACAAAGTAAGGAACGTCATTCGTATTAGCCCCTGAAATACCAGGAAGATTTCCGCACTTGAAGGAGGCTGACGTCCAGAACGTTCTCGACTCTCTTGTTGCTGAGTTAACTAAGAAGGAACTTAAAGATCTGACAGCACTCAGTGAAAAAGATGAAAATAATTCTGACCCTATTGTGAGAAAGAATCAGTTGACTCCCAGCGCTGTGAGGAAAAGCCTTCATAAAGCGGGTGACTTGGGCGATTATTTATTTGAATTAGAGCATTTCGTGGGTATGGCGCTGACATTTCAGCACGAAACGGAAACCGTCATGGCAACAGACAGGAGGTGTAAAGTGCAAGCAGAACGCAATGCCGGATTGGTCCTTGCGGCACTTCCTGCGGCTCTGCAATACATCATGCGCCTCACCACTGATTATGAACTGTGATAGGGTGCATGAAATGAGACTCCGTATAAAGCAGTTAAATGTACAGTATGTACTGTAGCAATGTAACAAACGAACGGCCACCAACATAATATCTTGACAATATTTAATAAAACAGCTGCATTTTAAATACTAATGCGTTGACTTCCGTAATGTTTGAGTCTGTGACCAAAAGCCATTTCAGAACCAAAGACGACGTTAAGAATGAACTCTTTAATAGGTACACAACAGATTTATCAACATGTACCACACAGTATATGTGTCTTTGAGTGTGAAATGTCAGATGTGCCTTGTGAAGAAAAACCATGTATATCCAACGTGATGACATACCAAAAAAAAAACATAATTCTTACGTGATTTTCTGTATTGTCTTGTTGCTTATATATTAGTGGTTGGTACACTTTTAACACATGACCTATATTGTGAGTATAAAACAGAAGTGCGTTAAATATACGATCCTTATTTTATCTGACCCATATATTTTGCACTGCCCGTCAGCTCGCTTATCGCATAATTTTTTGGTTCAATCAGCACCATGACACGGGCGTTATGGAAGCATAACGCACATAACTTGTCAGGTATGTAGGCGTCATTAGTCACACTGAGCATCTCAATGTAGTTTCTGGTGTCAGTATTACAATATACTCCTACATGCTACAAACAGATCCTACACAAAATGAATTTTGTGAAATGATAGCTTCAGGCAGTGTATGCTGGAGAAACAGAACCCACACACATTCTATTTATTAACGAAGCTTCCTTCAGGCTCAGTGTGTACGTGAACTCTCTGGTCTGCACAAAATCCCATGCTATTCCACGAAGTGCCAGTACATTACTTTATGGTTGGTGTTTGGTATGCTGTGGGTAAAAACAGGATTGTTGGTCCCAACACGTATTTTGTACACACACTGACACCATTTTTAAAACTTGGGCCGATTTCGAGAAAACCTGTGCCTTCTACAGCAAAAGAGTGCAACAGCTAACACAACATAATTTCAACGTGAAATGAATAGAGTGTTTGTGAAATGTGAAGCGTGTTGAGCGTAGAGAGAAACTGTTTCCAGCACCATCTTCCAACAAGGCAAGATAAAGGCTACATTAAATGCAAGACATTGAACTACAACCCACGGACTCCGATTAACAACAGTCTTAAATAACCCTTAAATAGCGGCTCGAAGTGGTCAACGGTATTTGGCTGATAAAACAACGATCCTGTTTATAAATATACTTTAATATAAATATAATTGTGAATTATAAAATAAATATAAATAAATTTAGAAATGTTATATATTAATCTTCACATAATCTATTAATTAATTCACATAAATTGCTACCGTGTTTGTGGTTAATTACAGGATTCTGATGAACAACAGCTTGTAAATATAAATGTGATTACTATAATTTCTCTGTAAAATTAATATTTTGTTTGTAAAGTATTTTTTTAAGGAGAAGTGTGTAGACGCATCATGATACAGCACAACAAGGACCCAAGTCGCTTTCCCAGAAATTCTTCCCTTATTGTTCATGATGAACCTTTCCATTTGTCTGAAGTTTATACCGCTTTCAAATTCGTGTTCTTCAAAATGCCGATATAGTTGTTTCCAAGTCATAAGCGGCAAAGCAACTGTAGTTAGTATTCGTGACACTTGCCCCTGTTAAAACTGGTAATGGCATACTGAGAAAGGAAAAGAATATAGCTTTTTTGAAAACAACTATACGGTGAGGCATGTCCCAAGCGGTAAGTACAGTTCTAGGAAGATAAATTAGTTGAAGACGTGGGAGATATTCCTTAATTATATAAATTAATCTTAAAGGCGTATGCCCTTCCAGATTGAATGGCAGATGAATAACGAACCCCAAAAGTGACAGGATGGGAAACTATGAAATTGCGGACGTATGCCCTAAAGATTGACCTGTAATGAAGAAATTAAGCATTCAATTACGTTAAGATAATTCCAACATTTTACTTCCTCGCTGTCGCAAAATCACCCGTTTGGTTCTTTGAATTTTTCAAGCATTAGGCTTATAGTATTAATTCAGTAACACATGAAGCTACAGACCTCCGATTAACGTGTTTTAATACGCATATTACGAGATAAGTATAATATGAACGTGTATATTCGTTATAAATTTCGCCATCACAGATTACCGATAAACTTTGTCAATTACAATCTTGAACTTCCACAGTTTGGTCATATATCTTTGTTTTAACATAAACGTTTCGATCATAACTAAGTTTTAATCGACAAATTTTGTTCAGTATATTTGTTATTATAATCAAAACGGTATGAACCGATTTTGTAGTTTTAGTTAGTACACGACTAGTTACGTCGTATTTCGCACAATCGACGTACTATCATTTCGCGTTCAACAAGCACAGAAGTTTCGAACTTCTGTGATGTCAAATATTAGGCCTATATGAAAGGCCAAAGTTACGCGAGTAAATACAGTGTCACTGTACAAACTATCTTACCTGCCTTGTGTCACGAAATAAAAATATTTTATGGTCATGACGTTAACAAATGGAGCAGACATAAGAACACATAACAAACATCAGAAAATACACAAACACAAAAATATGAAAGCCTACACACAACACACAGAAACATGGGCGTGTACATACAAATAGAATACGAAAGTTACAGACACAAAATACCAATACAGCATACATACTAGCGTACAGAGGCAACGTACCGTGCGCAAAGTAGGAACATGAGACCTTACATAGTAGCACACAGCCACACGGCAGTTTGCACATCAGCACACACCAGAAGGAAATCCTGCACGCTTGCAATTCAGTAATTTCCTGGGGAGTTCTTCGTTCTCTGGGGATATGGCGCGACGTCACTGGGCGATTGATGCCCGAAGTTTCGAAACAGCCTAATGGTTTTATGTTCAAGGGTACAATGTTCACTAAACATCTGATGCCTGAAGTTGAGACAACTATGCCCTCTCGGAACGTCCAGCACTATTGAACCCCTCAGCCGGCTCCGCATCCCTCAAGAACGAAAACCTTAATTGCACCACTACGAAACCCTAAAATCTCACACAGTTTCAACGAGATAAAAAGGCTTCTTGCTGTTTTCTATGTTCTCTCGGCGTAGCAGGCCTTTCTGTGCATGATTAAGAACCTGTTCCACCATTTTTTGTCGCATGGTCTTCCAGAAAGTGCAGCGGAAACTGATGTCCAACTAAAAGCAATTCTTGTTGACCTACTCTGGTCCTGGGAATAAAAACTGGCAGAGATGGAAACTACGAAGGGGTTGATTGGAATGAAAGACATGTTTGTGCGGAGTCCTTATTGGCCATGCTTATCCGGAATTACATTCTTGCAGATCGTGGGGAATTATTTCTGAAATCTTTCTCTAACATTGTGTTCTTTTAAAATAACGGAAGGGAAGTTCCAATTTATAAACAATATTTGTAAGTAAATTTACTGGGCTCATATGTACATAAATTCCTAGATCAATTAAATCCACAACGCCTTCTTTTTAAAGGTATACATTCGATCGTCCTGTGGACAATTTACCAGTCTTCATGAACTCAAAATTTCCGTCACATTTTTGCAAATAAATCACAAATGGATGTCATCCCGAGACAGTTTAGCCTAGGTCTCGTCTTCGTACCCAATCTATTTGGGCCCATTTAACTTTCAAGCTTAGTGGTTATTACCGTCACTTGTAATATCGTAACGTCTGCTTTTCTTCATACAACCAATTCATGTGTCACTTAGCTGCTGTAAAACAACTACAAACAACTACTCGTACTTCCTCCCTGTCAAGATGCACAAATTGTTCTTTATAATGGAAGAACACTGTGTACCTTGCGAGGTAGGAACTGCATTATTAGTGTAATACACAATAATTTTAATCTTCGAATAGTCTTTGTAATCTGTCTATGTAGCTATGTTAGTTATCCAAAAAGATCTCTTCCCTGTGACATTTTGTTGCATAGTTACGCCCACATGATTGTATTACTGTTTTGTATTTTGTCGTAATCATTTTATTGATGTGTATTGTCATATGTTAATTGCAGCTCTAGACTTTGTGTTACGCAGGTCTAGGGAAATAGTTCTAAGTACTCTAAGTACTCTAAGTATTCTGTACGCACATGCCAGCCGCGGAATCAGAGCGGCCAGCGGTACATGATGAAGCACTTAAGAAGACCAGCGATTGCGGGATCCGTCAGTTGACAGTGAATCCTTTGCACTCTACTTAAAATCTTACGTTGCATTACGCAGACTCTCGATCAAGCAGTCTCTGGGGCAAGACGTCCCAAGATCATCTGGCGAGTCCGACGGCAGCAGTAGTGCCTAATTACCCTCCTCTTTCTTGCGTGTAATTACTAATTATTAGTATAGGCTATCAACTGAAGTCTATGAAAGTTACACTGCATAGCCGTCACACTCCCTCACTCCTTCTAAGCAAAGAAGTCGGACCCACGGCCTGAGCGGACATCTGAGATACGTCCGATCAGAGTAGTTTCTTCTGTGGATACAACTATTTAACTAAAATAATTCCTATTTGCAATACTGCGTGCTGTGTACCTTCACACAATCCCCCTTCAGTTAAGCATTCTATAAACATTAGGAGCCGATCCCAGTGGCCGCGCGGTCTAAGACGTGGGTCTGCGGCCGCTCGCTTGCTGGCATTGTGGGTTGGAATCCCGCCGGGAACGCGAATGCCTGTTGTAAGTGTTGTCAGGTAGAGAACTCTGTGTCGGGCTGATTACTCGTTCAGTCGAGTCCTACCGAATATTTTGTCTAATTGAGTGTGATCTTGAATCCTCGATAGCGAGGAGACATTGGCCCAATGGGGGCTGTTGCGTAACGGTAAAAAGAGAAGCATTATGTAACCAGTGAATTCACGACTTTTCCACGCTTCGACACTTGAATACAGAGTTCATAACGCCACCTCACTTCACTAACTCAGTAATAAGTCGACCCTGTACAGTAAGCTCATGAGGCTTGCAACAAAAAATTGTTACATAAGTATATTTATTTAAAGTAAAAGTGGCATAAATTTACTATTACTAATATGTCTTATTATTTATATGAATGTAGTAAATTTTCATACACAACCCGTATTACAGGAAAAAAGTCTGCAGATAACAAAAGGTTCAACATGGTCAATGAAACATTGTATAAATAAGGCAAATCAGAAACTCATGTAAAGAAAAGAATAACATAATCGGATATAATTTATCTAAATAAGGGAGAAAATATTCCAACGTATTTATCGAAAAAAAATTAAATTCATGATATTAGTGTAAGGTCAACGTACCGATTTTACACATGAAACAAAAACTATTATTTATGGTCTACAAAAAATAATACAAACACACGAGCTTAACAAATTCCTACTATAATATAATAAAAACACAAAAAAGCTTTTTATTGATTTCGTAATGGTCCTAAATGCGATATTTTAAATATATTTTTAGTACTGCAACATACGAGCTGTCATAATGAGATAACTATAGACAAAACGTTTTACTTTATGCAATTAATATGTGTCATGTCGATTATTATCCAACAGTCTAACTGTGGTAGATAATTTTGTAAAAACAAACCTATTTGTTTGGAATGGAAATTCAAGGTGTCTGACTGCCTCTTTGTTTATTCGTGTCCAATTATACAATTCTTGGGTCGAAAATTGTAGCAACATACAAATGCAAATATTGTTTATATACCACAAAATATGTGTGAAAATTTTAGTAGGTTTCCGACGTTTAGGTTCATTCAAAATGAAGCAAGTCTTTTCAGAGCTGGAGCTCATTTCCTACACCTAACCTAACATGTTGCAAATTATATTATATACACTACATGCCAAATTTAAGGTCGCTACACTTGCTGTGTGTCTGGGTTCGTTTTTCAATTGAACTCCCTGTATTACACCATGTCAGAAGGATGGAGAAATATGACGCTGACAATATGAGTTTGTTGTCTCAATTTATATTGAGCGAAGTAAACATAAACAGTGTTCGTATACAGTGGAACCTGAAAGACAGTATTGCAATACTCAGTAATAATTTCATCTTCTGATTTTATTTTCTGTAAAACGTCGGAGAGGCGGTTCTTCCTTACGTTCATAGCAAGTGTCCCCCTTTCATCTGGAGCACGAAGTCTGGTCAAGCGATTCAAGTACCTGGACAGCATTCAACGACTGAAAATACAGGCACTTGCACACAAGTGCCTGACAAGATATTTACCAAGAGAACACTGAGAGAGGTACGGCAGAAAGTAAGGCGTGTCAAGAAATTTCTCTTAAGACTGGACGTTCAACAGAAGCAATAAGCAAAACGAGGCTTCCGCAGGACACGTTTCTTGAATTTGAACTATTTGTTTCTAAGTTTCAAGTGTTTGATTTCTGTGGCATAGTTTCTGTTTTCATAAAGACCATATATTTTTGTCACACACACAATTCTAAAAAAAAAAAAATAATGGAAAACCTAAGGGTAAAATACACTTTCAATAACCAATAAATATTGCAGAACTTGTCAAAAATTCAAGAGCAGTCCACATAATACATGCTATACACAAAAGAATTGTGCGGTTTCAAAAGTTAAAAAGAAATGTATTTCTCACCTTACATGGGCACAACATACACCGTCAGCAACTGCAGCAACTGTCCAAGTTTCTCATGCGCTACCAGCAGTTCGCTTCTCATGCTTACTGCGGGGCCGCGGGGCCAGTTTCCAAGATGGCGTCGCAGCAGGAAAAGGCTTTCTGTGTGCTCCGTTT
>Ga0123352_10015548_pt1 | contig 12114 bp, 5 predicted proteins | sample TergutLab28metaG_FD_89700 | JGI IMG/M metagenome (GOLD analysis project Ga0123352, IMG submission 89700) | Labiotermes labralis P1 segment gut microbial communities from Petit-Saut dam, French Guiana - Lab288 P1 | ecosystem: Host-associated > Arthropoda: Insects > Digestive system > Gut ... | reverse complement strand
TGGCCCAGAGGGTGGGTAGAGGTATAGCTCTACTCTTCCATGACCGCGGCACTAGAAGGGGGTGAGTGGTCAGCAGCACGCCCCGGCCGCACTTTATCCCCGGGAAAGACCCGGTACCCATTGCACAGGAGCCTGGGTGGGCCCCAGGGCCGGTCTGGACGGGCGGAAAATCTTGTCCCCACCGGGATTCGATCCCAGACCGTCCAGCCCGTAGCTCAGTCGCTATACCGACTGAGCTACCGGGCCCACCTGTGCTGTATAATATTAATAAAAAGTATAGAAGAGACAGGTGGTGGACGCTTGTTAGTGCGGTAATGAACCTTCGGGTTCCGTGAAATGCGGGGAATTTCTTGACTAGCTGCAAACCAGTTAGCTTCTCAAGAAGGACTCTGCACCATGGAGTGAGTAAGTATAGAGGCGGTACTATTTGCCCGTCTGTTGGCAGATGGACGAAGAGGGAGGATTTCATCTGCGCAACATGAGGAGCTCGTTGGCGGCTACGCGACTGGATGATCTCACTGCTGACTGGATCATCTTCAAGTGCTCTGCTGTCCGTAAGTAAATTTCGTACGTAAAATTGTGTTGTATGATAATTCAGTCTTCGACATAAATGTGACACTCTTTCTGGGCGATTTGCGGGTGAGGAAATACCAACAAATGTTCTTCTAAATTCTCGATTCTGATGATTATATGCCGGATCAATGTGCCTGTAAAATCGATTTATTATTTTTTTTTTCGCAGATTCAACTGACAGATGTGAGAGAGCCTTCAAATTTACGCAGTGTTTCTGGGATGAAACTAAGGAGGTGAGCAGTAACTGAGGATGGCTTAATGTTGTGGAGAACAATTTGTTTTACGTTTCTTGATTGTGAGAGGTAAAAGTAACAACTCCATATCTAATAATATAAACACGTATTTATTGTAGGAAAAAGATATTTTAATTAAAATTTGTATAACAGAAAAACACATATACCAGCACTTTTGATTCTTCAAAACATATTTCCATACGTATACTACAGATTTCGAATCACATCATTCAAGTTAAAAAAATCCAACAATTATTATTATTAGTAGTAGTAGTAAAGGTACAAATTATATTAATATTCCAGGAAAACACAAAACGGAAATAGAGGCTTACCTCTACTCTTTCTTTAACCTCGGCACTATATGAGGTGGATGGTCAACGCAACGTCCCAGCCACTTTTCCTCAAGTAAAGAACCCCAATACCTTTTGCACGGGTGGATTGGTGGGCCTCGAGGTCTGTCTGGAAGGATGCAGAGATTTTAACCCTCCCACCGGCTTTCGAACCCCGGACCGTCCAGCCCGTAGCGAGTCGCTGTACCAACTACTTTGCCCGGGACGTCATAATAATAATAATAATAATAATAATAAGTAGTAGTAGTAGTCGTCGTCTTAGTAGTAGTAGTAGTGGTGGTGGTGGTGGTGGCTGTACTAGAGGTGGTACTTTAGTAGTAATGTTAATTTCGTAATTGGCATAAGGCCTTTGAAGCAGTAAGCAAATAAACAAGAATGTACTGAACTGAATTTTTGCAGTTTCCAGAAGAGCAAGATTCCGCCGTCTACAGGATTCACTGATTGGATGTCTGTTCTTTTTATGGGTTTACACATTAAACTTTAAAAGAATAATTTGTACAGTAAATAGAATGAATCTTGTGTTTTAGTATACATTAATATCCTCGAAAATTAAACGTAAAAATTAATTTTTTAATTTACAAGGAATTAGTAAGGATATATGTATAAACAAACGAGTACAGTGTTTTAGTGAGGCTTAGTACGCATAAATTAAAGGTTAGGGAGGAAGTTTTTTGCGTATTATTTTACCGGGTGTTATCCCGTATAAAATAATGCAATAATTTCACCTAAACTTATTAGCATTAACAAGATCATAATATTAAAATTAAGCAGCGAGAAGACAATATGCAGTTTTTACGGGGCAGAAAATTGTGCGCTGTAGCCACAATCTGCACTTCATCATCTTATCCAACGTCCTCAGACTAATACACAGTTATTTAAGCATAAACGTATCCCGCATATCTGAAGTCATAAAGTTAAGTTAACAAAATTGACACAATTTTTATCGTTGTACTGTGCATTTTGATGTCTATAAAGTTCATACACCAACAAATGCTCTCTTTGTTAAACTTGATAAAGTTTTAAAATTTACATTAAAAATCACTTTAACTTGCCCCTACATGTTTCGGTCTACGACCATCATCACGGAGCCTTCATTAGAGCCTAGCTAAAGTTATATTTAGGAAAGATTCGGTAAAACCTACGTCATTATATGTTATGCGGTGGTGTGGCAGCATGTCATAGGTATGGTGTGTGTACTGTTCGCGAACAGTACAGATACCACCTACCTACAATACAACTTTGACCTCCTGATGATGAACACAACAGTGTTCGAAACATGTAGAGGAATATAATAAACTGATTATAAAAAAATAATTTGTGCATTAAGCTGGACAATTACTGAGATTATACTGAGATGTAGGTCAGCAAAACATAAAAAATAATAATAATAATTTGTTTCCTATTTATTGCAAATATCGTGGTTGGTATATTTGTGTGTATATATGCATATATACTAACACAACCCAATCAACCGTAGCAGTTCTTATGTAGTCATTCCTGACTCCAGTAAACATGTCATGTGCGGCCATACGCCTACATGAATACCCCAAATTCACGCTCCAGGTCTCCGATTTGAACAGCCATACATGCGACGTATCTTTACCACATCCCCACGGCTGAAACCCATCCTCTGGCCAATTTCAATCCCACCAACCTGCAACAGGCAACACTTTCCACCTCAGAATTGAATTGAATAAGATCTAATTATTTATGCAATTAAAAGTCTATGTGTATTGTATATATAAGAACGTAACTATGTGAATCTCTGTACTTTATTTCTCCTCGCGGTACAGCAATTTATTACACTCTGTTTAACACAATACCTTGGGCACTATGGTAGGTCTGCTGTTCTGGGAGAAGGCATAGGCGGTGTAGTGCATTACGCTTCGGTAGTCGTATTCTACACCTAAACCATATTCTTGACCCCTCCTGGCCTTCTCGAAATTAATCTCACGACCTGTAACAGATTCAGTTTTCACGTACTCGTACTGGCAAGTGATAAAGTCATTGCATTACTGGTCAGACTGTAATGTTGGCTGCATGATCGGGATTACATCCCGGCAGGCCAGAAATATTTGATTTCTCTACCATGTCTAAACTGTTTCTGTGGTCCATCCTGTTCTTATCCAATGAACACAAGGAGCTCCTCCTCAGGGTTAAGACCTTAGAAGTGGCAGCCTCAGTTTTTATCTATATCTGGTGCCGAAGTGTAAAAATGTGTGGAACTTAACCACCATTCCATTGTAGGTCTTAATGGCATGATAACTAGGCACAGAAGAAAACTCTAACCTCTTTAGTTTTACGTTAACAATAATATATTTTAAGGTGTCCACGTGATTCAGCCCCAGGAAGGACTCCTGGAAATATCTGCAGGAAGTGTCCGATTTAAATTAGTGAAACCTGGCACGAAATTGACACAAAGACAGGTGTTCAGGTACGCAGTGTATTGTCTGTCGTCAATAGTACTAACCAGGTTTTTACCGAGGCGAGAATATCCCTAGTGTTACTTCGAATTTAATGTTGTGATTAAGTGTAGCAATCCAGCTTCGAAGCTTATAAATATCTTGTGTTGTTTTGTATTGTTTTTATAGCGTAAAAACCTACAGTTCATTGATTATTATAGGCCTATGAAGTCAATATAACTCTGCTGGTCTGTGGGCCTCACGTCCAGTTTAATGCAGATTTAAGAATTCTAGAGCAGTGTAACTCAAAATTTTTGTTCGCGGACGGCTTTTGACTTCAAAAAATAACAACGGATCCTCACATCCTTGATCACGTACATATAGAGTGTTCGGATGTTACGTACACAGTACTAAAAATGTTTGTCTGAGAACTGAATTTAGATAGGTACATTTACAGTCAAGTAGCTTTTGTAAAAATACATTGCAGGAATTGACCTTAATTAAAGTGACTGTTATTCCGGGGATACGGGGAGTTTCTTAGTTAGATATTCTAAAGGTCATAAGGAATAAACACATTTCCAGTTAAAGAAGTTATTCGATTATTTTTAACAAAACAATAAACCTTTAATATTAAAAAATAAGTAAACTTCAAAATAGACATTACAGAAATGTATCCGCGGATCCTCTGGGAACCGGTAGCGGATGAACTGGAAACCGCGTAGCACATTTTGGGAACCACTGTTCTAGACGGTTATGTCATCTCGACTGTTAAATAGTTACCGACGTTTCGGAGGGCAGTCGATAACAATTTACCAGTCGACACGGGCTGACATTCGAGAAGAATTGAAACTCCAGCTATTAAGTTTGCATGGAATGGAAGGTGTCTGCAGCACGTTAATGACGAAAGCGAAATGTACTGTCCGTTATCATCCACATTAAGTTCGAAGGTAGAGTTTTCTAAAACAATGTGTGTGGCAGAAATTACAGTAATTAAATCCTACCTGGCTGTATGTTCTGCCAGTTGATGATGACGTACATGTCCCTTTCATATCGGGTGTGTTCGTGGACAAAGCCCACGGCGTGCATGAACTCGTGTATTGGGGTTCCCACAGTGGTCAGGCAGCCAGGGCTCTGGAGATTCAGTTGCTGGGCCCCACCGATACGCCCCACGGACGACCAGCAACCAGTACGGTCACTCGAGATGACCAGGTAGTCTGATTCACGGGTTCGCGGTACGAAATGGATGCACGTTTTCTGGTGGAATTCTTCCATGGCATTCTTGATCATCAGGAGGCCAGCGTTACCTAGCAGAGTTCAATGAAAACCTTTCATGTAGCGTACCTCTCATTATCACATATCAAGCATTACATTCTGCTTAAAATTTTTTTAGGAATGAGTCATCATTAGGCAGTGACTTAGACTCTTACGTGACCTTTAGATAATTACTATAATATATTTTATTTCGCACGTACGTCTGTAATTCACGTATTCATGAGCACAGCAGACAGGAAACTCCAGCACATTGATTGCACACGGTCTCTCTTAAAAACAGATATTTTCTTCACATTTTACAGTGATCCATTAATATAAAATCAAGCCACAGAGACAGGGAATGTGAAAATTAAAGTACAGTGTTATGTTTATGAGAAGCTAACAAAAACGAAGCTGTGTGTTTTTTCAGCAATGCTTATTCACAACAGGCGCATTTATATAAGTCTCCATACAAGGCAGTACCTCACAATGTGTTCTCGGTTGTACAAAGTTGTTATCGAGATGCAAAACACTGAAACGATGATACCGAGGACAGTCCGGTGGAAAACACAGTTTACTGAAATTCTGTACTCAATATCCAACAGAAAGATTATGTTAGATGGAAGTTTATTTTACATTTTACTGTTATGGATTTCGGAATATATGATTCGACCAGTCAGTACTTGTATGCTACTTTCAGACCTTCCATAAGGATGATTCCCATAATTTATAGCATATTTGTCAATTGCATTTTAAGACGGAGATCTCTGTCTTTCACATAACTTAGTTTGCGTCATTTGATAAAAAAAACTTCTGCTTGATATGAGGAGTTAAATTCTAATATACCCAAAAAAAATCAAATTATTACAATGACATTTATTTTTCTTCCTAAGGTTGCCTCTTTTCAGGTTGGTATACGCATAAAGATGTATTTTACATCGGCCTATTCCACGTTTTGGCAGTTGGTTCTACTCATGAATTCGAGTGATTTCTTTTCAGTGTTTTTGTGCTTTTGTCATAATTTTATTTATAATTACTGGAAATGTTTTGAAAAAATCTCGGGATCTTTTAAACATTACGCCAGTGCAATTACCACAGTGGCTGTCTCCCTTCGACATTGTGTTTTCACAATGGCGTCTAATCCAAAGTTCTGAAACCAAATTTAATACGATTGAAAACAACCCATCTGTCAGTTCCGTAATTAATCCTCAATAACAATCTTAATTCTTCCTTGCATTTGGTAAAGTGTCATTAAATAAATAACGAAATAGTTCTCATCTCATAACAGATGCTGCGCAGCTAAACGTAAGGATAACCGGAGCCTTGGTCACAGTTAGTTTTCAGAGAATATAACTTAATATTTAGCGTATATTGTGTATAGCTCAGGATAGGGAAAGATGGCGGGTTCTTGTAAATGCGGTAAAGAAATCTCGGGTCCCAGAAAATGCTAGCAATTTCTTGACTAACTGAGATCCGGTTAGCTTCTCAAGATGGACTCTGCTGTATGAAGTAAATATGTAATTAAGTAAGTTAATACTGTATGTACTTATTTTTTCTGCCGCGTATTGTTATAATTGTGCCTGATTATGGCTTAGGAATAATCCGAAACATGTAGAAAATAAAGATTGTGGGCTAAGAAAGTTGTGACTGACCGCCCAATTATTATTGTGTTTACGCATGACAATGGGATGTCTCACCACAGTCTACGGAACTATTTAATTGCAGTGCAAAATTCGCGGGTAAGAGATCATCATCGGGGTTGTTCCGTGTCCGTATCTCGGCCGACAGGCAGCTACCCTGCTGAGGGTCCCCCTTGCTTCTCTCGGTCCCGTCAAACACATGAATCGTAATTTCAAAGAAGTGCCCTTCGCTTTCACAATGTCCATTCCAATCAATTAATCACACAATCATTCCAAAGATATGTGGGACCGAATTGCAAAAGCATCCCTAATTAACCCCATAACACTCTCTATTCTCTTCCCCCACTCGCAACTGTGAAGAATACTCACTGAAGGCGCCCCCTATCACAAAGGGCACCACTCCACCAGGCCAGCGCGCTCTTATTTCGGTAAGGCCACTGCGCGATGCAAGTTGCACGATGTCGCCCTCCAGGTACAGGCCCAGTTCCTCAGGGTTCACATTGCTGTCATTCTTCCAGGCATCTACTCTCCTACCTGTCACGGAAAGAAATACATAAGCATAAGCACGAAATGAAGAAATATCCTTAAGTAATGAGAAGTTTGTCTCACATATTCGCAGATTGTTAACATAAAATCAATATAAAATTGTTGATACACAAATAATGACTTGCATAAAAATTGAAGCAGTTTTCCGGACTATTGAATTCTGTAACAGCTTGCGACCAGTATGTGTTGTAATATAGTGAAAATGTAAGTAGAGAAGAATGTGGCTGTCTCAACGTAGGGTAACATCAAATGATGAGATTTTAAAAGAATGTAATTATAAACCATTGAAACATTGCAGCCCATAATAAGTCGGTTCCTGTCACAACGACATGTCGCGTCTTCAGGTTGCGGAAGGAGGACACGGTTTCCAGTCCCAGAGGGTAGCTGCGAATATACTGAGAGACAGTCGCAGTCAGAAAACAAGTAGTCATATTGCTTTGAATTTGGGGGAGCAGCTAGCTACTCCTCGCCGTAGAAAACCAAGACGTTACGGAATGTTTCACGTGACCTCAGACTTCAGGGAAAAGTGGCGGGCTGTTGTAAATATGAAAATAAACTTTAATGTTCCGGAGAAAATGGAGAAAAATTTCTTTCACTACCAAAAAGTATTAACTTCTTAAAAGAATTACGTTTCGTGGAGTTATTTAGTTAGTTAGTTAGTCAGTCAGTCATTTAGTTAGTTAGACAGTCGGTCATTTAGTTAGTCGGTTTGTCAGTCAGTAAATCAGTCAGTCAGTTAGTTAGTTAGTTAGTTAATTAGTTAGTCAGTAAGTCAAGCAGTTAATTCATGCCTTTTAATTTTTTAAAACTTTTCATAACCAAGAGCACTATTCAGTCGGTTCTTATAAATCTGTAAGTTCTGCTCTTATTTTTACAGTGAAAAGCGCTTAACCAAAATCAATAAAATATTATTGCATGTAAATAAAACGGACTAGCTGAAAAAAATTTCCTCAGTTTGAACTGCTTAAATTACAATTTATTCCTAATTCACTAAACATGAAGCGTCAAAGACTGACATAAATTATCGCACTAATAAAATCAGGGGTTTATTTACAAAGACAGGACTAGACATTTGTGTGTCTGTTACCACCAGTTAACTAACTGAAGAGAGCAGCAGCCATGTGAAGCCAATAATATTGGCTCATCTAGTCAGAAATTTTCTCTCTTTTTTTGGAACCTGAATTTTCATTTACATAGTCATAATTGTTTTTCCTCTCTTGAGCCAGTTAGCTCCACTGCACATTCCCATAACCTACGTATTTAGACCTCTCTCACATGGTCCCTTGTTTTCAGATTTTCCACTACTTGTTTGTTTTGTATTCATTATTTCCTTTTTCCTTCTAAATATCCGTACATCACAAGGTACTTAAGTTAACCATAACAAAACTACGTCCTTAAGAATATTTTTTGTATTCTCCCCTTACATCCTTTCACTTACAGGTAAAATAGCTTTTTCAACGTCCCATTCTCAGACACCTCCAATCGACATTCCTCCCTTTTGATAAAAGAACATTTTTCACACACATTTAAAGCAACTAGTACGTTAGTACTTCCGTAGATTTCAGTTTTCAATCTTTACTGTTTGATGTGGTAGACGTTAGGGCAAGGTACTATGATCTGACTGGCTGCAGGCTTATAGTCACTGTTGTTGAAGTTCAGCCTTCCTTTTCTATAGAATTATTTGTAGCTCTTCAGAGCTGAAATTTAATCCGTATGATTCTAATATTCAGTTGTCTATTTCACTTATTTATTGCATTATAAGAGTGACAGACTAATACTCACCTGTACACAGTATAGGATTTTACTGATACTAACCTACTTCATTTGAAATTGCTTCGCTATAAATCAATCTGTCATCTTCAGGCTCCAAAGAGTTTTCCTCCGACAAAGGAAAGCAGTGGCTGTGTGCTACCAGCAAGAATAGAAGCACCGCTGCAATTTCCATAATTGCTGTCTTGGTAGGAATGAAAACAATATACTGTCATTACACGGGAGAACTAAAGACAGCCTAGATCTATATAAAATTCTAAACTTCCCTTGTTTTATGAATATTTGAAGAGTAAAATATTTTAGATCCACTGAAAAACATAAGAATCTCAAGGAAACTCACTGGTAACGAGACAGGCAATGTACGTATGAAGATAACATTGAGGCGCGTTCTTGCAACATTGCTGCAGTGTAAAAGCAATAAGTATTACGTATTGTGAGTGTGTGTTTGTGTGTGTGTATGTGTGGCCTTAGTTATCCAGCATGCAATGAGCATGCGCCATATTGTCTTCTGTGGCCTGCACCGCTAAACACAATTTTTCCACATTATCTCCTAAGCGGTATGATATTCGATAAACGTTACCGCACACAAAATGTGTGGTTTGATTTTCTCTACAACATTTGTTTGAAACATTTTTAATTCTAGGAAGAAATGAGCGAGATAGGATCAAAAATGTGTATTGGTACTCATATAAAGTACCCATTATTCTTGTCTAATGTTAATGAAACTTGAATTTTCTGGACTTTTTATCGAAAAATACTGAAATATAAAATTCCGTGAAAATTCTTCCAGTGGGAGCCGGTTATGCGGAAAGACGGACGGACGGACGGACGGACGGACATGACGAAGCTAATAGTCGCTTTTCCCAATTTTGTTAACCCGCCTAAAAATCATATATCAAGATTCGAAGTATTATTTTCCTGTAATCTGTCTAACTAATAAATCTTAGTTTAACATATATGTTTAACCGTTAATTATAAACTTTAGCATTAGGAAACGGTGTAGCTGGTATAATGACTATACTAGGAAATAGATAACCAAAAAATTATATTTTGATTCTCGGTAAGGGAAGAGATTTTTCACGGACAACTTAAAAACTATTATAAAATATGAAGAAACAAGTAAAGAAAACTCGGCTGAAAATCGAGATGGAAAAAAAGTACACAGTCACTGTCAGAAATATATATTAAGCATGCAAAGATTTCTTCAGCACTGTTCTTGTATAACCACGCTGTGCTAAAGGTAAAGCGTTTTGCTGGCGAGGTGGAACCCCAATACAAGCATTATGCAACGGGGTTTCTCCCTCATAAACCAATGTCTTTTAAACGGAAGTGTGCATGCGATAGCGCCTCTATCTTGGCACGTCAAATACGACAACGCCAGACTGATAATAAAGAGAAAACAAATTTACGTGTCCATTTACACATTACAAAACGCGTGCGACCGAAATGGTTTGTGTTTCCGCTCCGGATATCTTACTAATTTTGATACAGATCTTAAGTAAAGGTGTTGCCACACATTCTGGCAACCAACGTATTAAATTCGGAACTATTTTCGACATTTATTGATATTTTGTAATTAACCAACTTAATGCATAAATTGTTTTATAATAAGTTTATTATATGCCTCTACAAGTTTCGAGCACTGTTGTGCTCATCATCAGGAGGTAAAATTTGTATTATACAGCATCTGGTATCGTCACACTCTGTAGGTGGCCGTCCGGTGCGCAGGTTGAGAGAAGAGAGAAGTCTTCTCTCAACCTGTGCACCGGACGGCCACCTACACAGTGTGACGATACCAGATGCTGTATAATACAATTTTGACCTCCTGATGATGAGCACATAGTGCTCGAATCATGTAGAAGCATATGATAAACTTATTATAAAACAATTTGTGTATTAAGTTGGTTAATTACTAAGATTCTACTGAGATGCACGGTCAGCAAAACATCAAAATCTATTGCTATGTTTTTTTTTTTTCCCAAGTAAGCTTCATTAAAATCTACACGTAATTGGATTTGTGTCCGTCCATCCGTCCACGAACTTCTGGTACGCAAGTGTTGAACAGATTTCGAATAAGAGTACACAGTTTACACACAATATAATTTCCCTATCATTTCTTCTACTTCACAAGTTTAAAATTCCGACATGTTGTTATGTTGATATTAGCGAATTTAGAGCACAGAATGTAAGATTATTTCCGTCGTATTGTGAAATCACTAATTGAAAGAGTCTGAATGTGAAAACACGAGATTTTTAAAAATCATCATGTATCTTATCCAGATTCGTACACTTACCTGCATGATTTAGAGTACTAAGAACACTCCTAAACATTGTTTAATTGTAATTCTGGAATAACGGAACCCTTTTGAACGTTTTGAATGTAATTTTTTCCACCCTTGTTACATGAATATTTAAAAGTACAAAAACTCATCTGTACCTGTGAGTATTAAATTAAGTGAAGAGCTGTTCTATTTCCGGCCTGTTGTTTTCTAATAATTTAAAGTGTTTAAGGAACACTCACTTGCGTCACCCAATTTTTTGTGAACAAACTGCACTTACCAATGTGCGATCTGTGTGAAACTCTGAGCTTTGTGCTTTGGGCGGTTTTCTTTATACTACAAGGCACCTTAGGTGTAAATGAGGACATGAGAGATAGCAAGCGATTAACAGCACAATGACACAGGCTGGTTTCTGAGTAACGAACACGAGATTCGTAGAAGGAAAACGAGAAACTGCAAGGTTTTCGACACGTCCATTTCATTTTGGAAAATAAACTTCTGACAGATAATGTTGTCATAAGTAATAACTTGCTGCTGCTAACCTCTTTTAAGCCTTTAAACGCCGAGTTAAATCCCATGTACCATTTTCTGGTATTATTAGGAGTTCACCATATTTTCCACGTTAGTAGGATACGGGTTAAAGCCTAGCGGTAAATTTACAAAGCATCAGCTTAACATACAAAAATTCTACATGGTGCTAACATTGCTTTTATGTGTTCTGTATGGATCTAACATCTTTAACAGATTGGTCTTTGAAAACTGAAGCGGACAGTGTTTACCGCCCTTATGCGAATCAAGCCCTTACATTATAGGTGTAGGTATCAGTCAATAACACAACAATATCTAAAAAGATTTTTAATAAAGAATGAGAGTAACTACACGTTTCGGCCTATTACGGACTTCATCAGGTTTTCATCCGAAAGTATGGTGGTAGTGCTTAATAGGATTGGTATGGTTATGTCACGATGGTGAGATCTCATCATCTGTGATGTTTGTTATATGCTATTGTTAAGGGGCACGGGGGGGGGGTTCCTCCTGCAAGGCAAGGAACCGAAGGAAATTCACATCAT
>Ga0123352_10015547_pt1 | contig 12116 bp, 7 predicted proteins | sample TergutLab28metaG_FD_89700 | JGI IMG/M metagenome (GOLD analysis project Ga0123352, IMG submission 89700) | Labiotermes labralis P1 segment gut microbial communities from Petit-Saut dam, French Guiana - Lab288 P1 | ecosystem: Host-associated > Arthropoda: Insects > Digestive system > Gut ... | reverse complement strand
TACCGACACTTTCTGGCTATCACTATCACTTTCCAAGATACAGGCAATAACAGCTGGATGGATGTACGAAGTCCCTGACGGACTCAATAAATTTTATAAACAAGCAAGCATGTCCATACAAAAAATATGCACCGCAATTTCAGGTACAGTAGTCTTTTTAAATTCAATGTTGCCTTTTCTGCTCCTAAATGTGAATTCTACTTGAGGGTGCTCCCTGTATCCAGTAATGATTCTAATTTCAGTTCAGGTATTCACCAAGTCAGTGTTAAAAGTATTCTAGCAAGGGTACTAGTGTGGGTTTTGCCCATATCCTAGCAACAGTGTTAGTTAGGATTCGTCCCCATTTTGCAGAAGGAACCTACTTTAGAATTTCCCCCCAGATGATGGGTTTGCATGCAAGTAACAGAAACATTAACAATTTTCCCAAGTTACCTTCACCAAAACAAACAGCACCAGCATAGTCTGCATTTCCTCCACACCTTAACAATGAAGCTCGATAAGATTTTCCATGCACATAACATTAACCACTCTGTAAGTTTCCCTTCAACACAACTATTGTATTGACAATCTTCTGTTTTCATTACTTTCTGAGATACAGGGGTGTAACTGATGGAAGGAAGGATGGACATTATGATTTGCATACATATATATACACACACAGGTACTAGCAAGTCTGTGCAAAAATTTGCACTGTTATTTGAGAAACAATGTAATCTAATTTAGATTCTTCCTTTATGTGACCACAGTTGCCAACAAACACCATACCTTCAGAACTGGATAATACTGTATGTTCAGACCATCTCATACTGCTGACTGGAGACAACATCACATATCTTATGATAAGCACCTTCATAACAAGATGATGATGTATTTTTTCACCTTTCTAACACTGGTGACTGTAGGCTACAACACATACCTTACACATCAGCACCTTCAGAACAGGATGATGAAATAAGTTGCGGCCTTTTAACAGTGTTGTCTGTAGGCTGCGGGAACAGACCGTACAGCGCAACATGCGATTTTTTATAACCTCCACCTCACCTGCAAAAATATTTAATGATACTACTTCTTCAACAACAACATGTTGACAGTCAAAAGCAAATACATAGTTTAACCAAATGGCAGTTACTTCACAAAAACTATGGCTACAAACATCATTTATCATACATGTGAATGACTTCTTACTAACACCAAAAATATGAAGTGGTTAACAAGTATGTTAATGGCTTGTACATTGCTTAGGGGCATTTCCAATGAACACAAAACATGAGTGCAATTTTCAACCTCCCCCACTTCAGATTTCAATGAAATTTGGTGCTTATGACAATTTTAGCTATCTACTCAATTATTACACCAACCACAGCACATACATAAAATTTACACATTAAAACATTAAAAACGCTCCGACATGTTTCGGTCCTAAGACCATCATCTGGGAGCTATATATTCCTTGCTAAAGTCACACTAGAAATAGTCACAGCAGGCTTGAAATTAATTAACACGTAATGTCCCTAAAAGTGAAGCAACCCCTGCTGGATACAAAAGTCTCATTGTAACTAAATTACTAGTAGTGAGAACTGTACATCAGCAATATTAGGATATAAAAACAAACAAGACAGGCAGTATACATACAAACACATTATTGATGCAAGTCTGAGAAACCACTGTTGCCATAAAAAAAATCAATAAGTATTGCATATTCTGAGTGTGTGTCTGTACCCTTAGTTACCCAGCATACAAAGCACATGCATTGTATTATACCATCATATGAAACATGATGGGCTGTACCAGATTTTTCCATATTATCTCACAAATGGCGCAAGTTTTGGCAAAAAGTTGTTGAACATAAAATGCTTCCTTTGATTTCCTCACAACTTTTATCTGTAACATTTCTCATTCTAAGAAAAATTCAGCGAGATACTATCATAAATGCACACAGGTCTTTATGTAACATATCCATTATTCTTGTCAGATTATAAGACGGCCTGAATTTTCTACATAGATTTTCGAAAAGCATTCAATATCAAATTTCATGAAAATCTGTCTAGTGGGAGCCGAGCTGTTCTGTGCAGACAGATGAATAGACAAGACAGACAGACATGACGAAGCTAGTAGTAGCTTTGTGCGATTTTGTGAACATACTGAGGCATATACACAGTCTGAAGATATAATTTAACAACTTTGACCAGACCAGGTGGTTGCAACCAGTCAAGTAATTAAGTGGTGGTCAATGCATCATCCCAACAAATTCTTATAGAGCTGTTATACTGATTTCTTTATTGTTACTTATGCAGATCTTGTTACAGGGGACCGTTACCCAACTCAAAAGTATTCTGGTATATCATAATGCCTTTCACCATGTGCATCTCACACACACATAGCACCACTACATAAAAAGCATGAACTAAGTATCACAGTAAATTCTTTATATACATGGGAACGTGCATCGTGAATTGAATTTAATAATTTTCCAACAAGAAGTGACTTATTCAGTTTATTACATTTCTGTAGGCAGCTCTACATGTTTCGGGTGTTGACACCCATCATCAAGGAGCTCGTACAACTGTAAATACAGCTTCGGGTATTGATTAACTGCAATGAGTAAAATATGCTGCTATTAATCCTAATGTATAATTTAAAATTCTAGATTGGTTATATTTAATGTTACTAGCCTTGATGAATATGCATATAAAATAATGGTGGATGGTTAAAAGCAGTATTTTTAAATTATGTACAATAAAATATTTAAAATATATAACAAAATATATATATATACATAACTTACGTTATGTTGAAGTTCTATTATGTATACATAATTTAGGTTATGTTGAAGTTCTATCAGAAAATGCAATAAACAAAGTCAGTTAATACTATTGTGTGTATACCTGATTTAGTTATTACAAAATACTTCCGGAATAATACTAATGAGATCAAAAGAATAGTCTTTATACACCCGGATCTACTACCATCCACTCTCGTTGTTCCAACTAAAAAATGAGAGTATTAATTTAAATTATACATTAGTATTAATAGAAGCACATTTTACTCATTGCAGCTAATCAATACCAGAAAATGTATTTACAGTTGTACGAGCTCCTGATGATGGGTGTCAACACCCGAAACATGTAGAGCTGCCTACAGAAATGTAATAAAATGAATAAGTTGCATCTTGTTGGAAAATTATTAAATTTATCACAGTAAAATTCTATATATTTATCAACTCCTTTGGATTTACACAACAATATTTAGCAACACAACTATACTATCAGATATCCCACAACTCTGAATGCAGACTTCAACAGTAGTAGTAGAGCAAGGATAAACAAGAAGCATACCATGGAAGCATATGACAAACCAACAGTGACATTTTCCCATTGCAAGCACCAAATGTTGGAATCAAATGATCACACAACGCCAATACAAAACTATATGGAAAGTAAATCACATAACCTTCTTAGATAATTTTTATGAACTTGTAATAAATTCTTATTAATATTAAAACAGTTATGGTTAATTGAAGAACAGACATACTTTTAATTTACAAAATTTGACCAACTTCACATATTACCAGATTCTCACACATACAGAGTGGGCCAAAAGTAGGTATACAGTATATAGTTAATTACTGTATACCTACTTTTGGCCCACCCTGTATGTATATTATGACAATACTTGCAGTGACTGTGATCATATATTACAAGGTTGCTCAGAAAGTAATGCCCCACATTTTTTTTTTCTCATTTCAGAATAAAAATAGCAATATGAAAATTGAGACAGAACAACACTGATATTTACTGCGCACATGTAAGTACATGGTCGTCCGACAGACAGTGCCACTGTAGTAGTATGTGAAAATGGCGTTTGTGTCTGACACACATTACAACAATGAGCTGTAAGTGAATTCTTGGTGGCAGAGAAAGAAAGTGTGGGAAACATTCACAAATGGTTGTGTACTGTGTATGGAAGTTGTGCAGTCAATAGGAGCACCGTTGGACACTGGGTTCAGAGAGATAAGGCTTCAGGAAGTGGAGGAACGGAGCTGCATGATCAACTGCAGTCTGGGCATCCTGCCACAGCCACCAGCCCAGACACATTGCAGTGCGGCAATGGCATTATTCATGTGGATCGGCGCATCACAAGTCGGCAATTGGCCGTACAGTTTTCAGTCAGCAAGGGAAGTGCAATGGCAATTATTGCCGCTTTAGGATATTCAAAGGTATGCGCAACATGGGTTCCTTGAAATCTCACAACCAAGCACAGACATCAAAGGAAAGCCATCTGTTCTGAATTGTTGGAGCATTTGATGCTAAGTGGGAGGCCTTTTTGTCCTGGAATGTCATGGGTGACGAAACCTGGGCTCACCACTACGAGCCGGAGATGAAAAGGCAGTCAACGGAGTGGCATCATCCGCAATCACCAAGAAAAAAGAAGTTCAAGACAACTCCTTCTGCCAGAAAGGTCACGATCACTGTCTTTTGGGACATTGATGGAGTGATTCTGGTGGATGTGATGGACAGAGGTGAGACAATCATTTGAGATGCATACATCAAAACCCTCCAAAAACTGAAACAGCATTACCAGCGAGTGCGGCCTAACAGGAATCCAGGAGACGTGTTGATTCAGCATGACAATTCCCACCCTCACACAAGTCTATGAACCCAGGAGGCAATTGTCAAATTTGGTTGAACCATGCTCCCCCATCCCCCCTATAGTCCTGATCTGGCACCATCAGATTTTCATCTTTTTGGGCCACTGAAGGATGCACTGCGTGAGAAGATTTGAAAACGACAAGATCATGATTTGTGCAGTGAGAACGTGGCTATGTCAACAAGAAACAAGCTGGTACAGAGAAGGCATGCATGCCCTTGTTTCGTGCTGGCGTAAGGCCATAGACATAGATTGAGATTATGTGGAAAAATAATGTGTGTAAAGGAAATATCCAGTTATACTGTGTGTGAATTTCATACATTCTGAATAAATAATTTCTGAGGGAAAAAAATGTGGGGGCATTACTTTCTGAGCACCTTCGCACTTCCCTGATGGCCCTACAGCTGAACTACATCAGAAATTAAAATGTAAAAAAATAAAGGACAAAAGTTTATTCTTATACTATAAAGGTTTTTTCCTTATTAATTGGATTATATGAAATCTACACTGTTCCTTTTATGTATGTAACAGATAAATACCAAAACATGGGTAAAGTTAAAGCTTTGTTTATTGTAATCTTTCAAGTTTTCACACAGCATGGATGACAAAAGTTCAAAACCGGTGACACCAAGCTTCCCCTAAATTCAACATGCTCTTAATTTTTGTTTAAATGTAAATGTGATGTCTTACGATTGTTTCGTAATATATGAAATCTGCCACATTTGTGAAGAACTTAATAGTTGATCTATATATCATGATCTCATTCTGTCATCTGACAAAATATGAACATACACATGTAGCCCTTGTTTTATGTCCATTTGTTTCATGCCCATTTGTTTTAAAACCCTTTGCCAATTTACACTACTTCTTAATTTGCACTCTTATTCTCAGTTTAAGCCCCGCTGGTTGGTTGTGCAATAAGATGCTGCCAAGAATGAAGGAAGTTCATGGCACAGAACAAAACCAGAAGGCTGCACACTCACACACTATGTCAGTCACTTTGCACTCACTGTTCACTTCAAAACACTTGATTTATTTGGATTTAAGTCTTTTTTTTACTCTATGTAAAAACACCACAATGACACACTAAAGGGGGAAAAAAAACCCTGACATGACAATGAATAGTCACATCAATAATCTTAATGCTAGCGATATGTTTGATCTGTGAGTAATAAATTACTCTGCAGTAAAACCTGTGACAGTGAAAATGATTATTATCTATGACAGTGACTATATGAACATGTACCATCCACAACTGAACACAAGTTCATCACAATTCTATTTTTGATTTACAGAGGCTTAAAATTAATGCTGCTTGTGTATTAATATCAGTAACACAATCAAATATTAAGTTTGTATGAGATACATGTTATATGAATAGGATGTCACTGGTACGATTGCCCATAACACCTCCCTAATCCATTATTTCTTATGGAAATAACACTTTTGATTCATGCCTTTTTTATGTATGGCCACCTTCTCAGGAATGCAACTATGTCATACAACAAGGGCTACCTGTACTTAGTTCTCTCTGCATGCACTTAGACCTTGCTCTATCCTACCACAACAGAGCTGCATTTTCTATTTATGTTACATAAGTTTTTATTTATTAAAGTAACACTAACTGCCCAGACAAAATATCACTTTCTAATTAAAATATAGTAATAAACATCTTCAGAAGCCCTTGCTTAATACAATGTTTTCTCCTCTGAAAGTCAACAAGGTCCCATCTGTCTGCCCATTCCATTATTTTGTCACTTAAGAATTTATTCCTTTTACATTCCCAACAACTATTCTCTCCACAGAAGTCTTCACAAAGCACTTTTGATATCAGTAATTTCCATGGAATTCAACCAACAGCCTGAAGTACTGCTTATCTTTACACTTTCTTTTCCTGTTAAAGTATCATCTAGAACAAACAGAGTGCAAACAGACACAAAACACCAGTGTAGATACAGCAACTTCTCACAATATCCCTCAGTTACATTCCAACTTAGGGATAGCACAACTATCAGCTTCCTGACTTACTTTTGGCATACTTTTGCCTGTACCGCAATTCCTCTTCTGTTTCATCCAACAGAGCTAAATTTTGGCGGTTTTTAGATGGAGATTTGAAACTCTCTTTGCCATTCTTATTTGTCTTCTCACTTTTCGTTCCATCACTGAAATCTCCATCGCACAAATTTTCACATGCTGCATTTTTGGCTGAAAGGTAAAAGGTTAAAACTCCATCAAAGCATCAAGTGGATTTCAATAAATAAGCATTGTGTTACACAGTTAATTATGATCATTTAGAGTTAATATTCCTGTTCGGTTAGTCACAGTAATTGCTAGCCCCCCGGTATCAAAAAACCTAGTTATGCCATTAAACACAGAGCAGTTTGAAAGAAATGCTGCATAAGTCACTGCTGGACACTGAGGCCAGTAACATGTGAAGAATTAAAGCTCCATACTGGGCATTGAGGCCGGCAATTAAGAGTTCATCCTGTCCAGCCTGCTCTTTTTATTTAAAAAAAAAGTCTACTGTTATATATGGAAGGTAACAAACACTTTCAAAAGTTACAACCTATAAATACTCATCTTCAGCTGCTTTAAAATGGAGATCTGACATTTTGAACATGAATTAAATCTGACCCAAAAGGGCCAGTGCTTCTCTACGTGCAAGATTACAAATGTAATATGGTAAGACTTAACCCTTAGCCACCGAACAACATATATATATATGTCGTGCAATGAGCTCTTTAAATAGCGGAACAGCCATTAAAGTGGCTGGGGGGGGGATTAAATTCCGGCGTTAAAGATTTAATTCTGGTGTCACAGGATTAATAAAGATACAATAAATACAGCAACTTCTCCATGCAGAACTCTGCAGGGAAAAGGGAGTCACTCATGATTGTGGTAAATAAAACGAATGACACTATAAAATGAAACACTCAAACTTCCATGGCCAATGTGTTATTTCAGGTTTCCACCAAGAAGCAGAGAAGAACTGTGCTCCTCTGGGTTAATACGCAGCAAATAGTGGTGATTTCTTGCTGACATTTCGAGAAATCCTTCACACTTTAAGATGGGACCAATAGGTTGTCCAGAAACATCAGTATGAAATTACCAGTTACACTACACAATCCAGGGCTCGAGCAGCCGCCGCTAGCTGACATGTGTGTTGCTGTGGTCGTGGAGGTTATCAGATTTTCATTCTTACAAAGAATGCACATGTATTGCGTTCACGTAATTCTCCGCATTTTTTATGTACCATCCAAAGTGCAACACACCTCCTGTACCAGCCACCTAACAGGCAGTCTTCACACTGTCACCAACATTTCTAGTATTGTGTGTCTGGTTTACTCTCCTCTGCCCACACCATGTGATGATCCAGCTGTGGTCCATGCCCTACATCAGCATCTCCTACGCGTGATCATCTTTAGGTTAGAAAAGTTTAGAGCTATTTTTTTTACAGCCTGACAATACTAATTATGTTACAATTGTGATCATTTTTAGGTTAGAAAAGCTTTCAGCTGTTTTTTCTTTTATAGCCTGACAATACTACTTATCTTGCTACTCAGTTCCATTCCACATTTCCTTATGCATGTTTCATAAGAACTCGCAACAGTCATCTGCTGCAGCGTCATTTCCATCACATCATACTACCTCCCGCTGGCGTCATGGAAAAACCGCTGTTGCGGATGACTGTTGCGCTGGTGGCCATCTTGAGCCCTGGATTGTGCAGTCCATCCGAAATTACCACTACTTGCTGCGTAATAACCCAGAAGAGAACAGTTCTCATCCATGGCCAAGGTAAAATTTTAACTTATGATCTTAACATGTCCATTACGCAGATGGGGCACAGGCAACGAGGTGCAGGATTCAAACTTCTGACCATGCAAAACCTGAAAATCCACTGGCATCATAACTGAAGTTTAAAAAATATACCCACTAGGATGAGTTCTACCACATAACACTGCACCACCTACCAATAAACTAAATTAATATGCCCTGAAGTGAATCCATCAATCCTACTTTTTCAAGTTTGTATTATACAAATGTTTATCAATATGCAGGCATTTCTTTCAGCTACATATGTTACACATGCACTGAAGTTACTGAAATTTACAGAAATTAATATAGGTTTGAATCAAACAACAGCTGAACCAATATTTTGGTTTCAGGTGTAGTTATTTTACATGCCCTATAAATGCAAACATGATCTAAATCACTTCTTACCATCTGCAGCCTTCTTTAACTCTTCAAAAAACAGATCATCTGAAGAATCCATTACATGAACTGCAAACATAAGTAAAATCTAGTTTCAATATAAAATATCACAATCACAACACCCCCACCCCATCCCAAAAAATTCCTTTACATTACTACAACTGTTTGATTAAAAGTGTTAATCATCAAAACAACATATAAAAACTGAATGTGATGACATGTACTTGATAAGTACCAGTGTTTCAAAGGAAATTGCCATGTGCATCTTCTAGCAGCCATTCTGCAGTTTTCAACATAATATATGATTAGTTCTACATTAACAATGTCTCATCCCTGAAATTTGAGGTTCTCACAATGGTGGCTGTAAAAAATTGTGGTCTTCCAGGATGTGACCTTTAGCAAAAATAAAAAACAAAATTCCATTCACACTTCTCAATTGCCCCTGACCTCAGAAATGCCAAGAGAGGTTGTGCATTGCTGTGTTGAAGGATAAGGTATCTCTTCGTCAGGCTCTTGTCACAAAGTACATAACACACCCTCTGGAGTGTGAACATAGCAAGTAACACTAATGGTCTCCCCTCTGGGCAGAAAATCAACCAGTAAGCATTGCTCAGTATCCAGTTTAATCTAGTCCACACCTTTCCATCCTATTTGTTTAAGATACATTTTAATATTATCCTCATCTATACCCAAATACTTCTAACATTGTTACTAATTTATTCTTCAAACAGTGTCACTAATTTATTCTTCAAACTTTCACATACAGGTTCACTAAAGCATATGGTACATATATTTCCTAATATACAGCTCTGCTGGCAACATTATACAACTCCTCCACGCTGTCAGTCACTCTTTCAAATTTCGGCTCTTTTAATTTAAATACAAAAGAAAAAACTTCCCGTTCATTGACACTTTTTACATTCTTATCAGTGGTACGCCAACGAAACTTTCAAAACCTCTGCTTTAGATGATTAATGTAATACTCGGCCACAAGAAATAAGAGGCTTCAAATGTCCAGTAATCTACCAAACTGCAATACTGCTACTACCGCACAATATATCAGAGTTTTTTACGCCACAGCAATCACCTGTAACTTTTCAGTACAAAAAAAAAACATAGGAAAAGACGAACTAACCATGCAAAATACGACCCAATTAAATCTACTTAGAATTGTAATCTGTGGAACGAATCATAACCATTACACATACTTTTCTTAGCGTCTGGTAACTCAAGTCGCATTCACTTTTCCTTCCGTAAGAACAGTTTTTTTCGGCGGGAATTACATTCCATCACTTCACGACTCACAATCAAAGCTCACAAACATTGTTCATCTCGCACACAGAGGTCTCACAGAACATATATGACACATCTGGCACACACCATTCCGACCATACAATTTTCCCTTTTTGATACTGGATTCACGGCCTGAAATTCCCTCGACGCGGCAATATTTCCCGTCCTTCAATGCATTATTACATTAAAACTGTACCAAAGACCATACTGACTTTCGTTTCAGTACTACATACTGTAAACATAACCATTCCCACAAAGGTTTATTTGGGCATAAAACCACAGATCCTTAACGATAACCAGTGCTGTTCACACTCCGCTTCCCATACTCGAGAATTCTGCCTACATCAGTGCAGTTCCACCACCATCGATCAGAGGGCTGCCACGAATGCCGAGACCCGAAACACATCTGGTCAACGGATAATGCTATTCTGTTATACCCACACACATACAAACACGCGCGCGGTACAACATTACGTAGTAATCTGTGCCCGCATTTCGTTACTAAATTCGTTTCCGTAGAATTTTTTGAGATGTTACGGTGAATATGTAAATTATTCTAGCAGGATTACTTTTATATATATATATATATATATATGGATTATGACAGGGTATGAAGGAGAAACCTGCTGTCTCCATCTTAATGACGGCTCTCCTCCCCCATTATTACATGCTGGCCCAGAAGACTGGTGATTCGAAGATACGAGGAAGAAGCATTAATGTCCAATGCATAAGGCTGATTGGCACAAATAGCCGTCGCTGCCGATGCACCTGTCAACAACGCCCTCCACCAAACAAACGGAATGTTAATTACGAGTCTATGATGGCAATGATACCCCCAAGACCACCACCACCACTACTACTACTACTGCCAGTAAGTGCTAGTAAAATATGGGCATAAAATCACAGGTTCTTTGATACTGCATTTATGGGCAATGCATATTTGACAAAATTAAATAGTCACAAGTCCATGAACTTTGATAATAGAGTTTTAATCTCTTGACCATCCATTAACGCTATATGCATATGTGTGTGTATATTTATCATGAGAGTTTGTTCTCTTTTATCTTCTTGTGTGTCAGGTTTTCCTGCATTGTTCCAAGATGGAATATTGGGTTAGCCACCATTGGTTCAATGATAAACCAGTGTCTCCTCTGCTACAACATGCCATGAGGACATATAGAGATATATATGTTAAATTTCATGTGTTAATGGCCCAACTGTTACAGTGATTTGAATTAGGAATATTTCTGACATGTAAACTACAATTAAAATTGGTAATAGATAACATTTCTCCTCTCCTTTAAGGAATGTCAGTAACTGAACTACTGCTTATGTGAGAGGAAAACACAACACTACTGCACAAGTAATCAGTCTTCTAAGACACCAACATATAGTACTAGTAATCAAATTAGTCAAATTATAAACACTTGTAAGACAAATTTTCTGAAAAATTACCTACTTCTTGCCAGTATACAAAAGTTAAAATTACTGAAGATAGTTTAAATTAGATATTCCCAGAACTCTTCATCTCTTCATTTTCATATCAAATGCCTACATTCCAGTCTCAAACAAATTACGTCTTTAGGACAACTGAATTAGTTTAAAGATATTCTTACGCGTATTGGACCGTGCATCATCTTGATATTTGAATAAAGGTAGACCAACTTGATGACACTTGCTTTATTATGTCAATTTACTGCTCAACATGTTTCAGATTTTAATACATCCATCTTCAGGAGCTTGTGACTACTTGGTGCTTTATTGTGTAGGCTGTAATGTGCTGACTTGAGGCGTGTTGTTGTTATTTAGCGGTATTGGCTGTTGGTTATTTGGTATCCGATTGCAGGCTGAACCACTACTGGTCTACCTTTATTCAAATATCAAGATGATGCACGGTCCAATAGGCATAAGATTAACTCTCTTTGTTAGCCTATAAACTGTAAATTTAAAATCTCATTGGATTC
>Ga0123352_10015543_pt1 | contig 12117 bp, 10 predicted proteins | sample TergutLab28metaG_FD_89700 | JGI IMG/M metagenome (GOLD analysis project Ga0123352, IMG submission 89700) | Labiotermes labralis P1 segment gut microbial communities from Petit-Saut dam, French Guiana - Lab288 P1 | ecosystem: Host-associated > Arthropoda: Insects > Digestive system > Gut ... | reverse complement strand
GGGGACCCGTTGCGCTGACCACGTGACACCCCTCTATCCGCAAAAGTTGGCACTAACTTCGCCGACCGGCGGCGGCCACTCTGTCGGTATAGTTCGCGTGCGGACTAAGGCCACGGAGTTTTAGTTTTAGAAATTGTGAGACTTCATTGTCCAGCATTCATTCTAAATTAAACATGGAATTCTCAGCAGACTTAAGGCATATTTTCCTAATTGTCATGGGGAAGGAGTCGTGTCTGAAATGTTGGTTGATGTGAACCACGTATCATGGCTGTCACCCCCAGATTTTATTTAATTCTGTCACTGTGAACACTTAAACAGATAATGTGCATGTTCATATTTATCTTGTGTTAAAAATACATAACTCTGAGAAGCTACCTCTGCTTCTGTCATCAGGTATCAATCAAATAATGCTTAAAATAAAGATGTCAGGTGTGCAGACAGGGTTAATATTTACAGTACACTGGCCAGCTGTTCTGTGTGGGAGTGAAACGTGGACAGTTTGTGAGAGTGCTGCATAAATGACAGAAAAATCCTCAGAATAATTTTTGCACCAGTAAATGTTAATGGCATCTAAAAAATATGGTACAATGAAGAACTGTAGAGATTGTGTACAGACACTGACCTTGTAACATACATGCTTGTTAAAAGATTGCAGTAGGTTGGGTATGTAGTAAGGATGTTCAACAACAGAATCCCAAAGTGAATTCTGGGAGGAAGTCTCAAGGGAAGAGGGCCTGCCAGAAAGCCGAAGAATACACAGGAAGATAAGTGCAGAAGCATGCCCGCAAATTGATCAGCACCAAAAATTGGCATGCAGCAGCCACATGTAGGCGTCACTGGATGAGGAAAACATGGCAGGCAATGGCCAGAAAATGGGCCAAAGAGACATAGGAAGAAGAAACAAATAATGGTAACAACAGAGTAGTTTTTGGGTATGTTGTTTACATTGTCCATTATATGTCCCCTCAGTAACACACCATCACAAACTGTTGTGCATACCCAAGTCACAGCTGCAGTATACACTAAAACATAACAGTTCCAACAAATGTGTCTTTTCTCTGAAAGCCAAAGGTACACTTACAATCCAAATTACCTTGACAAAGACAAAATTTAGAGTGAACCAAATTCAGCGTCTGCTTGTTACCATTCAGTTCAGAATCATCTGTCATCCTGTCTCTTTTTTTGGAGATTATAATAATAAACTTTTGGTTTCAGTAAGATGCAGGGGCATATTTGACCAATGCAGTGATGCTTCTCAAGGATCCTGTTTCATACTTATGTAGTAAGGATTAAAAACGGCTTTGGGGTTTCATACAATATCATGACCTTCCTATTACTTGGTGAAAATTAGCCATGTTGGGACTTGAAGAGACACCCCATTAAATATGCCTAAGCTTTGGATTCTAGGCACATAATCTGCATATATATATATATATATATATCCATTGTACACTGTCAGTTTCTATATATCCTTCACACTGTACAGGTAAACATCAACACCAGAAGCTAGAGCACTGGGGAGTGAAATTCCCTTCGCATCACAGTTACAGGAGAATACTAACAGTTACTATTACTGACAAATGACAACTGTATTCACAAAGAAATTACAAGCAGACTGAATTCTGGGAATGCCTACTCAATAGTTCAGAATCTTTTTTGTTTTCATGTACTTTCTACAAATATTAAGTACTGTATTTAAAGATAATTCTAATGGTAACTGTTTTGTATGCTGCAAAACTCTGTATTTCAATTAAGGAAAGAACACAGATAGTGAAATTTGATGATCTCATGTCTGTGCCTCTTGATCTTTTGGGACATTAAGCTGTGTAGATGGAGGCATACATGCACAGGAGACATTGTAAATTTGTGCGAAACTGTAAGGCGGAAAACTTGAAGATAAAGGAAAATCAGCGAGCCTTAGGCATAGATAAAAAAATATGAAAAGAGATGCTACAGAAATAGGACTAAACTTGTGTGGCTCTAGATATGGACGAGTCACGGGCAGTTTCAGCGTTACTGGAATTCTCTTTGCCTTTTGTCCTGATAGACCATATGATCTCTAAAATGTACTGGTGAATGGCCTAACATTCCATGTGCAGGTCTCTGTGTGTTTGCTTGGTAGCAGTTTAAACGTCCATGCTGAGCCAGAAAAACTCGGACTGTCATAAAATACATTTGGCATTTAAATCCATCCCCTAAAGGTTAAAATGGTAATACAATGGGTTATAATAAAATAAAAAAGTGTTCTCAAAATATATTTCATATATAATAACCAACACATACATTGTAACTTACATTTTTCTAGTTTGATATTATTTACAACAGAACCTTTCATGACATGCAAGTGACCCTATTTTCAAGCCAAGAGGTCCAAAGGCTGAAAAAAAGAAAGAAAGAAAGAAAAGAGTGACAATACTGTATATAACAGAGTTTCAAATTTTACTTTCAGATAACACTGATCATTCACCATAATAAAACCATAATACATTTTTAATTACAACTTGGAACGAATGAGGTTATTATTGTAATCATACTCTGCAACCACCACATTAAAACATGGAAGTAAAACTGTAGAGTAGATAGCACAAAACATGAAGCTGTGAACTGTATCCATAAAGGAAGTAGACAAAAGGGGAGGTATTTAATGATAATAAATTGTGTAATACATAGTTAGCACCATTTTGAAATACCAAATGAAAGCATTAATAGAGCAAATATATTATAAATACTTCATTTAATACAGCTATCATATATCTATGAAGATTACCATATTCTGGGATTTGACACTGTACTGCCATTTCAGAGGAACCAGCTGCCAGCTGCTACCAGACTACACAGAATCACATACCAGATGACAATAGTCTTCATAGTCATCAACATAAAAATAACAGTCCAATGTTAAATACTATGTCTAATTTATCCCTATTCTTAACCTTATGCTCTTCCAGATGCCCTGGCATGTTAACATTATTTTCTAGGGGAATTCACGATGTGAAATCCAGTATAACATCTGCATGGGGAAGCCAAATATTCTTCACACTGTGGTCTTCTGGATTATGATGCTTTGTAACTGCTACACGATGTCATAATCTATGGAAAACAATTTGCATTTTCACCATGGCAAAAATCTCAGATCTCACATACATCAAATGTTCCTGCACATTCTGTGTGAATAATTAAACGTATCAGTATAGCATATCATTAGTAACAAATTTATTTATATAGTATCTCCTCTCCAAACACAGATTTAGTTTAGACAGTTTTCCTTTGTATATCAGTTCTCCAACTGTTGCATAAAAATCCATGTATGGATAGGTTTATACAGGAAATCAGCTTTCATACTAGCTGCATCCACATTTCTTCTATGCCATGCTACGTACTCTTCCATGATCCAATCACCAGAATTTCTCCTTCCTGTGTATCTGTCATGGTGGTGTATCCATGCTGGCTCACCACTTCACCCAACTTCTAAGTGGGTGATGAGTAGAAGCAGTGATGTAACCACAAAGACGGATGATCTAATGCCTTATCTCCCATATAATCCAGTATCCTGCAATAGCAGACCCCTTTGGGATTTCAAAGAACGTAACTAGTGCTGTTGGAGAGGGCGCACTGTATACTGATACATAAAGCCCACTGAAAAGTGACAATCATAATGGGTATTCTATTATTTTCCTTATTTACACTACCCAGTTAATGCCATAATCCTATGCAATCTTGTGAAGATACTAAAATGACTGGCTGTGAAAGAATATTTAAGACATGGTTATTTCAGATCGCAAATAAACAATGACACCCTTCACCAATACTAATTAATATCATGAACAGTTTACCAATAAGCCAAATCCACGAAAAGTTTTTGGCATAAAATATGTATATAAATTCAACTAAATAAAAATTTTTGGCATAAAATATGTATATAAAAATTCAACTGTCTGTAGAAAAGAGGTGGCATAAAAGTGTTATTCGGCTGCCACACTGGCCAAGCATGTCGCAGAAGAGTACGGTCTGTGAACTGCGTTCGTGTAACAATAGGACTACCAACCATATGTGTGGATGTAACAAGAACGCATCATTAATTTATGTCTACGCGTGTTCAGACCTGAAACACAATTTCTCTGCTTCATCAAATTAAATTCTGTACTAAAAAAGGTTCCACAGGAAAAGTATAATTCATGCCTCCAACTGAGGACAGAGCAAGAGGAACATTTTCTTGAGCAACCACCAGTATCACACATGACAGTTCATCTTCTGCTGACAAGGTGTGTTTCCTTGTTTTGAGACTGCAACAAGTGTACGTTTGTGACAAAATATTTCAGTTAGGTAAGAGTATCAACAAGAACTAATAATCTTCCAATTCATCTCTAATTTTCACAGATCACCCATTGCCACAATGATGTTTGACAATGCTGTTCTGGCATCACTTTCCTGGAACACTTGAAGAACTTCCATTGCCTTGTGTGAGTGCTTCTTCTGTAGCTGTTTAGTTTGGGCAATACCCGGGCCTTTTGACACTATGCTATGAACCTGAAACAATTAACACATGAAAATGCCCTATGTTGTTCAAACTTTGTATCTTATTTGGGCTTGACCCCACAGACTTTTAAATGTGGGCCTTCTAACTTCATATTTCTATGCAAACTGGTGCAGACGAACCTAGTATACTCTAACTGATATGAATAGTTATGTGGCAAGGAGATAAAATATATCTATATGCAGTCATTTACGCATCCAGGACAGAATACTTCCAGGGTACTAGGGATGCTAAAAAAGTACACCATTGTACAGGCATTGAGACTCTGTACAGGCCGTATGGTCCATAGGGGGAGTAGACATATAGCTCTACTCTTTCTTGACCATGGCACTAGAAGGGGGCGAGGGGTCGGCATCACGCCCCAGCCGCTCTTTACCCCCGGGAAAGACCGGTACCCATTGTACAGGAGGCTGGCTGGGCCCCAGGGCCGGTCTGGATAGGTGCGGAAAATCTCGCCCCCACCAGGATTCGATCCTGGACCGTCCAGCCCATAGCCAGTCGCTATACCAACTACGTCACCCGGCCCACAGGGATGCTAAAAGGGGCAAAGTAAATAATGTTGTTAAGATATACAGTACAGGCACGTCTTGTTTTACTAGATTTCTTTTTGTGCGATTTTAATTTAATGCATTGTGGCATGAGGAATCCATGGCTGCACTTATCTTGTGTAGGAGGCAGCAAACAGTGAAATCACTGTCACACCAGCAGTCATGTGTATGGATTGACTATGTTGGTGATATAGTCACACAGCTCATTTAGCTCCCTCTTCATTGGCATTGGTGTTTCTTAACAAAGAGTGATAATAATAAATCTTCATCACCTAGTGCAAACCAAGTGAAAAATTGGTGAAAGACAGTCGGTATTGAAGGGAAATTAGACGTAATAAGCCGACTTGAAAAAAGGTGAATGTATTGTTGGCATATGCCATAACATCAGACTCGCTCACAGTAGCGTATGTACAATTTGTGATAATGCTGACAAAATTACAGGAGTGCTAAGTCAGGAACTAAAGTGTTTGTGTAGCAAGACTCACACAGTCCGATTGGAGTGAACCACACCAAATACCAAAAAATTCCGGATGTCAGTCACTTACATTTCATTGCACTACAAATAAGTATTGTACTAAAATTTATGTATACTGCATAGAAATGTATATATACTGTACATACAGTACACACATACTCTACAGGTCTGCATGTCCACTAGTGGTATAGTCATACACTACATGGGATGAGGTTGTCAATCCACAAACCCCCAAGCAATGAAGCATTTTAAATGGGAATTTTGTGTTTGAACTGTGCAACATTTTTTCAGGAGCATAACCCTAGTGTAAAATGAGACTTGCTTGTATAATAAGCACACAAGAAAGGGTCTGCGAGTGAAATACACAGAAATTATTCTAACAAGCAGGCATGAAACTGACTGTTCACCTCCACCTAGTGCCCAGTTAAGAATATACGGCACTTTACCTTCACCCAACCTACACCTTTGTGTGGTGTGATGCTCGAGCACCTACAGTTTTCCAGTTTCTTTCATTTTGAATAATTTGACTTTATAAATAAGGATGCAGAACTTCAGGAAATGAAGAGCATCATTTCTGGTTATAAATGTAAGTCTGATGTGTAATACAGTCCTCTTGACTTCTGAAGCTTTGAGTCCTACACTAAAGCACTGTTCTGTCAATGGAAGAGGCTTTCCATGTAAAATTTAAAGTACAGTTAAGACTATGCTACATACACTGCAGCTGATACTACAAACAGATCTCAGGAACATACCTTGGCATAGTCCACATTCTGCACAGACTCAATGCCCCTATCAATCTCAGTGAATAAACTGGGATCATGTTGCAAATGAAAGAGAACCGGAGCTGATGTAAGGTTGAACATTGAACCCGACACATACTGTGATCCAGCAATGAATGGCTCTAAGTCAAGACAAGCCTGTAATACAGACAACATATTTATATGAAAAGGTTGCACAATAAATACAAAAAGTGCTGCTGTTACGAAAATTTGTTTACCATCAAATGTTTTAAGGGAGAATACAATTCACAAATGATAATACATTATTTTACCTGCCAAGCCAGAGCAAGATGTTTCCCAAATTTATAGCCCTGTTCTTGTAACTCTGTCCCATGACCAGCAAGTTTAAGCGTTCCCTGGCAGGACTTGCCAAGGAGACTTCCTGCAGAAAGTACATTACGAAGTGTCCAGTCCTCAGTGGCATTTGACACTCCTTGTGGGGATGGCAGAGGATTGTTCTGCTGATCTCTGCGACCAACAAACTCTCCTTCGGCTAAATCGCGAACAGCACTACTCATGAGTTCAACCAACTGAAAAAATGGAATCATTCAGTCTTTGATATAAGATCATTGAAGCTGTCGTAAATGAGAAAGTTTACGAAATCCTTCAGAAGAAGAAATAAATATAAAACAACAGGGATCCTTAAAGTCATAAAAATGATTTAAAAAGCGATACACCACTTACATCTTGGTTTCGTAATGCTGCAAGCTCCATGCAAGAATTTGCCAATAGGTAGTCACCACTCAACAACGCAATTTTATTTCCAAATGTCATGTCATTCAGCACAGCAGGTTCGGGGTACAGATCGGGATAGATGTTCACCATTCCTTTGTGAACCAAATGACTGGTACGGATCATTTCTGTAACTTCAGCGAGTGCTCGCTGACTGTGGATTAAAATGGAATGTGAGGAATTTCTGAAACTTCAGTTATGTGTTTGATGAGTGTAAATAAAAAAAAAAAAAGATCATGTGACATTTATTTGTTTATGTTTTGCTAAGCGTGTATCTTAGTATAATCTTAGCAATTGACCAACTTAATGCACAAATTCTTGTTTTATAATAAGTTTATTATATTCCTCTACATGTTTCAAACACTGTTGTGCTGGAAACATGTAGAGGAATATAATAAACTTATTATAAAACAAGAATTTGTGCATTAAGTTGGTCAATTGCTAAGATCTGACATTTATGTTACTAAATTATATAGCAGCATTTATTTTCCAACCACATAACACAGTCTTATTTTCAACACTTAGTAATTTATGCACACACGGAAAAATTTGATGGTTCAAATGAGTGTAAACACAGTTATCATCAATAATCACCACCACCAACACCACCACTGATGCATGGGTTATCATCACCAAGTAAACAAATGCTGAAAAGACAAATAATAAAACTGACAATTTCATTATTTTGATTTATACAGTATGTTACTTAAGTATATGTTGTTTTTTAACAAGTACAATTTGTGTTTAGTGAATTAACATGTAACTTTTGGGCTTTGGTGAATATTAAGTGATACATAACCCCTGATTCATCCATCAATTCCCTGTCATGCCAGCTGGGTTTTCAGGAATGTAATCCTTACATTTGGCATGGGACTCCTGTAAAATCTGAAGATCAGTGGAACTTGAAAAACTGTTGTGATGGCAGGAAATTCCACTGAGAAGACCTACGTGGAATCCATTCCTGTGCCTTCATTATGATGCTCTTATCCATGGCAGGCTTTTAAAATACAGTAGAATTCAGATGAACTGTTTTACTTATTGCGACCTAGACATTCCAGTGAAAAGTGCTACCATGATAAGATTGTGTAAAACATGACTTAAAAGTATAATCATATTCAGTGTGAGGATGATAAGTGGGAGAACAGTTTACTCTGAAATGCACATATCTATTTATAAACATTACTGTAAGTAATTTTAAAAAAGTGATATCATTTCTGTGTGCAGGACTAGTTACCTATGTAAAACTCCAGCTGCTTTGTCCTCCTCCATTTCTTCCACATTAAGATGTCCTGCCGCTTTTGAAATAAGCAATACAATAAGTCCCCATGCCTGCATGTTGTTACGGCCATTATATAATAGACTCCTGTAACCAACAATGCAAATTTCATACATCCTTACAAATGACACAACCTTAAACTCTGTTCTGCAGAAGTCCATGCTTCTATGTAGTCTCTGAATAACCACAGAGTACCCAAACATGGTAGCATGAAAGGGACAGGGTGTACATTTGATTAAATGGTTTAGTCAAAAACACTACTAGAATGCACAGAATACACCAAGATTATTCATAAGTCAGTCCAACCCATTTCTTAGAGTAGCTCGCTTGCAGTCATGAGCTTTGGATGAAATATAATATGCTACTTTTATCAGGATTTTCAGTTGCCACCTGGCTCCATAAAAAGGGAGTCCCAAACTGGGGAATCTGTGGTCAGCTAGAACCTCAGCCACACAGAACATTAGGCTCTACCACTCTCAGCTTTGGCATGTATCGTGGTGAGTTCCATTGGCCTTGTTAAGCGAGATCACTAAAAGTGAAGCTAATCATTCCTCAGTCATTGTAGATATTCAAAAACTTAAAACTTATCACATATTGAACTTATTAAAAAAAAAGGCACACTTCAATGCTGCGTATTACTATTCTCATATAACTCATGCTGTCAATATACTTACTTTGCAGCTTTTAACAAGGGATGATTTGAACCAACTAGTTTACGCAAATGGAGAGCCACATTTGCAATTTCATCACTTAAAAGCCATCGTAAGCTCAAAAATGAGGTTGGATAACCCACTATTTTCTCAGCTTCAGACACTGCCTTATTCCAGTCTGGCTTCTGATTCTGTGCTAGTTTTCCAACTGCACTGTACCTCTTTCTTCCTGTACAAAATCCTCTTGGATTTAACTGTGTCACTGCAATTCCAGTGTATTTTTGAAGCAATGGCACCCAAAGTAACCCTCCATTGCCTGTTTTAACTGCGTATGAAGTATGAGTGACATTTCGAAGCAGGAATTTATTCCAAATAGTCAGACCAACAGATGACATTTTGTGAACCTGAGACAGTGTTAGAGAAAAGGATCACCTGAAAGGCTACAGGGCGAAATGAGGTCATCACCGTTTATGTTGGTGAAAGTTTAGCATGGCATTAAATACAGCCTTCTACCTGCATTCAAACATGGGTGTACAAACTGCAGATGATTACTGTATATGTGTGTCTCTAACAAAAAAGACCAACCGCATTTTCGAGATCATGGGTAACAACTATTATACATGACCTAGTGTAACGGTTTTGTGTGTGCTTCACAGGTATACAGCCTACGTCTCGCATTTTAACTGCATACAGCCCAACCGTGTCAGAGAATATTTCAATGATTTTCTTTTTTATTAGAATCTCGCAATAAGTTAGAATATTGCATGCTAGTATTTGCCTTCAAATTCAAACTTTCCTCACATCCAATGCACCAACATCACGCCAAACACGACTTTACACCTACAAACCACGCTTATCCCTCCCCCTTACTCCACTGGGAAGAAAGTCACTAACCCTCCCACTCCTGACGGCATCATACTAGATGATCTGTGATCATACCCACAGGTCATCTACCTCCCACCCACTCGCGCAAGAGACACACTTACACCAGGTCATCTGTTCGTTCCATTACGTAAGTGGGGTTTGCGACGCCTGGTACAAAGCTGCTGCATGCCTGTTATCCGTGATTTGAACCACGGATTTGTTATGTACCCACGGTTTTCTTGCGTTGAAAAAGTTGAAACTTTCTGTCTAGTACCCATGAGTTTATCCATTTTTATGTATTCGTTGGCGTTGCCAAGGAGAACGACGAGACCGTGACATATTTCGAGAAAGTGGTGTGCATGCTTAGCAAAGCGGTGGAGATTAACTTTTGTGCTGTAAAGACGGTTGTACGAAGGGCAAAATGCCTGTAAATGATCCTGAACAGTTTGATGGTATGTTGCTGGCTATGGCACAGCAACATGAAGGTGGTGTGCAGGAAGTAAGTAACGTTACATTTTTGTGTAGGTAAACATGTGAGTATGAAGGTGCTAGTTAGGTTATGGCGCTTTTTGTCCTCTTACAAGAAAGTATAGCCATCCAACCGTTATAATGTACAGTAGCGTTCGACACTAATGTAGCAACCGCTTAGCCAGACAGACATCGTATATTCAGCTTAGAAATCGAAACTATTTTTTTTGTGCCCGTTCACTCGGTCTAGCCATGTTTGTAACACCTGACGGTAAGATATGCCGCGTGGAAGTGTGGGACGGATTAGTGAAACTAACAGTACTGTCCATAAAGATTATGACATCTGAACTGCCCTGGCATCTCACATTAGGGCACCATTGAGTTAACTGTTGTTCATATAGCATGAATTGTTCATGGCGTCTCCTTCCTTACGACATAGAGTTGCTTTGGATGTGCTTAGTATGGATCTAAAGAGAAGTCGGGATAGCATAGTCAACATAGGGATTTGGGTACAGGCTGGACGTTCTGGGGTTTGTATCTCGTTAGGGGCGAGATTTTTCTGTTTTCCAAAACGTCCAGCATGGTGCTGGGACGAAGTTTCTTTTTGAATGGGTACCTATGGCTTTTTTTTCCCCCCCGGAAGTAAAGTGGCTGGGGTGTGAGGCTGATAAGTCATGCCATCGAGCTCCCCTTCCATTGTCATAGCCCTGTAGTCTTTGGTTAACATAATCCCTGTAATTTTTTATCCGTGTAACAGAATATTCCTCTCTTCACCTTCATATGTTGGGCCCTGAGACATACATATGATGGCTGTACTGTAGTACTGGTCGACCACTGTGTGAAAATTTTCATTGCAGATGAAGGCTATGTAGTATCATTGTTGCAGTGGGTTGGTTGCCTTCGTTGAAAAGAAGAGTACCAACAATAACAGAGAGATAGCCTAAATGTTAACATAAGTCTGTCTTGACTGACTGGCTGTCATTTGTTATGGCACACTGTATATATTCAGGTCAACTAGCACTACCAGTATTGCCCATATAGCTTTGATATGCAGAATTTTAACCTAACAGAATATCAGAAAGAAGTATACTGTAAAGATATCAAGTTATTAAGTAATTGAAAATTGAAAATAGCAATGCGCACCAATAACTCAATCCAAAACATACTCATGAACAACAAGCAGCTAACGAACAATACAGACAAATACACACATTCCGGTGTGTATAAGCTCAGCTGCCGTGACTGCAGTAAGGCATATGTGGAACAAACTGGAAGAAATTTTTTAACAAGGTTCAACGAACACAAAGCCGCATTCAGAACAAACAACCAAAACTCAAACTATGCCAAGCACCTCACCGAACACACACACTCTTTCAGCCCCATCCAAGACACTATGCGGATACTACAACGCCACAACAAAGGAGCACACCTCAATACCATAGAACGATACTACCTATACAGAGAGTTTACAAAAAGCAATCAATTAAATGACGAACACACTATATCCCGCAACAAGATCTTTGATGCTCTGCTCGCACCCGACAAACTGTAATCCCCCACCACCCGCAGAAAGGCCACACCACTGAACCATCACCCCGTTGCAGATTTAACTACCCACACGAAGTGCACGTATACCGTTACGCTGCCTCATACAAATAACAACCGAACAAACTAGATGAACCTGCACAATACGACACATTAAACCAGGAAATACAAGTGACACCAGACTGCGGATATATATACCAACAGTGATATCACAGTGCCAGTGACAATTACCATCACTGTGCCAAG
>Ga0123352_10015541_pt1 | contig 12117 bp, 2 predicted proteins | sample TergutLab28metaG_FD_89700 | JGI IMG/M metagenome (GOLD analysis project Ga0123352, IMG submission 89700) | Labiotermes labralis P1 segment gut microbial communities from Petit-Saut dam, French Guiana - Lab288 P1 | ecosystem: Host-associated > Arthropoda: Insects > Digestive system > Gut ... | reverse complement strand
TGTGTAATGCAATTTTGACCTCCTGATGATGAGCACATGTGCTCGAAACATGTAGAGGCATGAAATAAAACTTACTGTGAAACAAATTTTGTGCATCAAGTTGGTTAAATACTGAGATAAATGAAATATTTGGTCGCTGTAAAGAAACTTAACAATAATACAGGCAATGTATGTATAACTGAACACTGGGACGCGTTCATGCAACCATCGTTGCAGTGGAAAAGCAATAAGTGTTATATATTCTGAGTATGTTTTGAGTCTTAGGGATCCAGCATGCAAATGCGCATGCGCCATATTGTCATGTGTAATGCTGTAGGGTGATGGTTAAATAAGTGAAGATAAAAGTAAATAAATCACTAAATATTAGTAAGCTATGAGAATAAAACCAGCAAGTGCATATGAAAATGTATGAATTTATTATATTGTAATCATGGTACACCTCCTACATGTTTCGGTTAACTATTTTGGCTATCTTCAGGGAGACATTTTATGAAGGTGTATTACAAAGTAAACCAAGCCAGTGTACAAATACGAAATATTACATTTTAAGTATATGATCAGGAAGTTGAATTTTTAAATCGTAATGGCTTATGGGAAACAGAAGGAAAGAGTTTATTGTTATGTGTGTCCAGCTGAAATGTGGTGGCACACGGTGACGAACGGGAGGGGAAGTGAAAGGGAAACTGGCGAATGGAGTGGGTAGCCAGTACCCTTCACACTACCTCGGAACATGGTGTATCCAGCATTACTACCGCTGATGCTCACACCTCGGCTGCCAGTAGTCGACTGAACTGAAGCCCCCGCCGATTTAAATGGACTCGTCCGTTTCGCCGAAAGAAGAATTCTGGCTTCTGCGCGTGTGCCATCACATTTCAACTGGCCTCTACCATGTACTTTGGCTCCTTGTAGTATGCATGTGTGTGTGTTTGTGTGCGTGCATGCGCGCGCTGTGGGTCAGACGGGCAGACTGCAGTTTTGTGTCCAGGAGGAATGAACCTCACCACCACTTAAGCAGCAATACAAAAATGATACGTGAAAATATTTTCAGCCTGCTTTTTACATATCTTATTCTGTGAACTTACCCCGCTCTCGTTCTGCAGACAAACTGTTGCAGCTGTTGTGTTATGCATCACATCAGGTTGATGTATAAGTGGCAACATTTTTGGGGACCCTAAATCATTGCCTCCTAGCCAACCGTTCGGAGACGCATTTTGATATAATTTTCTGTGCGGGTTTTACTTAAGAACGAAACTTCAGAATCGTACCAGAGATTTGTGGTTTGTAGACTTGCAATTTGGATATTACGTGTGTTTTGACAAGAAAGGTGATACACTGAAACCTGTCTATAACGGAACCGTAGGGAACTAAACTTTATCCTGTGCAAGATCATTCCCTCTCATACTGGTACTTTAAGGGCTGATCATCGGGACTCCAGATCATCCGGACTATACATTTTTTCTACTACAGAGATTTTTCAATTATTCCCATGTTCCGTTTATGACAGATATTATTGTACAACGTGCATTACCCTCCTTCAATGACTAAAGTTAAAAATTCTTATGCGGTGCTAAATTTCTGTATCGTGTTGTGTTATATGTCATGTTCTCTATTCAGGTCTGCAAATTCAGTACATTTATGTGTACAGCCATGTTATATCCGTATCTTACATCCACACCACACATCTCGACACCACTGCTTCGTCATCAGGCTGGCTTGTTAAATAGTCATTTGTACTGCAGTGCACTGAGCATAAGCAAGAAAATTACTTGTGAATCTAACATTATGTAAAATAATTAAGTTATTAAAATATACGCACAATAAAATTCTAAGAATGAGCTTCCAAAAGTGGGTGATATCTTAATGCAATGTTTCCCAGCCAGGGTTCCGCAGAACGTAAAAAAGTCAAGAAAGTACTGTAGTTTTATTACAGTCTAAACGCACGCACGCGCACACGCGCGAGCAAACACACACACACACTCATATATATATATATATATATATATATGTGTGTGTATATTATTATTATTATTATTTAGGAAGTTATTCGACGTTTCTACATCTTCCTGCGCCCATTTGACAATTATCTTTTTCTTCCATTTGTCTCTCATCCCAGTCTTCTTCTATTAATCCCTTTTCCCCCAACAGTCCTCTGTGTGTGTGTGTGTGTGTTTGTGTATATATATATAGATAGATAGAGAGATAGAGAGAGAGAGAGAGAGAGAGAAGGCAGCTTATTACAAATAAATTTTCTTGGCATTAATTTAGGAATCGAAATTAAGCTCTCACTATCAAATGTTGACCTGTAAGACATTAAATAGGTAGGAGTTCCTCGGAATATAAAAAAATATATATTTTAGAGTTTCCTCCATGGAAAGAAAGTTGGTAAACACTGCATTAATTTATACTTTCTTTGATTACCGATAACGGTGCAGATATCCTTAGATCTCGTAAAAAAGCGTTGGAAAATATCTAAAAGTCTGGACAGAATGCAGAAGAAAAAATTTCGAAACCAATTTACTTTTGTCAGCCATTAAATATGTGTAAATTATTTATTTATTTATTTATTTATTACTTTTATTTGCTATCAGTAGCGTTAATATTACAGACTCCATACCGTCGAATGTTTAGTTAATAAGCAAATAATGATTTTGAAAGGACCTCAATTCAGACATTCGTTCAGCTTCACAGGAGTGACTGAGGAAAACCACAAGGCACTTCAGCCAGAATGTCGGGTGTCAAGGTCGGCTTTAGAACTTGGTCCTTCCAAATATGAAACAAGAATGATAACGTTTCTGTATTCAGGATATGAAGACCAGAATGCAATGAAATTAAGCAATGTGCGATATGACAACGACTTTTACTGTAAGACAGAATAGAAGAGATTTTATAAAATATCACTAGTTCTTACATCTTTTTAAGGATTTTAAACTTAATAATTTCGCGAATTTAGTTTGAGAGAAGATCGCGGTCACCTTCTGGAGCGGACCGGGAATGTTATTCGACGTTTACACTGAAATTGATTGCACTAAAACATATTTAAACGAAAAAAATATACAATATTGAAGCTACGCCAGAAGGTAAAAAAACAATTACTGAAAAAAACAAATTACGAGAAACTGTACACAGTAATCTCTTACTTGGGTGTTTTTACCTTTTGTGCATGTTGTATTCTAATTTGTCTCGCGTGTATTGTCGCTAGTTTTAAGTTGTCTTGTGTGTAATTGTTGTTGGTTTGGCCGCGTGTTTGTTGTAGTTGTCTTGTGTGGGTGTTTTTATCTTATGTGTATTTGTTGTACTATGTGTGTATTGCTGTTTTTACTTTAGATGCCGGACTGCTAGCTAGAAGTCAGTACTCGGAAAGTCCTGCGACCGACCACCTCGCCGCAGGTTTTTCTTGGTTTCCTTGTGTTTATAAGCAAATGCTGAGATGGTTCTCAAGATTCCAAGTTGCCACTACATGCTTCTCATGTAGCCCTCCCGACTTAAATTCAGTAGTAATCGATTTCATGTTTTGTATACATGTAAAATAATCACTTCCACCGGGTGACAACCCAATTGCAGTTAATAATAATAATATTATTATTATTATTATTACAGGTACAAATAGTTATCCAAACACCATTTTGACTGAAATCCGCAAGTAAGATGGTATTCTGGTAGACATTTCCAATGCTAAACTGAGCTGGCTCAGGTCTGTAGCTGTTTGGCGGAACGGCTGCGCAACAACAAACGGTAAGGAGAAGATGAGTAACAGTAAAAAAGCGTATGACGAAGAGAAAGACATAAAAAAACGAAAAACAGGACAAAAATAAGTGTGCAGTGAATGAGTATGTAGAAGTTCAACATGATAATCGAGAAGAAACTGACGGCAAAAATGATGATGACGATGATGGTGGGGATTGAGATGACGTCGAAGCTGATCAAGCATAAAATGAAGATAACAAGGTGATGATGAAGAAGTGAAGAATTTTGTCACGGTGGTGAATCTGAATAGAAAGAAGAATAAGAAGTAAGCCTACTTGCAGATATAAAAGAGAGCGACTTGCAATGTTGTTCTCAGTCCAGCGAGAGAAACTGGACCAGCGAGGTTCGTAGGTCTACTCGGTCCTCATGTAGTCGTTTGTAGGGGCAGAGATTTGTGATTATTCGGACTCACCCTTTCTGTACAGGATACAATACAAGAAACGTGCTGCGATAGTTCTCGTAAGTTCTGATTGCTCCCCTGTCCGGCCACATCATCAGTTTTGTGTGACAGACACCACTGTCATTGAATTAATAACTGTGGTATACCACAGTGCGAATGACATGTATTTTACTACAGGTATTGTCAATTCAGAAAGTATACGCGGGAGTGCAGTGGACAATAAACACCATCAAAACAAACTTTTAAGTCCCTTCTGTAGGTGATCGAGATGTTGCAGGTGAATCCCATACCGCAGAAATTGTTACGACACATAAAGATTATTAGAACATGTTTAGTTCATATTTTAGAGAATGTTTGAGCGGCTCTGAGCACAAGGAAAGATCGTAACCCGCTGGAGCCGAGGGGAAGGACAGTGTCACTGCTGCGGGCTTGATCGGTGGTGAACGTAGCAGGGAGAGATGTCTTCACAAGGAGATACTCTGCTTGTAACGACTGCGTCCTGGCAAGTGCCTGTAATATTACGGCAACCTTAAATATATTTCATATACGTCGTTTGCTTCGTGGTTAATATTTACTCTCCTCCTTAAGGCCGTGTAGCCCTTTTTATTTCAAACTAAATCGAGTATCGTCTGTACGCAACGGAAAGCTGACAGTTGTGTTGCCGGTTAAGCAGTTGGCTGTGTTATATAAATCTGGGACGATCCCAGTGGCCATGCGGTCTAAGGCGGGGGTCGGCGGCTACTTGCTTGCTGGGGTTGTGGGTTCGCCTTCCGCCGGAGGCATGGTTGTTTGTCTCTTGTGTGTGTGCGTATGTTGTCAGTAGACGTCTGTGCAGAGGGCTGTTCACTCGTTCAGAGTAGTCCTGTCGATTGTGACGTGTGCAGCGAGTGTAATCGCGAATCCCCTAAGGGGAGACCATGACCCAGAATCGGGTAAAAGCGCCAGGGTAAATATACAGGGTTATTCGAAATGGTTGTCGGGGTTTTAACAACTTGTCATACACAATACACTCGAGAAAGGAGTATATGTATTTTTTTTATTTAATAGAACAACAATCCAAGTTTTGTTACATACCTTAACAGGTGCTCTATATGTGCACCCTTTGTGATGATCAGACGCTACTCGCCTGGCCACCTCGTTCTCCAGATGCAACCCCATGTGATTTCTTTCTATGGGTTTACGTCAAGGATCAGGTTTATGTTCCTCCTCTTCCCGAAAATATTCCGGAACTGAAGCTACGAATCAGAACCGCCATTGAAACCATCACCGCTACAAACAGTGTGGGACGAATTCGTTTATAGTGTTGATGTTTGTAGAATCACAAAGGGTGCACATATAGAGCACCTGTAATGTATGTTACAAAAACTTGGAGTGTTGTTCTATTAAATAAAAAATACATATACTCCTATCTCAAGTGTATTGTTTATGACAAGTTGTTAAAACCCCAACAATCATTTCGAATAACCCTATATATATAAAATTTGGAGCAAGGACAGTGCTATGTATTGAAAATTTTGTATTTGAAACATAGTGGTAAAATCCTTATTTAAATAAGTGTGTCATATTGGAGGACAGTAAAAACTATTAAATTGTATATACAGAAAGCTACAAAAAGTGCTAGCAAATAAAGCTTGAAAATGTTTTAGGTATTTAAATCAACGTTTCAGATTTTGTATTAATTGTCAAACACAACTATAAAGTAGTTACTCATATTTAAAGTTTACTAAGTTTTCCTATTAAATACAATAGTAATAATATTGAAATTAATCGAATTAGTCCATATTCAGTTTGAATAAAAATTTATGGGAGACTTACGGACCGTAGCGTTTTGCAAGGGAGGCTGTATTGTAGATCATTATGGCTAAGTAGGTATGCTCCGTAAAATTTCAATAACATATCTCGTGTCGATTTCAGCAACATCTGTGAAATGATATGTGAACTGCATTTTGATGGAAACCTTCTGCATCAGATTTCAGTACAATATGTGGAACGGTATGTTGGATACATGGAGCAGCCCATTTATAGCCTTTGTCAGGGGTGCACAAATCCTGGGCACCAAGTTGCACGGACACCTAAATTTTTTAAAGTGGCACCCAGCCGTTATGGATCCTCAATATGGGACTTGCTTCATGTAATCCTGCAGGCACCCAGAATTTTTAAATAGCTCTTGGATTTATAGAAAATTTGTATACCCTTTGCCTTAGTCAAACTACGTCTTATTATTAATTACCCGATACAATCCAGAGAAAATCTTCCAAATCGAATTTTAACAAAATATGCATGGCACATTATGACGTGCATGGGAACTATTCTTACAATAAAACCAACTACAAGCACTAATTTCTCAAATTTATTTTTGGAATAGAACTCTACATGTTTTGGACAGTAACTGTGTCGTTCATCAGGAGTCTAGCACTCTACACACAGCAATAGGTACACGTCATACAGGTTATACTGACTTCTTGCTAGCGGGATCATGATGGAACTGAGTTCCATCATGATCCCACTGTCCGAAATATTTAGAGTCCCATTCCATAAGAAAGTTAGAGAAATTAGTGCTTCTCTTTGGTTTTATTATAAGAATATATCAGGATGCACGGTCCTCAGAATGTCAAATGCATGGGAACGTCCATTTATGACGTTACGGAGACTAGGCTGTGTTATATGTGAGTGTGGGTGACAGTCGGAATTACCAACAGAAGTGTCCAGTGCTGAATTGCTGGAATCTTAAAGAATTTAGGCGCTGATGCTAATACACATACAGATACGACCTCCATACAAACTTATTACAATGCCATAAGAAGCGAGAATAAAAACGTAAAAATTTACTATTTTGCCTCTACTTTTGTATGAATGTGGATGTTACTTACTTACTCCATGGTGCAGAGTCCTTCTTGAGAAGCTAACTGGTTTGCAGCTAGTAGTGGGTCCCTGTCACCACGGCATGGCGCGTCCTCAGGTTGCGGATAGAGGAACGGCCTCCGATAAGGAGGGTAGCTGCGAATAAATTAAATAAGCAGTCGCGGACAGCCGACGAGGGGTGTTCCTCCACCTTGGGGGTTGGGCGAGTTGCTAACAACTCCTCCCTGTAAAACACTTATGTTAAGAAACACGCACATGCGGGATGCTTGCTCTGGAGACAAAACAATCCGGAGGCAAACTACTCCCCTATTCGGATCTCCGGGGGGGGGAGTGTTTCTAGGGGAAACATCGCGCAGCATACAAAGAGAAATGAAAATAGGTAGGTGGAACGTTAGGAGTCTGTATAGGGCAGGGTCCCTTAAGGTAGCAGCGAGGGAATGTGGAATTTATTCTCTCGAATTTATGTATAAATAAGTACTGAAAGATTTGTGAGGAGGGCGATGAGGAAAATAGTTTGAGCTTGAGGTAGGAAGTGAGTCGCAGTAACAAAAGGTTACACAAATGTTCCAACGAGTTAAATAGTAGTCTATCATGCACATTACTTTCCTTGTTATACTTTATTCCTTTAACCCCCTTCATTTCAGCTGGCCACAAAAACCTCTGGTCTTTAACAGACCAAATTTCTGTATTCTTCTACTTACAGGATGTCCAGCCCCCAGAAACATAAAATAAGACCACTTTGTATGGGAGGGTGACACAATCCTGTCTGTTGACGGAGCTAATCAGACAGCACATGAACTTAGCGAACTCCGACCAACTGAAGGAAAACGTATGGAATGTTCCCTTTCTTGTATTTCTCACTTTGTGATCCCTGAAGCATTTTAGCTTAAGACGAGTGGAAGACCATTCCCAGGAGCAAATGTGGCGGGAAGTTTCTTCGTTCAATTGGCAATAAAATTTGAGAGTTTGGAGGGTTGAAATGTAGAAGTCTGGGATAGGGAAATATCGTCCAATTTCCTTTCATCCCAGTGCTCCTATAGTATGAAATAGGTAAGAGCGACAGTGGGATAAGCACAATGAAGTACTCGGATTTATATAAACACTTTGACTGAAATATTATAGCTGATCACAGTGGCAATACTGTTGAAATATCTTATGGTCTTAGGACTCTCAAGCACCATAACGTGGGTGTGAATGCTCGAGGCATACATGTATGTGTCACAATTTTATTTGCAGCTAGAGGGCCTAAAAAGGGCTTATTGTCCGTCTAAGACGTCCTAATAAATGTGTTAGATTCATAGTCTTTTATACTTAGTTTTGAATCCTAGCAAGACAAAGGACTTAGTCACTGAGGAAGAGTGTCTAATGTGTTGTCGAAATGGTCTGAAGCTAAAAATTAAATTTTAAAATTTTTAGCCTTTTAAGTACAATCATTAATTCAGTTTGAGTGATTTGGTGTGTTCGAAGGATATTTGACAACACCATATCAACAGCAGAAGGCTGTCTCTAAATGGCAATGACAGTCTGTTTCAAGTTACCAGCTTTCAGCTGTTTGAGCGGCTAAGGTCAAATATGCACACTATCAAATTTAGATTTGAAGAAGCTGCCTTCTATGTACATGCTTGAAGTTTACTGCTCTAGGCAATGAGCTCTTTGCTTGCAATTTCAGCTGCATTATTTCTGCTCGAATATATCACTACTGAATAGCCGAAGTGGCTGTGTTACTGCATGCATTAGGGGTTTTAACAAATTGAGCAACTGGAACTGATTGCTTGTGAAAATACTTTGAAAGGTTTAAGATTTTTAGTAAACGGATTTGTTAAAACACTGTTAAATATTTTCATTGTTACACCGTGTATGTTGTTGAGTTACTCAATTATTATACCAACTAATGCACTTATATAAAATTTACATATTAAAACACTAAAATCACTCCTACATGTTTCGGTCCTAGGACCGAAACATGTAGGAGCGATTTTAGTGTTTTAATGTGTAAATTTTATATAAGTGCATTAGTTGGTATAATAATTTAATATACTGTTAAATTGTTTATATTTATGTCCTGTTACGACCAGTTACTTGTTTGAGGTCTTACTGGTTGAAATTAACGCGGGGAGGACTGATATAAATGGAAAACTGTAATAAAGTAGAAAATTAGAAAACAGATTGAGCTTACCTTATATAGTTCCTTATTTGTAACCGGATTTGTGTTATTTTGTCCCGAATGTAAAGATGGTGAATGCGAAAGTCTGCGTTTGGCGAAGATCGTGGATCGTTTGCATTCACGTCCAATTCTCACGACAAATTTTTAAAAAATTCATCGCAATTGCAACTTCACTTCTCCAGATTCTTTCAAATTACTGCCTTTGAAGATGTTTCGAACATAACATTTTATATTCTTGCCTTGTGTTTTTCATTTCGGCTCTTAACCTTCTATCATGTTAGGCTTTACCTTAACAAGAAAGAAAAGAATGAGCGAATTGGAGACAGCTTGTTTGTTTAGTCGTGACTTAACTCGTAGTATCAGCGACTAAAATTTTCATGGATCTTCGTGAGGTTTGGGGTAGAGATTCTTTACAGAAATGTTATACAGAACGCCTGAGTATTGTAAAACCTTGACTTAGTGACCGTCTTACTTCACTGAAAGGCGTAAATCAGTTTCGACCCGCAGTTTCCTCACATCTCGTCCGATTTTGTAAATTTCGGTGTAGATTATTTTCATCCGATTCCATTTAGCTTTTAAGGGTTCCGTGAAATCTGGTGCAGTAGAAGATACACTTACTTAAGGGCGTAATTAACATTTTGCCAGTATTTTGTAATTTTATCATCCGAGTTGTGTGCAATTCCGTGTGAGAAGTCTCAGAATAATGCCATTTAACATTTATAAGTGTCGCAAAAAGCGGAGCAGGAACGCCCGTATATTTTTACGAGCGTAATTCGTCTTGTTTAGAAATTAAAGGACTCCTCACTAAAATGTGGTTATAACATCACGGAATACGTAATTCGCAACGTTGTTACGAATCTGGCAGCACCAGACGTCTTTGTTAAACCACAAACTGCTCAGTTTCTTCTTCTTCTTCTTGAATTTTTGCCTACTTTTTTATAAATATAATCTTTAGTACTCTGTTGTAAAATCACGTAGTTTGTAACTTTCCACCCACATAAGAAATACATCAAAAGGTTTGTAAAAATTATCATTTTACAGGCCTTTGTCGTGATTTTAATCCTAAAAACAATTGGGATTGTAAGAGTTTTTGATCTGAATAATAATAATAATAACAATGAAAATAATAATTTAAAAATTATTCAATTTTCCCTCAATACATATTATTAATCTATTTCTTAATATGTTACTTTTCCGTGCGTTAAAGGACTACTTACAGCTACGTAGCAAACCAAAAATTGCACACTGGTAGCATATGCTTTAACATATATTATTGACAAGCTGTATGTTTTAATCGCCTCTGTTACCTTCATCAGGGTGCTCTACCAGCATACTGATAAAATATGCCGTAACACGTATGTGACTAACTTTATATGCTGAAGTATTTTTTACCAATAAGCATTTATTGGTTCACTACATAACTGTCAATAAACTTATTTCTCTTTTTTTTTATCTCAGTAATTAACCAACATGATGCACAAACTTTTTGTTTTACAATAAGTTTATTTCATGCCTCTACATGTTTCGAGCACATGTGCTTATCATCAGGAGGTCAAAATTGCATTACACAGCCTCTGGTATCATCACACCTGTATACTTCTCACATATTGTAAAACAAAAATTTTGTGCATCAATTTGGTTAATTACTGAAATAAATATACTGAGATGCACGGTCAATAAAACGTCAAAATATATTTATCTTTGTTGGTGTTGCTTCCATTTAATTCCAATTTGACATTTCACAGTAGGAATTATACATTACTTCATTGCACATTTCTGTGTCCAATTTAGGCAGTGAAAGATGATGATGATAATGATGATGACTGTTCTTTATAAGATATTTAAATTTCAATTCACGAGATCATCATGTCACTACCATTTGTTTTAAGCTTAGTACGAAATAATTTAACGGTCCGGCCAGATAGTTCAAGGCACATGATTCCTTTTTGCGTGTTGTTAAATTCCTCACCTCTTCGACTTGATTTCCTACATAACGAGACTCCGGTCTGATTTTGAATCTGGATTACTACTGAACGGATACAGGAATGTGGGATTTGAATTACCCCTAACGTTTTGTATGTCTAATCTCATAGAAGAAGGCTTCAACAAACAAAAATTACTAATTAAGAACAGTATTGAACACTGTTGTCTTCAGAAATTCCCTGGAATTGTTTGTCCATTACGTACCTCACAACGTACTGGATGGAATTACTACACCGTGTCTGGGAAGCATTTTTTCAACCTGAAAAGAGATTAACATGGGAATTTCAATAAAATAACACTATGCGAAGAGTCGAAGGAAAGAAATCCTTTAAATTGTATGACAATACGCTTGCGTGATTACATATCTGTGGGGTGTGGAACTTCATACAAAATGTCAAAAGTGTTAAGAATTAACAGATTTTGATCTCACGTTCCTTTTAAAATGCTCATTATTTTCGTCCCATCCGTTTGTCTGTTTGCCCGTCCTACTGTCCGCTTGTATCAGCTAGGCTCCCACCGGACGGATTTCCTGTAAATTCGATAGGAGACTTTCAAGAAAATCTGTCGGGATTTTCTTATTCCTTTAAAATCGGACAAAAGTGTCGGGCACTTTACATGAAGAACTAAGTAGGTTATTTTGTTGACAACAGTACGGAATATTTTGTAGATCGGCAACAGTGCAAAGGGAACCCATTGTTGCGACGCCGTGTGTACGCTGAACCGTTATACGTTGTTAACAGCTACGTGTCGGTCAACAATACAAGGAGAAATTTTTGTTGATTTTCAGTGGAAACAATGGTTAAGCAAACGCCTTACAATGTTATGTTGTGTGTAGTATGTTGCATATGTTATGTTATGTTGTGTGCAGTATGTTGCATATGTTATGTTATGTTGTGTGCAGTATGTTGCATATGTTATGTTATGTTGTGTGCAGTATGTTGCATATGTTATGTTATGTTGTGTG
>Ga0123352_10015539_pt1 | contig 12118 bp, 10 predicted proteins | sample TergutLab28metaG_FD_89700 | JGI IMG/M metagenome (GOLD analysis project Ga0123352, IMG submission 89700) | Labiotermes labralis P1 segment gut microbial communities from Petit-Saut dam, French Guiana - Lab288 P1 | ecosystem: Host-associated > Arthropoda: Insects > Digestive system > Gut ... | reverse complement strand
TTTTTTTTTTTTTTTTTTTTTAATTTTTTTTTTTTTTTTTTATTCCCCCCCCTCCCTTTTTTCTTTTTTTTTTTTTTTCCCCCCCCCCCCCTGGTTGAAATGAAGTGGACTGCAAACAAGACAGGGACACTAAATACTGGTTGCATATTGTTTTAGAGGAAACATTTCTGTTGCACTATTTTTGGATGTTTTTACAGGCCATGTAGTTTCTGTCCCTAACCCAGATACTTTCTGTTCACTTGAAATTTTACATAAAGTACAAGGTGATGTGGAATATTCATTTTAGGATAAGAAGTGGTGGTAGTTTTCTGAATATAGTGGTGATTTATAGGTATTCCAATTTATTCTGTGTAATTTGACAACTTCTAGCTCTAAAGGTAATTGTAAATTATGTATTATATGTTTTCAGGCCACAAACAAGAAAAAAATGAAGTAAAATATTATACCATTGGCACTTAAATATACTGACAGTCAATAGTATGATACAATATCACAGATTATTCCATTCTTCACATTTCTGCCCTCCACTTACACCAGAAATGCCCCTGTTGTTTAGATTTAATGTAGGTACAGTAAAACTCCATTCAGCAACACACTTTATTGTGACATGTGCAATGTTTAGTTTATGATATGCATAATTTTTGTTAGTGCCATTTCTGACAGAATTTGATGTTTATTATAATTAATATAATTTAATTTTATGTTTGGCATTTTCACCCAAAATTAAGCCATAAATAGTGCTTGAAAATATTAATGGCTATGGAAAAATACAAGTTCCATGCATCAGTTAAATATGAGGGTGAGTCAAATGAAAACCTTAAATATTTATATATATTCTTTATCACACTTTTAAGGTTTTCATTTGACTCTCCCTCGAAGTATTGTTCATGTAGGTTAGAATATTAAAATAGATTATAACATGATTGCATTTATCCTGAGACACTTTTTGGGCATGCCTGGTTTAAGTGAAGGTATGTTTTGTGATTTATCCTTGTTTCACTGGATGACTAGATTTACAGTGTTCTGTTTTGCACACATTTTTAACCTGATATTGGCTGGTTTTTCTTCTGCATGGATTTGAACCTGTGCACAGGCAGTTTGCTATGCTTAGAAATAAACTTGATTTAGTCTCACTGTGCCATTGGCTTTGTTGCACATTATCTGTTCTTTAACATCTCTTTGATTGCTCAGACCTACAAAATGTCTTACAAGAAATTTGCTAGTGCAAAAACATGTTATTTTTTAACATTTTTACAAAAGTTTTCCTTATGGTGCAAATGTTCCAGTTTTTTAAATCAGTATACTTAATGTGTTAGGTTTCGAGTGTCTAGTGTATTCACTCTTTGCTGAGTGCTACAATATCTTTTTATAAATTTCTTATTGTATAATTAATGTAAATTCTGTGTTAAAATAATGACATATTTTCCATCTCTTCCACACTCACATCATTTTATCCTACTAGTTTTCCTGATTTTCATATATGGTCAAAATTATGCAGCTACTCCTTATACAATTGTCTTCAGCCTCCTATTACTTCCTTTCTCTAGATCCAGATATTGCTCTCAGCACCCTGTTTTCAAACACTGTCGGTGTATGTTTGTCCATTACGGTGACAGACCAAATTTCACACCTTACAAAGCAAGGGGTAAAATTACTCTGTTATATATCTTCATCTTTAATTTTTATTGAGATTTATTTAACAAGCTGACAATATTTCAGCCCTGTAGCATCAATTGTAGGATGATAGACTGGTCAGGAATTGAAAAGGGCTTGGAAGGAGGCAGATATGGTCTGATCAAGTTACTTTCCCATCATTTCCTTGAAGAGAATATTTTCAGTTATGGTTGTTGCATGTGTTATATGTCGTTTGTGAAATCTTTAGAGATGTGAATATTCATTAGACACTGATGAAACTAAAGAGAGATAATAATTATAAAACAAGTATTGTTAATGAGATTTAAGCTTTGCAATCCTGGAAATCACTAAAAATATTTTGTGCACAAGAATATTGTGTACATGAGTTGTTTTTTTGTTTCATTTTGCACTTATCAAGCAGCTTGAAAATATGTTTGGTTTGTCTTGGAAACAAAATTATGATCATAGTTTCACATTGCTTTTAGGTCTGATTCTGTGTGTACCACATATCTTATAGTAACTATAGTTTTGTGTATGCTACAGAATTTGGCAGAGGATAAAGGAAAACCGAAGATTGTTCCATCAGTTGCAAGTATGGATACCGTTTCATCTCTGAAGTCACCACCACCAATGAATAACCATTCTGGTCATAACGAATTTGAAAGCAAACCTGGGAGTCATACTGTGAGTACTGAAGGGAAAACTGTTAAGTACTTTATTTCTATTTTGTTTTCAAAAATTACATATTTCATTTGCAGGCTGGAGATGGAGTTAAAAATAGAAAGACACTATGTGCATAGTTCCAGAGCTGTTTAAAAAAAGAAACTATTATGAATGTTTAAAGTGGTTATAAGCTAACAGATGTTTAGTAATGAGTACCCTTTTGCTATTTCAATTTCAATTTCAATTTATTTAATCCTTTTGACAACAATGTGTATAGGATACATTCATCATATCTTATACTAAGTTTCTGTACATCTGTTTAGCTAATGCAGTTCATATACAGTATAAAACATACATAACAATTGTGATTCATATACAGTATAAAACATACATAACAATTATGATTCATATACATATAAAAAATACAACTTCTGCTAATACAGATAAAAATTCATGACTGTTCATACTTATTACCCATTTATCATACCTCTACAGAAATAAATTACTTCTACACATTCAGTATAAATCACACGCACACAAAACATGTTTTTTCACTCCAAACACTTAACAATTTCTCTTTTTCCACATTTGCACCAAAGTAATATCAATAAACTAAAACTTAAAAATTTTCTCTATTAACTAAAACAATTTTAATCACCCATGCATTACTAGTTTTATTAATAATTTGATTGCCAATAACGTACGTTTCCATAAAATTCCCTTTCAGGGTGCCTGCATGTACGATAAGTGTTCCTCCACTGAATAAAAGTTCTGTTGTAATAAAAAGGCTTCAAGTTGTTTTTTAAAAGGTTTTAAACTCTCTAAGTTTTTTAAATAATTTTGAAGCTTATTATATAATTTTGTCCCCGAATTAATTACACTCTTTTTAAAAATATCACTCCTACAAAACTGTGCTTGAAAATCTGATCTGTGTCATGTCTCATAATCATGTATGGCCAAATTTTGTTTTAACCCTTTATTATTTGCTTTAATGTAGCACACCGTTTCAATTATATATACACATGGCACTAGCAGTATATTCAATGTCTTGAATAATTCTCTACAGGACGTCTTTCTTTTAACATTACAAATTAATCTCACAACCTTCTTTTGCAATTTTAAAACTTTTGTACTTTGTGAATCACCTCCCCAGGAAAGAATGCCATATCTCAGATGGGAGTGAAAGTATGCAAAATATATGACAGGAAAGAGATGCATTGTATAGTACAACACCTTTAAAAATTAACACTTCCCAGGAAGACTGACACATGACATCACCTTCTGTAGGATGTAGTAATATCGACTCCTTTGCTGCAGTTAACAGATTAAACTCTGCTTGTTTGATATTGCTGTCTGTGCAGTGATATATGTAATTCTCATGTGTGAGTGCCCATCATATCTGCAAGATATCAGCTGTTTAGTTTTGTAGCTAAGGATTTCTGAACTGTAGTGCAAGTTGCCTGCTTGATTCAGGTTGTAATTAATGGTTTAATCTAATTCAGAATGATGATGCATTTGGTTTTCTTTAGTTGTAGCCCCATGACAACTTTCGAAGCCACTTTCCTTATGAACATATTTTTAAACTCAGTCCATTCAGGTTGAAACGAAGGAAGAGCTGACTTACACATCTTCCACAGAGGATTTGAAGAAGGCAGCAAAGGAGAGCATTCTGAGAAGAATACCTTTGGGTGCTGAGGCTACCACAGTACTGGTGGGTGCTGTAGATTTCCTAGAGCAGCCAACTATTGCATTTGTTCGTCTTGCGGAAGGTATCTTCATGCCTTCCATCACTGAGGTGAGTGTTGGTTACAGTGCATTCTGGATGAACACTGCTTCCTCAAAATGTCTCCAATCACAACATTCTGAAAATTTGAACATTTTGCTACTTTTTACATCTATCTATTAAAAGTGTTAAAGTAGTTTCTTCAATTCTGATAAATAGTCTAATCTGTTGTGGCTGTAATAAAACTCACAAATCTTGTCCAGTTTGTATTTCCATATTTAAAGACTTGTTAAATTGTATTTTGTGTCAGATATGGTTAAAATTCAGAGTTCAGTCTAGTTGATGTTGGCAGAAAAAGGGTTCATGTTTTATCTGATTATACCTCTGTCACATTTCATGAAGGTGCCAAGCTTAGTTGCTGATTAAAGGGAAGTCTCTAGAGTAAAGTTGTTGGAGAAAAAGTAGCAGAAATGTATATTTGGAACTAAGAAGGAAGAAATAAGAGGAAACATAAAGTACTGAATAACAAGGAGTTCTGTGATATTCATGCTTAATTTAATGATGTTAGGTTGGTCAAATCAGTGGATAGATATGAGTAGGACATGCAACACACTATGGAAAATTAGAAATGCTTGTAATAATTCACTGTTAGTTCTGAATCACAGAGACTGTATGGAAGATGGGTGTGTAGCTCAGAAGGCATCATGGCAAAAACAATGTGTAGATATGGACTGTACTGATCTTGTGTACTTTGTGAAAATGCGAATACTTTAAAAGCAGGGGATTTCTTGATGACTGCAGCTTTTAAATCTTCTGCCTGAAACACTGTTTGCAAAGGAACTCATTGTATGTTGAGACATGCCTTGTCTACCATCTTTCAGATTTCTATTTGTCTTCCCTTTTTACTTGATACGACACAATTTAAGCACTTCAGACGGGATTGTTACATATCCTAAGACAACAGATCAATCAGTAAATAATGTAATTTTGTTTTCAAGGTTCCCATTCGTGTGAGATTTTTGTTTATTCTCTTGGGGCCACGCAATGCTGACTTAGACTACCACGAAATTGGTAGATCAATTTCTACGCTTATGTCCAACGCAGTAAGTGACTTTGACATTTGCTTAAATTTATTTGTTAATCTTTTGAAATTGCCAAGTCTGTAACTTATCAGGTACTTAATAATTATTCACTTTAACACTTAGTAACTAAGAATGCATGATTCGTCACTGTACAGTTTTCATTTGCTAACAGCCTTTATGCAACATGGATTTGTCAGTCTTCTTGTAATTTCAAAATTAATTTGTGATCAGGATATGACTTTATTTTGAGATAAGTAAACCCGAAACAGTAAATCTTGTTTCTATTTTTGAAAATGTGTTCATATACTACAAATGCTCAGTACACTCTGATGCTTTAGCAGTGTTATAATGTAACAAATGAGAATTCAGGTCTTCTAAGTGGAAACCTCAGATTTCTGTTTGTAACAGAGTTTTTGTCCCATACAGGAATTCCAAAAAGTTGCATACAAAGCTGCTGACCGAAAGGAACTTCTGTCCGCAATCAATGAGTTTTTAGACGACAGTATTGTTTTGCCACCTGGTGACTGGGAGAGGAAGGCATTACTTCCTTTTCGTGAACTGAAGGCAAAAAGTGAGATGATTCGTCGGAGGAAGAATACGCGTCTCATGGAAGATGATGAGACAAAGAAAGGTATGTGTTGACACTGATACACTCCTAATTCTTCTGATATGGCAGCACAGTACATAATATAAGAAAATATATATTTGATTGAGTTTTCTTTCTTCTCCTCTTCCTCTTTCATTTTATTCTTCTGCTCCTTAATCTTCTTCTTCTTCTTCTCCTCCTCCCCCTCTTCCTCCTCCTACTCCTCCTTGAGAAAACATTGTTAATATGGACAAGTGACACCCATTTCATTTGACATTATATAAAACTAGCAGTTGAAACAGCACTGGAAAATAACCTAAGCAACTTTGTTTATTGTATATCACTTCTGTAAGAGAACTGGCTCTACAGTAACAGTAATTCCAGTGCTTGATTTTGCAGCCTTGTTGCTTCTAGAAGAAGAAGGTGAGAAACCACCTTGTGACGATCCATTAAGAAGAACACGGGTACCATTTGGTGGGCTGATGAATGATGTGAAGAGAAGGTTTCCACATTATAAGTCGGACATTACAGAAGGATTCAACTTGCAATGCCTAGCCGCAGCCATATTTATGTACTTTGCAGCTCTCTCTGGAGCCATCACATTTGGCGGTCTTATGGGTAAGTTTCACATAGAACTAGGAGATGTAAGGAGAGAGGCAAACTCAAGCATGTAGCATTACAGGGAATGAATATTAACAGGTAAGATGGTACATCCGCAAACTTTGTCATCAGCTTTCAATGTCGCCAAGATGCTCTAATCAAATTGAACAAGAGTCATGATACTGTACTTTTTTCCTGTATTTGCTTTTCATACAAGTGGATGGTAGCAGAATTTTTATAACATGTGGGTAGAGAGAAAGGAATATATATTACATTTAACTTTTAGAATCTGGCATTTATATAGATTTACAAAAATAATTTTGTTGTTAGATATTAAATAACATAAAATTTTGTGTGACTTATATAGTAATGTGAAGAAAATACATTCTGTAGATCTTTAGATCTCTGTAGATCTGTAAATCTGAAGACCTCTGGATCTCTAGGTCAGTGCTTTGGCACTGAAAGATGAATATAATCATCACACAGCAGAATGCTGAGAAAGCCAAATGAACACTATATTTGTCAGGGAATAAAATACATGGTAATCGGCAGGCCATTTCAATCCCAGTCTTTTGCAGAGTACCCTGGGCAGTGAATTCCAGTGCCAAAAGGGTAATTTATATTGAAAGTGTTGTCTGTGATATATCCATGTATCCTTGGCTGAGAAACATATGGAAAAACTCGTGGTCTTGGATGATAATTTTTATTCATGCCATTTTTGTACGTCCGTGTTTCGTGTAATCACTATTATAAACATGTTGATGATGCAAATTTACAGCTGTAATGCTCAGTGTGTAGTCCTGAAAGTATGTTTAATAGTAGATTACTAAAAAAATATACAACTGTTAAGGTAAAGAGTTGGCAGAGTGCCAACTTACTTGATTGAATTGAAATATCTGTCAACTTACCTGTGAGAATGGTGCGAATTTACTGCGCACTGATTTTTAACTTGTTCCCTTCCGCTGTCATATTTCTGCCAGTGACTGTACCACAGCTATAAACATTCCTGCAAAAAAAATTAAAGATTCCATAATTTGACCAAAAATGAAAACTTGTTTGAAAATGTAATAGGGTAACAACTCGACAGTTTATTCGGTTGTGGTTTACAGAATGAAATATAAAATTTCAAGAATCCTGTGGTTGAACTTTTAAAGGTGTTACCTGCAAATTTTATTGCATGTGAACTGTGGAATAATTTTCACAAAAGAATCCATCTGATAATAAATAAATAAATAAATAAATAAATAAATATATATATATATATGTGTGTGTGTGTGTGTGTGTGTGTGTGCGTGTGCGTGCGTGCGTGTGTGCGCGTGCGTGTGTGTGTGTGGAGAGGGGGCGCGCGCGCACGCGCTTTTAAATGGATTTCGCTGAAATTTGATAATGAAAGCTTGTACAGAAACTGTGGCACCACTTCATTTTCATTTTCTTTCAAGAGTGTTTTCTACCACTTGTTATGAAAACTTACCTGCTTCTCTGCATGCATGACCATACAGTTCACTGTTTGTCACATGTGCAAAGCATTGACACCTGTGCTCTGAGCACACACAGTTCTATTGTGCTTTGTATCTGTATGCAAGTTAAGCCAATAAATAGACACTGTGCTATTTATATGGGATGGGATAACATAGTCAGTGGGGTAACTGTCTATATGCTGGTTGGTCCAGGGTTTGAATATCGGTGTGGATGAGATTTTCCACACCTGTCCAGACTGGCTCTAGGGCCCACCAAGCTATGTAAATCATAGGTACTGGCTCTGTTTCCCAGGAGTAAAGGAACCAGGCATGGCGTTGACCCCTTCCCTCTTCTAGTGCCAATATTAAAGAAAGTGTAGAGCTATACCTCTTCTCCCACTGGACTGTCATGGCCTGTTCTAGGCTGAACTTTATGTTTTATTGTGTCACTTACATTTTAGGTACCAAAAATGTAAATCATGTGTTGCATATAATTTGTGTTTTATGTGTATCCTAGTAACAGTGCTACAGTTGAGGTTAATATGCAATGAGGATCAATTTTTGCACTTACTGGTATTTGTAGAAAAGTAAACCCACAATGGTAGTCACATTATGTGTACATTTTCTAACCTGTATCTCTTGGTGTGCATAGCGGACAAGACTGACAATCTGATTGGCATATCAGAAACATTGTTAGCAACGTCAGCATCTGGTATCTTTTTTGCATTGCTAGCTGGTCAACCACTGATCATCATAGGAGCTACAGGTCCACTACTGCTGTTTGATGAGAGTCTGTACATTGTGAGTTTGAACTGCCATTTTTTCTCATTTCTGCATGTTTAAGTCAGTTCAAAACCAGATCTGGTAAGGTGGTATATCATGTCACCTGTATGTATGCTTCTTTTTTCAATGTAGTTGCCAATCTGTCCATGCTACAAACTCTTTCTTTAAATGCAAACAAACACAGACATCACATCCTCAGTTTTTTATAACAATTTCCATTCATACTACATTCCTACTATATGTATGATAAATTTACTGTAACAGTGACACTGCATGCATGTATTTACTTCAAACTTTGTTTTCTCTGAGTTTTCGTTATTCTTATCAGTCTCTTCAGGTGAGTGTTGAGATAATACTTCAAAAATATGCCACAGCCCTCTCCTTCCAAGTTCTTGCTTGTTAACTATTCGTGATCATTCATCTGTTCCATTTGACATTACATAATGTCTACAACTGACTAGTTTCATGAAATCAAGTAACAGGGAGACTGTTTGTTGTTTGGCGAACATTTGCAAGTAATAACGCACTGAATGTGTGAGCAGTCAGCAGCAGGAAGTGACAACTGATGATTGTCAGATACAATAATGACGTTCTGTTACAGTAATGCCAGTCGTTGTTAATCAAAGTTTAGTTTAAAAAGGTCAGTCAGTCTGTATGGGTCATTGTTTGTTACAGAAATGCTATGAATCTGATTTTTCTGAAGATAATTTATTGTTTGTGGATTTGAATTAATATTTTCCACTATATCAAAAAGTACAATATCAGTGATGATGTAACAAGGTGCTGTGAGGTTGTGGACTTATAAGCATAGACTTTATTCCTGCTGGGCCATTATATTTTTGTAATAATTTTCGTAAAAAGTTTTTGTCTAAATAGCTTATTAGCTTGTGGAACTGGAGGCTGTTCTTCCTTGGGCTGTGGGGGTTGTGACATGAAATTAAATACCAATCCCTTTTTGGTGCCAAGGAATTTTGCTTTGTGTCCATTGTAAGAGATTATGAAAACATATGAAGTATCTTCTACATGATCACTCTTCGTAACTTTGTTGTCCCAACATGCTCAATCTGGTAGGTGATCCTCTTCCGGGAAACGGATGTGGTTCACTGAATCACATATAGTTTTAATTAGGATTTTATTCTTGATATAAAATAATGTAGCACTATATCCAATAAAACAACTAGATCATTTCTAGGAAACTGACGTAGTCACTTTTCTGTACTCCTACCTACACTACACTCATACGCGACTGACTTCCTTACTGGACTGCTAGCATCTGTTATCAGCTCCTAACGTTTTCTCATTTAAATCTCTCCCCTCCTTCCTATCGCCAAAAGTCCCGAATAAACACTGACAGATTAACTTACAATGCATGCCATGAACCATCCGTAACTGATGCCAGCAATCCTAAGAAACAACTATATTAAAAATTACCGGCTACAGTCTTAATTAAAACGTGATGAGGAGATACCTGAATAATTGTGGCACTTACAACATTTTTGTCAGAACACCTGTCATGATTTGTGATAATGACAGTGTGTTTCCAAAACTAATTCAGCGTTTTAAATTGAGGAATTTCATATTTTTTTGTGTTTTAAGGCTTTGTGCTTTTCCAAGATCTTGGAGAGACGGGAAACGAATGCAGCATTTTAATTTTTAAAATATGCAGCAAGAGGAAGGGGGCATATGAAACCTAGAAGCAGACTGGAGTATAATATTAAAATAGGTTCTTGAAAAGGAAGATTTGAAATGTGGACTGAATTTAAACGGCTCTCAGTGGAGAACTTCTGCATACATGATAATGAATATTTCCATTCTGACACAGCAAGGAATTTCTTGACCAACTGAGAGATTCTAATCTTATGATGCAAGACCTGGCACCATGAAGTTAGTTGATTAGCTGAAAATACGTGCCATTGAGGTCCAATCTGAGGCACAGAAATGCATTAGTCAGAATGTCCGTCTATGCTCGCACTTTTGGACTTGAAAATTAATAATAATAATAATAATAATAATAATAATAATAACCTGAAATGTACGATTGTACCAGTAATAATTGGAGCCACTAGAATAGTAATGAGAAGCTTAAAGAAAAATTTGGAAACTATACCAGGAAAACACTCGATAGATTCACTACAAAAGACAGCTATACTTGGAACGTCACACATAACACGGAAAGTACTGCAGTGTGAAGCTTGAAGCCTGAGCGGTGGGGACCACCGCTGGTTCAAGAGAAGTACCAGGGAGAACTGCCTGTGACAGGAGACATACATATTGTATAATAATAATAATAATGTATAGAGATACAACAAATGAGGAACCTGAAATATACGATTGTACCAGTAGTAATTGGAGCCACTGGAATAGTAGCGAGAAGCTTAAGGAAAAATTTGGAAGCTGTACCAGGAAAACATTCGATAGATTCACTACAAAAGACAGCTATACTTGGAACATCACACATAATATGGAAAGTACTGCAATGTGAAGCTTGAAACCTGAGCGGTGGGGATCACCACTGGTTCAAGAGAAGTACCAGGAAGAAATGCCTGTGACAGGAGACATACATATTGTATAATAATAATAATGGAAAGTTTAAATGTAGAAGTTTATTGTGTTGGAAAAATAATTCAGGGTAATTTAATTTTTTCCATTTTGCAATCTGCACACAGGATCGCAAACAAGCTTATCTTGATCGTCACCAGGGAAAACCATTGCTTGTGGAAATCCTGGCATTTGATTGTAGCATTGCTGGTAGGACATGTTGAGAACATAAACTGTTGTTTCTCTAATTGCACTGCATATTTTCCTACATGAGTTTGCTTAGCATAAATTTTATACATATATACATTAAATTGGAAATTAATCTGTGTATTTTTTTTCAGTTCTGTTTGACAAATGGGCTTAATTTCCTCACAGTACGAGTATACATAGGCATTTGGCTGGGAATTATTGGCCTTGTGGTTGTTTGTTTTGAGGGCAGTGTCTTGGTAAAACTGTTCACTCGCTTCACAGAAGAGATCTTTGCAGCTCTCATTTCAATACTTTACATTGTTGAGAGCCTCATGAAGCTTGTTGTGGTAAGTGTCATTATTTGGGGCTTAAGGGTACATTTGTGCATAGAGTGCATGTATTAGGTGCACAATGGGGAAATTATGTCACTCTACATATTTTGTGTCCGATCACTCCTATATGCTAAAATCACCACAGTTTTTGCAAAAGTACTTCTTTTTATTGTTCCTCAGATGTTTCCATTTGCAGCCAGTCCTTTCCATATGCTCCCCCTTCACGTTCTTCTCAAATTTGTACTTTCTTTTTGTGTGACTTTTTATGACCAATCATTCTCATCCTGATCTCATTCTTCCTCTTTGTTATTCTTTTAGTTTCACAGACAGAACCTTTCTATGGATCCTATCTTCATTAAGTATTACATCTTGTCCATGCCGTTGTATTCCATTGTTTGTTGAACGTGTTCCAAAACACAGATGTCAAACGTGCTTATTTAAAAAAAAAAAAAAAAAAAATTCAAAAAATAAAACAAGGGATATTTTAAATTAGACAACTTTAATATATTTAAAATTATTTTAAAATCAAA
>Ga0123352_10015538_pt1 | contig 12118 bp, 6 predicted proteins | sample TergutLab28metaG_FD_89700 | JGI IMG/M metagenome (GOLD analysis project Ga0123352, IMG submission 89700) | Labiotermes labralis P1 segment gut microbial communities from Petit-Saut dam, French Guiana - Lab288 P1 | ecosystem: Host-associated > Arthropoda: Insects > Digestive system > Gut ... | reverse complement strand
TCAATTCACACACACAGCGAAAAACCACAAAACAAATTCGACGTCACAGCGGTATATTTTAATTCCTGTTGCCATGCTCCAAACAACTGACAGATACAGCTGAACTTACACGTTAGAGATGTGGGGTTAAAATGCTTTGTTTTCATCTACCATGTGCATGTTTTGAGAAATTTCAATAATCGTTCAACCCAGAGAAGTGGGCACTTTACATGGAAGGTTAGGCTACAGTGGAACCAGAACAGCTGTGGTACTGCGGTATTGTGTCAGGCGAATGTCGATAACACTGAAAACAAAAAGACCAATTTGTAGGCAGACAAGATAAGAGGGATTCGATCACGCGATACCATCATCTGTGCGGCCTCAAACTGTGCGTGCATCCGCGCAGCCAATGGCACTTCTCCGGTACTTAACATCCGGTCTTCCAGCCTTGTTCCTCAAGGCTATCTGATGTGTTTGCGCTATGACCCTGCTTTCATCTCGGTGTATAATTAGTGCTGATTACCTAACCCCAACATTTCTGCAGCCAGGTGACTACGAACTTGAATTTTGTAAGAGGAATGCCACACATGGATTTGAACGAAGAACACCGACGTCTACATTTGGTCTAAAATAAATACATGCTTGCAATAATAAATTTATAGATAATTTTAAAACTATTTTATTCTGTTAGCAGAAGGGTTTTTTTCTAACATTAGTCACGAATTAACGTTTCAAGCCCCCCGCATTACGAAGGCCGGTAAGGTGAAATACTTTAGGACAGTTGCGTTACTATACCAGCAGCCTTTGTTTTATCATCCTCCGTAGTTTACTCGTATTGCTTATTTTCTGCGGATTCTTCCGTGAACACGCAAAGCCTGTTCACCACAGCACAGCACCCACTAACAAAAACAAAAATCCTGCCAGCTCCTTGAAATCAGTGCTTTCCCACACCAATAAATTTAAAAGTACAATCACTAAAATGGTAACGCCATGGCATGCATTCAAGTGGGCCGGGATAGCTCAGTCGGTATAGCGACTCGCAAAGTTCTGGAAGGCCCGGGGATCGAATCCCGGTGAGGAAAAGATTTTCCGCACCCGTCGAGACCGGCCCTGAGGCCCACCCAGCCTCCTGTACATAGGGTACCTTCTCTTCCCCGGGGGTAAAGCGGCCGGGGTGTGGAGTTGACCACCCACCCCATCTAGTACCGAGGTTAAAGAAAGAGTAGAGGTATACCTCTTCTCCACCTCTGGATCGTCGTGCCCTGTTCTAGGGTGAACTTTACTTTACCTTTATGGCATGCATTCAGAAGGTACCAGTTTCGAAACGCTGTCAAGTTGCTGTACTGTACAATGCATCCAGGATATCAGCGGTTGAATCTCAATAGGGACATCAGCTAATGTTATTTTGTGTTTTCTCGGGCATTCAATGCAAGTGACGATACAGCACCCTGAAATACGCTGCGATTGCTTCCTCGTCAGATCTTTTTAGTGAGGTCATCCTTGTGAATGCCACGAAGACATGTGAGGGAGTGGAGGTATAGCTCCACTCGTTCTAAGCGTAGAACACTTAATGGAGTTAAGTGGTCAGCTTCACGTCCCGGTCGTTTCATCTCAGAGGGAAGATCTAATTGAACTCATTTAATAGAAAGCTGGATGGACCGCCTGATGCGATTTAGAAAGGGGAAAAACTCTTGACCTTTCCGGGAATAGAACCACAAATCGCCGGTCGTGCAGCACACAGCCTAGTCACTGTGCCTTCTGAGCTATCTAGCCCCCTAGTTCATAGGTCATTAACCTTCCTGCCATCTCCTCCAACGCTGCCCCTTGAACACTTCCCTGAACACCGCACAATCTTATTGTCTCTGAACTTGCTGCAATGCAGTACTTCCGTACAAAACTTTCTTAATTATCTCCTCAGTTCTTTTCTCGGAAAACCCCAATATTAAGACAACTGGATACCATTTTCTACTTTCTTAGTAGCAAATACCGTTCCCACCGCCACGCCCTGTTGGCGCGGACAATTTGCACACCGTCAGACCCACTGAGCTGCCAGCGTTGTCAACGACTGACCTAGTTGACCCCACTCCCGCTTAGGCCGGTAGTGTCGCTAACTCCTGAGACCGGTTGCTGTCGATTACGTAATTAAGTTAACTCGGTGACTTCATCCATTGGGAACGTACGCACAGCTGCTCGCAGTTCGTGTTAAACACACACACACACACACACACACACACACCGCGCCAAACTTTAACAAGTATGAGCGGACATCTGGTAGTGTGTCTTCACTTTCGGGAAAAGTGCTAACGCGGTGGTTTTATCAAATGACGTAGCGCCAGTGCCGAATCGGTCTAGGCCTGCCCACTTTTACAGGCAGGTACTGTACCAGCTCCTTCGACATTAACACATTCAATTTTCTGGCAGACAGCGTGACACCCAACGCTAATCAGTTCGCTATATACAGCTTTCACGACTTGAACGTAACCGCTTGTGTTGCTGTAGACAACTATCGGTTATCTTGACTGATACTCTTCTTGGTATTCCTTATTCTCTCGAAAAAAAAAATGCAAGGATAATACCGCGAGCAGAACACGACCCACTCCTTCCAAATCCCTACCAGTCATCAGGCCTGCTAGCATTCGATGCTACGCAGGTTCAGTCCGAATGACTAAAAGCGATGTAAAGTAAACTGAGGCGAAATTAAACAGCTGGTCTTTGTAATGAAGACGCAGTCTGACTGTTACTGTTAAATAGGACACGGATTTTTAGGGGCGCTCGCAAGACTTGCGAAAAGCGAATTTTAGCTTTATTACGTCTGTCTGTCCGTCCGTCCTCATGGAACAACTCGGCTCCCACTGTACGGATTTTTATGTAATTTTATATTGGAGTCTTTCTCGGACATCTGTCGAGAACATTCAAGTCTAACACGAAGACCTACGAACATTTATTTATCTCGCCGAATTCTTCTTATAATGAAAACTGTTTCGGACGAAAGTTGTACGGAAAATCAAAAGACACATTCTGTGTTCATTAAATTTTATTTTCCGAAATTCGTGCCGTTTATGGGACAATGTGCAAAAATATTGCGAGCCGGGCAGGCATCAGATAATATGGCGCATGGACACTGCGTGTTGGATAACTAAGGCTACAAACACACACTCAGAATATGTAATACTCGTTGCTTTTCCACTACAACAATGGTTGCACGATCGCGCCTCAATGTTACGTTATGTGTACATTGCCTGTCTTTTCGTGCTTGTAAAAGACAAATTCAAACTAAATTTAACCTCAAATCACAATGCTAACGGCAATATGTGTCGTGTTTACGCAATTTACACGCATAAATTACGTAAGGCTGTTCAGTGCGACATGTAACGAGTGGCGCCATGACAGTGACAGTGGAGTGTTACTGTCAGATATGAAGGTGAGATCATGGGCAGAGAAAGACTTGGGCCTGACTGTAGAGTCCCCCCAAGGCTGATGTGCTGGCACGGCGCAAGTCATTCAATCTCTAACAATTCCCACTTCCTTTACGATAATTAACATGTACTGCGAGTGAGCACCTTTTTATGTGGTTGACAGTGCTAAAGAAGACGGAAATCCTGGAGTAGGTACCGTCCAGGCGGAGATTCTACATATATGATAATACCTGGCAGTTATTTTTTCCCAAATTGTCTGTCGATATCATCATTATTTAACGACGATTTCCCAGTTTCAAAATACATATATTGCAAATTATTTTTTCCAAAATTGTCTGCCAATATCATTATTATTTAACGACGATTTCCCAGTTTCAGAAGTTTTAAGGCGTATTCAGACATGTAAAGATGTTTTTCGATGGTAATAAGTGTTAGAAGATGATTTTTCTTGTCTATGGATGGGTGAAACAATCCATGAACATGCCTGGACAGGCCCTGAGAACTCCAGGAGTCTGAGACTACCAGACTTTCTAGACAATCGGCACATTAAGGTGGTAAGGTTGGCAGCCCTAAGTACTGGCCGCCGTTAACCACCCCCCCCCCTCACCCAAGGAGATGCCCCTGGTACTCACTTCTGTTAGAGGCTGAGTCACTCGGAAGGATTAAGTCAATAAAAAAAACCCAATAGACCCATTTGGAATATGAACCTGCGACCTTCCGACTGCAACGCAAGGCCTTCACCACGTGCGCCACAGCGTGTTCCTTTCTTTTCTATGGAAGACAGTATTTCAGCATTCGTATGGTGAAACCGAAGTAAGGCATGAAGTTCCCTGGCGGGCGACAGGGTGATACAAAGGAGATACGAACCCGGCACACCGGCAGTTCACGACAACAGCATTACCATTACACCAACAAGCTCGGTCCGTTGTCATTCGTTACCCGTTTAACCATTATATCGATAATATATTACTTTCTGAGTTACTGTAGAGCTGCAAACGACCTTTTTCATACACGGAGACCCGTGCTCCAAGTCACCGTTTGTAAATAAGCAAGAGATTATAGTTTATCCGTTTAAAGCCTATGTATTTACTGTGCAATTTAGCCCCATATTGTAGGTGGTGTCATTTTCTTTCATGACTAGACGGTCCTAGAGTGCCTAGGCCTCGAAATCGTTGAGGTTTCGAGATCACACTCAGACACACCACATTCGGTAGGACCCCTCTGGAGGAGTGATCGGACAGTCACAGAGGCCTCTACCTAACAACACACAACACTCACAAGAGACAGACATCCATGCCGCGGGCGGGATTCGAACCCGCAATCACAGCAAGCGAACGGCCGTAAACCCACTCCTTTGACTTCGCGGCCACCGAGATCGGCGAAGTGTTGTTTAGCGCATTATGAATTAAAAATTATATAGATTCGGTGACATATCAGTGAATGATTGTGGAACACTGGAGGGGTGTACTGACAGGGGAGAAAGGAAGTACTCTGACAGAAACCCGTCCCAGTGCCACTTTGTTCACCGTAAGCCTACGAGGACTGATTTGGGTTCGAAACCGGCCTCAGGCAACTAACTACCTATGCCATGGCACGGACATAACATAATGCAACTTCGAGGGAACATTGAGAATGGAGCAGGAAGTGGTCGTGGCGTGTTAGAAGTGACGTCCTGGTATCCGGCTATGAGAATGAAGACGAAACAACTTCAGTCGAATCATCCAATGGAGTTCCGAAATGTACTTCCACACAAAAAGCACAGCAGTTAGGCAGATTCACTTTGTGTTATCGGTACTTGTACATTGTGCAAATAAAAGCTTGTACTGTTGAGCGGGTGGCTGAAAGAACTAAAGCGTACGTTCTTTATCGTTGCACCGTGCATTCTGCAGTCTATTTAATCAATAAACCAACAAATGCACATATAATCATTTAATGATCTAAAATTCACATTAAAACACTGAAAACGCTCCTACATGTTTCGATCACACGATCTTCCGCAGGGTGCATACATTGTCCCTTACGTAGAGCGTCGCACAATACACATCCATAGTCAGGCTCATTCTGAACAGTACACAACTCACACAACACACAAGACATGCTGCCACAGCACCAACTCAACATACCGGTGTAAATCACTGAGTGTTTTTAAAGTACAACTCTAGCAAGGAACAGTGTATGCTCCCTGAGGATAATCGTATGATAGAGGAGCGTTTTAAGTGTTTTAATGTGAATTTTAGATCATTAAATGATTATATGTGCATTTGTTGGTGTATTGATTGAATAAAGCGTACTTTTTCTTACGGGCCTCGGGTTAGTATCTAGGGTCATGCGCAGTTGCCACTTGGCAGTTTACCCCGCTTTACTTCGAAAATGAAAACAATGTGCATCACCACTACTTCGCCGGTTTAATCCGAATTTCAGAAACTATGGTTTAGCAGTAAGGGAATTCATATTGCTTAACCACCTGCTGACATTCCAACTACCTTGCACCAACTAGTGTGTTAATCATTTTTCAGAATAGCCGTTACGCTGTGCGGGCATTACAGATGGCAGAAGCATCAGGAAGCATCCAGACTAGTCAGAAACAAGACTTCAAGGAATGCTGCATGTGGCACAATGCTATATCCTATATTTAACAACAGCCATTTCATCTGCGCTAATTGCGCACTCACGCTGACGGACATACCGACATTTACAGTCTGGACAGAGTACTGGCATTGTGATGTTGAGAGGGGCACTCCTTTCTGACGCAGGTGCAGCACACAAATTCCGGACGCCCGTTACGGTAGCGCCTAATATTTATGGGCAGTGGCATAGGTGGAGAGGTGGGGACGTGCTACAGCTACAGCCTCTCCGGACCGCAAAATGGCCGCAAAATTAATGTATCTTATGAAAAAAAAAAAGCTTCATTTACATGCTCTCAAAAAATATTAAATTATCCAGCCAGACAAAGGAAATTCAATAAACGGTTGTGGTTTTGGAAGTTCGAAATTTGTTATTACTAGCTTCTGGTGCCAACTGCGCCACTGTTTGCGGGTGCTCAGGGCGGAATTTGATTCACCCCGCCCTTCTGGCACTTAAAAAATTTTAAACCGGCTCATACTTTTTCCTTTTTCAATTTAGTGGACCACTGCAATAATGTAATAATTCACCATCGCTGTACTAACTGCTACGGGTATTTGTAGTCCAGCGATACACGATGACGATCATTAATGGCCAGGCAGCTGGAATCTGGAAGGAAACGTGCGGAAACATTTATAGGTAGGTTCACGAGTTACATAACTACAGTGTGTCACCTACAGTCAGTTATTTAGCGTCTTATGATGTGAAAAGTTTATTAAAAATTGTAAATTGTGAAGGAGTGTTGAAAATACACGAACAATTAACTTAGTGGTGACGGCCGGCGTTGCGTTCCATGCCACAAGGTCAGACATTGCCTCGTTTGTCCTCGATGCATCGGTATTTGAAGACACTAAGTTGGTATTAGTCAGCATGGACGGAAGGACTCGGGTGGAAACGCTCTGCTATTGGTGGAGAAGATGGGCTTAAATGCCTTGCTTCAAGGCTGACCTAATCTTTTCTCTCTGCATTACTGAAGGCTGGCAATTGAAAACTAGTTTTATTTTTTTTGTCTTCCTCTTCTCTTTCTTCTTCCTCCTCTCTTTCTTCTACGTGTGACCATTCCATGGATCAGGCGGCAAGCGCCTGCCTGTCATTATAGAGACCGAGTTCAAATCCAGGACAGTCCTTGTAGGATTTGCGGTGGCAGCAGAGGCACAGTGACATGATTTTTTCTCCGAGTATGTTCACAAAAAACATGTCTACTGTAATGAAACACATACGAATAAAAGCGTAAAATAAATTTCGGACCGATAAACTGTCGTCCTAGCTGAATATTGACTTGTCTGCCCTTCTACAAACCAGTAACAACTATAACTTAGTCTCTCATCAATTCGCAAGTTTTCATAATTACGACATGCTCATGTCATTCGACGCTCTGATATGGATGCTTCGTCCCTACATACGACGTACATAGTTCGTTTCTCCGTACATGACTATTCATAAAATGGCGGAAAAACGGCCTACGAGTTGAATCTGAAAGCACATCGCAACTTACAGTGCAAGGACTGCCGCATAATCTTTTTTTTTCCCCCGTAAGTACACAGTAGTAAAACGGACTGAAAAAATTACATACCGAGAAACTTCGTAACATGTACTATCCGCCATGATTGTCAGAGTGGTCAAACACAGGAAGGTGAGGCGATAAACTCCAATCAGAGTTTTAGTCAGAAGACCCCCGAGGGAATGAAAACTGGGGAAATATGGGCGCAGGTATGAGAGTGATGTACCATAACGCACCGTAACGATCCGCGGTGTGAGAACGCAAGCGGCGTTCAGCTGACTGACTGACCGTATTTGCAACAACATTATTAAACCTCATGACAAACTCCATCTTTCACAATCATATAAACAGTCAACTAGATGCAACAATAACAGTTTTTATTGATAATTACAATCAGCTCAACATGTTTCGGGCGATAATTCCTCCCATCCTCAAGAGCGATGCTGTTTACAGCTTGTGATATAATGCACCGGCGATGCTGCCTGCTGGTGACAATGATGAGGTGCAACTGGCTAAGTGTTTTTTTATACCACAAGCTGTAAACACAGTCTAGTGCTCCTGAGGATGGGCGAGATTATCGCCCGAAACATGTCGAGCTCATTGTAATTATCAATAAAATCTGTTATTGTTGCATCTAGTTGGCTGTTTATATCATTGTATCAGCTGTGCACGGTCACACAGACATCAAACCCATGTTTCACAGAACGTCGTCCGTCTACTTTTGCTTTTGCGGAATGTTGCTCTCAGCCTTGTGGCGCCAACGTGACGTCATCTTTATCAGTGTGAAAGACTGGGGGATATATCAAGTGACAAGCGAATTCCTTGTTGGTGAGTGTTGTTCTGCTGACAAGTACCCTTCTACAGATTTTGTGGCTGTTAAGCACAGATACTAATTACAGTTAAAAAGGTCACGCATGTTGCTAAACAACGCAACTCGAAGAAGGCAAACACGATGTACTTGTCAATTCATTCGCTCATTACGTGTTGTTCTTTGATTTCTGTTATACTGGTGCGCTGCAACACACCAGGTGTGCGCTATGAAACGCAAATGGTAACTAAAATTCTTAATGGCGTGCAGAGAAGGATTTCTTTTTCGCGTCGTGCATTTGAGAGTTCAGCTAAGTCAGTGACGAAGCTCGAACTAAGTGCCGAGGTTGTGATATAATTCCCGTTGGTTCCATCTGCTGACTGAGAAAGCGGTGCGAAGAACCAGCAGTTCAAACACCGAATTACCGTCAGAGAATTCTGCTACAGTGCCACTTGCTGCACCCGGAATGACACGTGTGTTGCTACGGCCATACGTTAATGGGAAGGCCGCGGAAAAACCACACGAGAATTTAATAACGGCAAGCCATCTGACTTTATTGATTTCAACAAACGTGTAAACACTGTAATGATCGGCTTGAGAGCGCCGTCATGCTATAATAAATAGTCTTGTGTGTGAGATCAAATGGATGGTTCAACTTCTAAGGCTCTATGCACCTATGTAAGCTAACACTGTATTTCACAAAAAGTGTAAAAGTACCTGGAGGCAGTGTACGTATAACGTAACACTGCAGCGCGTTCGCGTAACCACTGTTGTCGTGGAAAAACAATAAGTATTACATGTTCTGAGTGTGTGTCTGTACCTTTAGTCATCCAGCATGCAAAGAGCACGCATCGCATTATATTGTCGTCTGTGATCTGTCCGGCTCTACCATATTTTTCCACATTATCACATAAACGGCACGATTTTCGGGAAAAAAGTGTTACTGAACGTAAAATGTGTGTTTTGAGTTTCTCAATAATTTTTTTTCTGAAATATTTCCCGTTATAAGAAGAATTTAGCGAGATATACATGTATTTGATATTTGTGTGACTGTGCATCACTGATACAATAACATAAACGACCAACTAGATGCAACAATGACAGTTTATTAATAATTTCAATCAACTCAACATGTTGAGGTGATTGAAATTATTAATAAACTGTCATTGTTGTATCTAGTTGGTCGTTTATATTATTATACACATGTATATAGGTGTTTATGTGAAATTCCCGTTACTCTTGTCGGATTTTGAAGGAAGTAGAATTTTCTCCATACATTTTCGGGAAATAATCAAATATAAAATTTTTTGAAAATCAATTCAGTGGGAGCCAAGTAGACGCAGACAGGCAGACAGACAGACAGACAGACAGACAGACACATGATAATGCCAATGGCCGCTTTTCGTAATTTTGCGAGCGCACCTAGTGGGACGCAGCTGACGGCACTCCAAACCCAATGCAGGTAGAAAACTGATACCCAGGCGCATACGACTGACTGAATGGGTACAGCAGTACGGAAAAGTCGTGATTACGCGACCTTATTTTGCGCGATTTTCGAATGCCGCGCCCCTTTATTTTATTATAATAATAATTATTAATAACAAATAAACTTTCGCCGGTTCCGATGGCCGTGCAGCGTAAGGCGTAGGTCTGTGTCCGCTCGCCTGCTGAGATTGTGGGTTCGAATCCCGCCGGGGGCATGGATGTCTGTCTGTTTTGGTTGTTGTGTGCTGTCAAGTCTCTGCGACTAGCTGATCCCTCGTCCAGAGGGGTTTTACCGACTGTGGTTCATCGCTATGCTCTAGAAACTTCATGTATGAAGAGGCAATGGCCCGCGTTGGGCCGCAATACCATAAAAAAAACTTATCAAGCAAGTAACAGTTAAAATATAGTGCTGTGTTTTCACGCCTACACAGAAGACGCTTAAAAAATTTTTGTGGGGTAACTGGCCTTAGTTTGCACGGATCGCAGCACGTTAGCTTCTCGAACACAACCCAGGCGCAGTTCACGGTCGCACTATACATAGAGTCCGGTACGACAATTCTGTGAATCAACATGTCGGAATGTATAGAAAGCTACATAATTAAAACTCAACACATGGACACTAAACATGGGAATTCTATCAAAAACGTGCGCGGAATGCCAGTTAAACCTAAATGCATAGTTCAGAGCTGTTCAGAATACGGAAAGCATTGGATAGGCTACGAAGGTCATCCGCAAGGTTATCATGCAGCGTTCCTCGAAAATGGGATGTGACTTAAGAGCGGACCTGCGCAAGGTGGTGTCGGTTAAACGTCCATAAGCTTGTCGAGTTTGACCAGTCTGGAGGTCCATCTTTGATTTACTGGCAGCTGTAAGCACACAACGAAACATGCAAGGATGTAACATTTGACCTTTTAAGGCCCCGTGCTTAGATTTTAAAGTACCGCGAGGTTTAACATTAAAAAATTATGCGTTCTGTCCACTTAATGTGTTTCTTTTCTGTACGGTTCTAAAGAAGAAATAAATATTATTTCTCTATACGGCATTACCTTACTGACATTCATAAACCAGAAGGAGGGTAATTATTAGAGTGATATATTATATTCTAACACAACGAGATCGCGTCATTTTAATGCGTTGTAAATTATATATTCATTCTTTAAGTCAAAACCTAGAGATGGCTTCTGTAAGCCGAAACACGTAGCAGTGTTACAATAATGTAAATAGCCAACTAGATACAACAATAACAAATTTTATTGATAATTACAATCAGCTCAACATGTTTCGGGAGATAATTTCGCCCATCCTCAGGAGCACTAGACTGTGTTTACAGCTTGTGGTATAAAGCACCGACGATGCGTTATACCACAAGCTGTAAACACAGTCTGGTGCTCCTGAGGATGGGCGAAATTATCGCTCAAAACATGTTGAGCTGATAGTAATTATCAATAAAATTTGTTATTGTTGCATCTAGTTGGCTGTTTATATTATTTTATCAATGAAGCACGGTCACACAAACACCAAACATAGCTTTGTTCTCTTAAACATTCATGTAATAAATTTGTGTTAGACCATATTCTATCACTTTATTAATTATTAAATCAATACACACAGAGGATGCCTTGCCTAAACAAAACTGAAGGAGGGTGTTTACTCTGCGGTAGGAGCTGACTAAACATGTTCCGGGGTTAATATCAGCCTGTAAAGGGCTAAGTCCTTATCGTAAAATAACAGTTCATGGCGTCCCACTGTACGTAAGGACCTGAAGGGCGACACGGCCCCGCGACACGTGTACTTGTTTACATAACAGCTTCGCATTATGCTTGGGCTCCGTGCCCCCACTGGCATATACGGGCAGTGGGAGACGTCCATTCTACCTTGATTTTTAGGTCCGTTCGCAAAATTTCGGAAAGTGGCTCTCATCTTCTTCATGTGTGTCTGTCTGCCCGTTCGTGTGTTCGTCCGTTCGCATGGAACAACTCGGATCCCACTCGAAGGATTTTTCACGAAATTTGATTTTTTTTTTTTTCGAAAATCTATCGAAAATGTTCAACTTGATTAAAATCTGACAATTGTAACGGGTGCTGTACGTGAAGGCCTGTGTACGTTTTATGTTAATATCTGGCCGAATTCTATTAGAATGCGAAATGTTTCAGGCAAAATTTAGTGAGTGTAGTGAAAAGACACATTTTGTATTGGATAAGGGTTTCCCCCCCCCCCCCCCCAAAAAAATTCCTTTTTTTGTAATATTTGGAAAAAAAAAACAAAAAGAGGGGCACCAAAGCAAACAAAAAAAAAAAAAAAAAAAAC
>Ga0123352_10015533_pt1 | contig 12119 bp, 5 predicted proteins | sample TergutLab28metaG_FD_89700 | JGI IMG/M metagenome (GOLD analysis project Ga0123352, IMG submission 89700) | Labiotermes labralis P1 segment gut microbial communities from Petit-Saut dam, French Guiana - Lab288 P1 | ecosystem: Host-associated > Arthropoda: Insects > Digestive system > Gut ... | reverse complement strand
TTTTCTAGACCTGGAGCCGCTACTTTTTTCATTCAAGTAGCTCCTCAATTGACCTCACGAGGCTGAGTGGACCCCGTTCCAGACCCACTACTACCCAGAAAATCTGGTAGCGCCGGGGATCGATCCCGGGACCTCTGTATCTGTAGACAGAAACTCTGACCACTAGACCACAGAGGCGGTCGGACATGGATATATATATATATATATATATATATATATATGTGTGTGTGTGTGTGTGTGTGTGTGTGTGTGTGTGTGTCTATTCAAAGTAAGTTGACTTTTTTTGTGTGTGACACAAAACCCAACTCAGGCCTAAGCTGCCTCATTGTTGAGGTTCTAGATCACACACACACATCCGTCAGCCTCTGAACAAGTCGATATATAACCCTCACCCACGAAGAAGATGGGTGTACTATTCTAGATTATTTTGATGTAGAACAAAATATTTATTTCAAAACATTAATAAAGACTGAAGCATCGAACCGCATAAAACGGCTTTAAAAACAGAAACTTGTTTTAATCACGCCCCGAAAGAAGGACCTGAGGTAAACAATGAGTAAAGAGAAGTAGAAAGTTACTCCGTCCAATTACGCTGAGACCTTCTTTCTTACTATCGATCCATGAAGTCCTTACACTGCATCGAACATCAAACACGATTAAGTGATGGCGCTCTCACTTTGAGTGGAATATAATCTGTCACACTTACATAACTGATTACGTATTTGCAAGCACATTTACTTTACATAAGCATTCCGCATTGTTGTAAATCATAAGGTTCAATTGCTCTAATTTTGGTTGCCGCAACCCATAAATAATTTGTATGCTTTCTTCTGGGTGATTCCCGGCGTCTGAATCTTATGTCCCGACGTTTCGGAACACTATTTGTTCCATCTTCATAGGCGGACAGGTATCCGCCTATGAAGACGGAACACACAGAGTGTTTCGAAAGGTCGGCATATAAAATTCAGAAGCCGGGGAATTACCCAGAAGAAAGCACACAACCTTCAGAACACGGCAAAAGTTTGAAATCATAAATAATTTTTTTCTTCCATTTCTTGAACATGGATATCTCATTTTCCTATGACTGGAAGGTTTGCTTTTGTGAGGCGAGATTCTGTCGAAGGAATTCCTTAAGGGCGTGTCAAGGACTTAGTGCCATCAACAGCGAAGCCTCTGCAAAGGAATACTGGCATAATCTGTGTACCTTCGAGTGAAAGTAAACTACAGTTTTTAAAATTAAAATTATATTCGCCCTAAATCGCGTTTCACGTCTGACACCGACTGTACTAATGTCGAATTTGACGTTCAGGTGACCGTGCATCTTGATAAATTCTTATAATACAACGAACCAACAGCTTGCGAGCTGTCAGCAAACCTCTATGACATATAACATTGCTGTGTGTGCAGTAAAAAATTCCTGATGATGGACAGAGGAACTGTCCGTAACATGTAGAGTTTTATTCTAAAAATAAATTTGAGAAATTAGTGCATCTAGTTGGTTTTATTATAAGAATGTACTTATGTCCATGTTCTTCGTGGTGGTAGATACATCATTACTGATACTTGATAATATGAAATACACTGATTGCTGAATTATGAAGATGGTGCAATTCAGTGCTTTAAATGAACAACGCTCTTCAGTGTTACAGCAGATACACAAAAGACAGAGAAGCGTTTAACTTAACTTAATTTTATCAAAAGCTGAGCACCATATAATAAGTCGTGCTTAGAGAGAGCAGCTACAAAAAGTATAATTACTTAAAAGAATATGTCCTTCACGCGACGACCTTACGACTCGCATTCGAGAGGTGTTTTCGTCATATCTGGACAGGGACATCGCCTCTCCTGACTCAATTCCTTCTCACATTTTTCAGTTCATCAACAAAATTCAGTGAAAATGCCCCTTCTTAGGCTAGGATCGTCTGATTTCGAATCGTTTACAATTTATTTGCTAGTCTGTCCACCATTTGAAGTTGCATAATCAGAAATAATGACAAGATACCTAATTACATCATAATTAAACTTGATAATGTTACTAGCACAAAGCCTTCAATAGTCCAAAGGTTTGAATTTAACGACAGCATGTAGTGTCTCTTCTAATCACTGTATAAGATGGTAATTTCACAAATTATGACAAGAAATTTTAAGCATGGCCTACACAACGACCTGAACAACAAACACAAAAGTACAGTTGATTTAGCAGGCAACGCGAAATAAAGACTGTTGTTTACGACTTGAGATAATAGCATAATCCACCGGGTTTAGGACTCGTGTATCCAATGAATAGGTAATAATTAAATTTACTTAATTAGGGTGTTTCATTTTACCATTCCCTCCCCTCCCCTCCCCTCCCCAACATCCCCTTTCTTCTTCAGGCTATATCTTCAGAATTGTGGCTCCTTTTGCATTACAAATTAATTAATTTTCGTTTATGTCGAAAGCTATGTAAAAAAGAACTGAATAATTTTAAGATTCCTTGGAATTTCATAAACCAGTTATATTGTACATACTCCTCAGATTCATGAGGAATCTTTAAAAATTGCCTTCCTTTCCCAGAAATATTTTACTGCACCATGTTTTGCCAGTTCATAAGAGCTTATTCACGGGTTCGAAATCACCATACCTGCTTTGAAATAATTCATTCTAATTGAGTTACTGACTCATCATTCCCCAAACAACTGGCTACCAAATAAGAATATTTGCCATTCATCTGTACGGTTATAAAGACATTACCAATAAAAATGAAAATCTTAGTAACTTGTTTCTCAACAGAAGATGGCGTTATCCACAAATCTTTCTAATAAACAGCAATCAACAAAAGTACTCACTGCAAGGGAAGGTTGGTCGGAGAAGAAGATAATGACAGGAAGAGTTATCTAAGCAGTTAGCCGCGGACTCCGCTGAGTTCTTCAGAGCCTCCACTTGAAACCAGCAGAATTCTAAACGTCTGGTAAAAGGAGTCTGTTCAAGTAACACCGTAACTGTTTCATTCTTTTTACCAGCAATTATGTCGTAACGTATATTAAGGCTGCAGAGTTTACCAACAAGAGAAGGTGCAGATGCTACAATAGTAGACAATTAGAACTGAAGAAATGATTCAACAAATTAAAAGCACAATAATGACACAGTTAGTTTCTAAGATTTTCCCCTGAAAGAGGAAACAAGATGCATTTTATTACTGTTATAGATTGCTGAAAAGTAGCTGGGATACCAATCAGTACGTAATTCACAGTCAAGACCTCTGTCTCGAAACATCTATAAAGACGTCAAGGTAAGAAATTTGACAAGCCTCTGATACTACACAAATCACAAAATAAGTTATTACCATTAACAGCCATCATGCTTTTTACTTTCGCTCTCTGACGATGTGGCAAGAGAGAGAGGAACTTTACTGGGGATGATGCTCTGGTTTTATTCTTGACCTCTCACCTACCCAGTGAACATACCACACCACACCACACCTTTCGCTGCATATTTTACCCTCTCTATATTTTCCATCCCCACTTCTACTACTATTTTACTTCCAATAATAAATCCCTTCTTGAACTACACTGTATTCCCCCTCCCCCCCCATAGCTCCTCCTACAGAATCCTTCTCCGATACATCCCTCATACATTTTAATTTATTTTTTTAAAAATAAGGCTATTCTGAAAATAAAACAGGAAGTCAGTAATTCCAGATAAGTATAAAAGCTGTACAATTTGCAGCAGAAGTCAGCAGTCAGACACAAGCATTCAAAGACTGAACAGCAACGACCTCAGAGAGAATCACATAAATCAAACAACGGCTTTAACACTGCGACAGAGCCGTCCTCAGTAATGGCTCATATGAAGGTAATATAAATGTAAACGTGTTAGGGTATAATGCACAGAATTGAATTTGCTCTTAAATTACAATAGCACAATGTAAGAACCCGAGGCGTAGTTTCTTAGTGGAGTAGACCAATTAATTTGTTACACAACCAGAGCAACACTTTTCTTTTCCTGTTCTAGTCGTAATTGATACTTCTAATTTGTTATGCCAAAAAACATGGCGGCTACGAAATTAGGACTGTGAAGTTCATATTGCAGCAAAGCAGGTAGGTAGTGCAAAGTCTGGTTCCGAAACAGAGCATTTGTAACGACACAACTTCACTTCTCGGAAGCTTTCACTCTCTGCAGGAAGAAACAATGAAGAGCTCTCAGTTCACCATAACAATGCAATTGCAGTCTGTAGCACGCAACGAACACGGTACACTCCAGACCCTCATGAAAATACCTCGCAAGAACAGAATCCCAACTACAGTGTGGTTGATTTGCATTGTGTTCTCGCTCCTTCCTACAGATGCTATATGCTGCCATAACGGTAGCAATTATTTCCACTCATGTTGTCTTTGGAGGACGGCTTGGCGGAGGAGGAGGTTTTGGTGCACATGGCAGTTCGGGAAGTTTCGGAGCGGGAGGATTTGGTGGTAGACCATCACCTTCCTACGGCGCTCCAAGTTTCGGTGGTTACAGCGGAGGTGGTTACAGCGGAGGTGGCTACGATGGTGGACAGGTACGATAAGGAACATGAATAGTCAGTCAGTCTGCTTAAACACTGCAGTAACCACTGTAAATTACCGCTTGAATCCAAGTATGGAAATGAACACGACAGGAAATGTCGGCACATGGCAACATTTCTGGTGCGTTCGCTTGAGCACAGTAGCCAGGAAACAATGGCAACTTCACAAAAAAAAGTAACCACTGTAGAAAATGTAACCATAGTAATCATATGGACAGTTGTAATTCTGGTACCCACGACAACCACAGCAACAAATGTAACCACAGAAACCTAATCTAACTTTGGTAAGGAGACTAGCCATATGAAAGTAGCCATAAAGTACATGGATCTTTGTACAAAGTGTCTGTTTTTTGTTTAGTTCGATTTTAACAAAAGTGGAACCTGTCGCCCGAATTTAGTAAATATCTCCAGCACTGACGTTTTACGTAAATCCGTCTGGTGGGAGTCGACTTGCTCCACACCGACAGACAGACATGATGAAGCTAAAATTCGCTTGTCATAGTTGGTTTGGAAACACACACACAGTCTAAGTGCAGAAACCTATGCTATCCAAAAACCATTAACTATGAAGTACCGAATTACTACCTGGATGTTAGAGCCGCTGATAAACTGACAGCCCACGCCTTTCAGAGCCCAGGAATCACACCTCTTTTCATAACATCCTGTATCGTATATCGTACTTTCTACTAAGTGGGATTCTTGTAATATGCAAATGTAGACGCATGGATTAGGCTATATATACGTATTTGTAAAGTTACGGGGCCTGCTGATAGCCTACTACGGTGTTTAAACCTTTAAAGCCCAACGGCAAATGTGCACACCACCTTCTGTAACACTTCAACTGCACTTTGAGCAAAGATATTATTTATTTCACACTAAGTAATTAATATTTCGCTTACGAGCAATAATGATCTTTGTAGATGAGGCGTAGTTCGTTCTGTGTGATTTAGGAACTGAGGCTCACGCGTAATTCGGAAGCATGCCAGTCTCCAGACGGTTAGTTGAAATCCGTGTTTTTTTTTCCTGCAAGAAGTTGCAAGCAGTTTGTCTCAGCCAGTTATGCTTCACGTAACGCATAACTTCATACATCAATTGAACCTAATAATTTATAAGAATAGGAAGCTAAACACGTTATTATTGTTTACAGCTGCTACTTTCTTTGTCTGGAAAGTCTCCTCATAGAACATTAAAATGCATGCCTGCACTAGTCTTCGTGAGGATCCGTAACGCTGCATCATCAATTTGGAGCTCAGATATAACATCGTCTTTTACATTCTGCTACATTCACTTCTCGTTAAATTACATAGTTTCTCTGCTCTGACTCAGCCGAGCAAATCTTTTGTATCCTCCCATACATCCATAACTGTTGACGGTTACAATGAAGAAAAGAAAGAAGCAATTTAGTTTGTGTCTGCAGTTCTGTCATTGCCAACATAACCTTATTACATCTAAACCGAACTCATCTTACTAACGACAACTTCATGCTAACGTATGTCCCATTCCGTGAAAATTAAGTTGCGATGTAGCAAGCAGCGAATAAAATGGTGCAGCTGTAACTATGTAGACGCGCAGTCGGGTCGCACCCCTCTCGAATCTCGACACAGTTACGGGTATTCTCAAAAAAAGTTTTCGGTGGATTCCCTCATTGTATGTGTGGCCATATTCCGGGATAGCAACATAAAATATGTCACGGTCACTTCGTTCCAAAACCAGCATTGCTGATAATATTACATTCGCATTCGACCTAATAAAATCGGCACTTAAAACCGGGCCGTTAAGTAACATAAGTTCACAGAGTTAAAAAGATTCTATTTCCCCTCTCAAGTGACTCCATCGTTATCTTTCAGAGCAAAAGTTCTAATGTATTCTCTCTTCTTATTTAATTATTATGACGCTGGCTCTACTATATTAATAACTGTCCAGCTTGGCCACGTTGGAGAGAGGTAGCTGCACAAAAAATATGACCAGTACCGGAGGCTGTAGTTACAGTTTTGTGCACTCCTGATGATGGGTGTTGTTGACACCTGAAACATGTAGAGTGAACTTGCAGAATAATAAATAGACTGCTCTGTGTTGCATCTCGTTGGACAGTTATTAACATAGATCAGCGATACACGGAACCATAAATGTAAAGTTAACTCTACATTTTTTATGGGTCTGCCTTAGCGTTCCTTAACTTAAATACCGTAGGTTCGAGATTTTGTTCCTTTGACGGTGTTTAGATGAGGTCTTCGACCTTCAGGAATGTTTCGCAGCGTCAATGGGTAGATCATAACCGACTATCGGGACAGCGTTTCGGTCCCACATTTAAGGGTCATGACGTCTAAATTTCTTGGACATCTTGATTCTTAAAAATGGGATCGAAATGCTGTCCCGAAAGGTTGTTAACAAATTGTTCACTGACACTATACAACATCCCAGAATACTGACTGAAAACAGCTGTACATTTCATTCGTTGGCTATTTAGACGTACAAAAAAGTTTCAAGGACTTTGCAAACGTCTGCGTATGTTGCTTGACATAGTAACGGCGCACCACAATTGATTAAATCTTGCGGATGTAGCTTGTCTCGAGAAAATATAAATTTCCAACCTTTGGATACCCAATGTTTCCTTCTTCAGGTGTAACTGCCCGAATCGCTGGGACAATTTTCTATTGTGTCTTTTAAACTCATCACAATATGTAGTGACGAATGCAATTTGGAAGGTCCATAATCTGTGTGTTGCCTCCTCTCTGTTTGGTTTAAATACTCCTTTCACACCTGTCTTTTCTCAAACACTTGTTTACATTTCTGTGTTTCGCAGCCCACACCGTACAATTTCCACTACGCAGTGAGAGATGCTGCCAGCGGTAACGACTACAAACAACAGGAAAGCAGCGATGGACACACCGTGCAGGGCGAGTACAGAGTACTCCTGCCCGACGGACGCAATCAGATCGTCAGGTACAAAGCAGATGACGCGACCGGGTTCAACGCTGACGTTCAATATGAGGGAGAACCGTCGTATCCATCGGGAGGCGGCGGTGGATACGGAGGATTCGGAGGACATGGCGGTACTTCCAGTGCATACCTTCCGTCCCGGTACAAGTAGTGTAGATGCGTTCCTACCCAATCTAAACGCACTGCAATATTTCGTGTATACAGAAGACATAAAAAACACTTCGTATAAACGGGTATATGGTCAGATACTAGGGAACTCTCTTACAGACGGTAAGACAGTGATCTCTAAGTTAGTTTTTATACTTACGCAACAGAACAACTGAGGCACTTCACCAACCTTAACTTCAATCCAACTTCTGTTTCTCAATGTAAAAGAAAATGGCATTGACAATGTGATATATTATTTATAGGTTTAAGTGTGTGAGTAGTTGACATAATTGACAGTATACATCTTACAGTTATAAGAACAGATTTTTTATTGTATGTCATGTAAAAGTTAAATAAAAACAAACGTAACAAGCGAAAAAATAAAGTTCTTTACTCGACCGCATTATTTTTTTTTTACGGAACGAGGCTTATTGTCCTACTCGTTCTTACGCAATGGCCTTACACTTTTGTAACTCTCTTCCACAGAAAATCTCAAACACACAACGGATTCTTAGGAAGCTTTGAAGGAGCATCATTTCAGTAAGGCTACCCCGTCTTCGTACTTATATTTTACTACCTTTAATAGCAATAGCACAGTGACACTGTAAATTTCTGAAGGAAAGGCGACATTCAAATTGCTTGATACCTTTATTGAAATGTAAGACAACAGGTCCTAAATCTTCGTATGGTATAAAGGGTTCCTTACGATAATGCATTTGTAGAAACAGATGCTTCATGTCTTGGTTAATCGTTCCAAATGATATCAATAAACAAAAATTCATTTCCAGCAGACGACTGAAAACCTACCCGCACAAAGATTACACTCTCTATACAAAGTTATTATAAACAAGCACGTTTCATCAACACTGTTTTTTTTAACTTACTTCAGAACCTACCATTAAGGAGATCACAAATCAGAGAAGAAAGGACTGAAACTGAAAGGGACATACCAGCTTCAAACGTACCATGGTGATGTGAATTTATTGGACAAAAATATAAATACCGTAAATAGAAAGCCAGAAGTTTTTTTAATGGTCAGTAACAGTTAGGTCTTGAAGTAAATGTTGGGAAAACCAAATATACATGAGTTCACGTCACGTCGACAGAACGTAGTACAACCCACAGTAAAAAGATATATGTATATATATATGTTTATATGTGTGTGTGTGTGTCATAACCTCTCAAAACTGACACAGTTCGATATACTTGGTAACAGCATTACCAAATCAAAATTCCACACAGAAATACATTACGAGAATATTTCAGTCACGGAATGCCTGATATGGTTCAGTTAAAAATTATATTTCTTCCGTTGTTCTCTAAGAATGTAAACATTAAAGTAAAAAGAGCAATAATTTTGACGACTGTTTTTTACAAATGCGGAATTCTGGTCTGTCGGATTTAAAGAATAACACAGGCTGAAGACATTCGATAACAGAGTAATGAGGAAAATATTTTACCTTTGGAAGGAGGAAGTAAGTGGAGGCAACGGAAAACTGCGTCATAAAAAGCTTCGTGATTTTTAATCGTCATCAAATACTATTGGGATAATCATATAAGGAATAAGAAATGGGATGGACAAGTGGCACGCATGGGTCGGAGGAGGATCATGTACAGGCGTTTGGTGGGATAACCTGAAGCTAAGGTACCACTTGGAAGAACCAGGTTTAAATGGGAGGTTGTGGATTGGATGAATGTGGCTCAGAACAGAGACAATTGGCGGGCTGTTGTGAACAGGGTTAGAATTTGCGGCTTCCATAAGATGCGGAAAAATTTTGGCTCCCTTTGAAACTACGAACTTCTCAAGAAGGAATATGATCTATTTATTTATTTATTGAGATTACAAGCACACGTACAGTTACTTTCACAAACTTTCCTCTACACACTAAAAACCGCAAACAAGGTAAATGTATAAAACTTTGAGTCACATACGAAAGATAAGCACTGAAGGCCTGCACCGGAAAATTCTGTAAATGCCAGGAGTTAATTTCTAATATATGTCGGTCCTACTACACCAGTTGAGGACGTTAAAAAAACAGACATAAGCGACTCATCTCTTACGACTAACCTGAACGTGTCTGTCTTTTCCCAAATCTCTCATGACCTACAGGCTTCATACTTTGTTACTTCGAATTGTTGTTTAAAACTAATTCTAGATTTTGACGTCTGATGCGCGCACCGCACTGCACATCGCGCACCAGACGTGTGGCTGTAGCAGTTATGGTCTGCAGGCGGCTTTATTCTGTCGCCCTTCCGCTCGACGGGTTCCACTGCTTGTGATGATACCAGAGGCTGTGTAATGCAATTTTGACCTCCTGATGATGAACACATGTGCTCGAAACATGTAGAGGCATGAAATAAAACTTATTGTGAAGCAAAAATTGTGTGCATCAAGTTGGTTAATTACTGAGATAAATAATTCTAGATTTTTATGAAGTTATTTTACATTAGACGTCTCGTAATTTCCAACCAGCATCGTTTCTTCCCTCACAATTATTTAAGCTATATCTTGACTACATTTTCTTTTATACAGCCTCTCTCTGTGCAGATTCTGTTCACTTTAAAATTTATTTAATGACGTTGTCAGTGTTACGAATTACGTAACGTTAATGCTAGGATGAATGTCGCAGGATAAATTCACGAGTATTCGGCAAATGAGAGCCTCGTCTAACCAGAGCAGTAAGTCAAACCCCGGCCTTTTCCTAGATGTAGTAAGGAAATTAACGATAGTTCGGTCAAGGTATTCAAGATCCTGGTGGAGACAGTGCAATCGCCTCTAGACCAGGCTGTTGTCATTAACACTAAATTTCCAAAATTGTTATCAGTAAAGGCACATTAAGGACGTATTTCTCAACAAACCATATACCTGCAGAAAGATATGCAATTTATTGTGTGTGTTTTTTTTATAATGGGGCAACGTTTCGCTGGAAAACGTACTTCAGATGGTCTTCTAAGGTAAATACACAACAAACAAACACAACAAACAAACAATTGCATCTGAAAGATCTTATGTTTATTGGACCGTGCATCATCCTGATAGTTGAATAAAGAGAGACCAACTTGATGTCACTTGCTTTATTATTTCCTTATTTACTACTCAATATGTTTCGCATGTTAATACATCCATCCTCAGGAGCTTGCGACCTATTTGAAGCGTTATTACATGGGTTGTATTGTTCTGACTCGTTGTGTGTTGGCGTTACGTTGTGGTATGGCTGGGGTGGTGTGGTATTCGTATGCAGTGTTTCACACCTGCATAAGGATTCCACACCACCCCAGCCATACCACAACGTAACACCAACACACAACGAGTCAGAACAATACAACCCATGTAATAACGCATCAAATAAGTCGCAAGCTCCTGAGGATGGATGTATTAACATGCGAAACATGTTGAGTAGTAAATAAGGAAATAATAAAGCAAGTAACATCAAGTTGGTCTATCTTATTCAACATCAGAAAGATGTAGCAAAATAATCAATACACTAAACAACTCGTCTAATAAAAATCGTGCAAATGAACCTGATCAAAATCCAGGTACCCGAACTGCTTGTAACAACAATTGCAACCACCATGTAAATTTTTAAGCCTCTATTAATAAAAGTCGCAGAGCACAAGGAACTTGAAAATCTGTGTGTTACAGGTACTAGAATAAGGCTCAATGTTTGTTCGAATAATTTTATTGTGGTACGTACACATAATGATGTTCCTGAGCAAGAGGGCCTTCAATCCGAAAATGCTGCTGTGCCCAGAGATACTGTTATAGAGGAATATTCTGTATAATAAGAAAGCCTAACGCCATTAATACCAAACATTACTAATGAACAAATTCACGCGTCAGTACACTCAAGTTCACATATTCATAGCCTATTTTCTAAAGACCTATTTCGACACAAGATTCAGTCCCCTTACAGTTTCCAGGAACACTCTTTACGATGTAGTGACACGCTTTTACAATTATAACTGTGTTAAGAAACTGCTTCCTATAATCGTTGCTTAATGACGCTAGTAACATGCGTCTGGACAGTCATGCAACACAAATGTATACTCTGATTCATGTATTATCATAGCAGACGAAATGTACAAACCATATACAACACCGTTTATTATATATGACATAAAAGATCTGAATAAAGAACACTAAGCAACATCACGAACATGGAGAGAATGTAACATTATATCTGACAGAAAAGTGTTCAAGTTGGAGATTAAGTTCACAAAAACTCATGATAAAATCACAAACATTAAACGTTATGAAGTTAAATTAGCCCTACATGGTCATATCTCGAGATCAGAATGCAGGACGAATTCACAGTGTGCGGATTGATAATAGTACCTTCGAGAGGGTGGAAGAGTTTAAATATTTGGGAACAACTTCAACAATCCAAAATTCTATTCGGGAAGAAATAAAGAGTAAACTGAGGTCAGGAAATGCTTGCTATCATTCGGTGCAGAATCTTTTGTCTTCCAGGTTGCTGTCCAGGAAATT
>Ga0123352_10015531_pt1 | contig 12120 bp, 7 predicted proteins | sample TergutLab28metaG_FD_89700 | JGI IMG/M metagenome (GOLD analysis project Ga0123352, IMG submission 89700) | Labiotermes labralis P1 segment gut microbial communities from Petit-Saut dam, French Guiana - Lab288 P1 | ecosystem: Host-associated > Arthropoda: Insects > Digestive system > Gut ... | reverse complement strand
GGATGATGATGTGAGAGACGATTTGAGGAAGATGGGAGTAAATAATTGGAAACAGAAGGCACAGGAAAGGAAACCATGGAGAGGAATAATTGAGCAAGCCAAAACTCACAAAGAGTTGTAGAGCTGGGGAAGAAGAAGAAGAAGAAGAATTACAAATTATATGTATTTTGTACCTTACGTAAAATAAAATTATAGTAGTAAGAACGTACAAAAATGGAATTCTCTGTATAGACTAGGGTGTCACTATACTTAGCAAATTTTTTACAAAATGGCTTAGTAATTTTACGTATGTCTCCATAAATTAACGGCTCAAAATTTTGAAAAATTGCTTCAGTTTTCCCTCTGGGCTTCGCCAGAGGAGTGGTTAAGAAACTTTTCTCATTTAAAGTGTCCCGTCTGGCTACAGCTGGCGCGTCAGCTCCGGTTTGAGGAAACCCGGTCTGCACAATACCAGCATCGTTAAATGTTCCGCAAAATGTGCGACTAGTCTGGGATATAAACACCTTTTCCTCGTTCGGTACAACATACGATGCCAGTTATGTCCTATATTGAAAACAAATAACAAAGAAAAATTCAGGTGCTGAAATAAACCGATCACTACCATATGTAGTAGTAATAAGTTACAAGTACATTTAGTCTTCAGGTACTCTGGGCTGTGGGGCCTTGTGTGTTGGCAAAATAATGCCGACGCTGCGGAAGATGCTGCTACCCCTCCCCCCCCCCGAAAGATCTAACAGTCCAACGTCTCCGTAAACGACCTTTGTCAGACCCTTTTTTTTTTATTACAGCGCAACAGCCCCCAGTGGACCAAGGCCTCCTCCTCATCGAGGATTCATGATCAAACTCAGATACACCACAATCGATAGGACTTCTCTGGACGAGTGATCAGCCCGACGCAGAGACAAGTACCTGACAACACACACCACTCACAAGAGACAGCCTTCCTTACCCCCCACGGAATTCGAACCCGCAATCCCAGCAAGCCGCAAATGGCCGCCTTTGACCGCGCGGCCACTGATATCGGCGCCTGTGTAGTATAATTCTTTGATAACGGCCAAATAGGATTTGTAGAATTCATAAGGACAAATAGGGAGGGGTGGTAAAGTTACAGCTTCATACATTGACATCAACATTAAGTGGGCAGTTGTCAGCTTCACGCCCAGGCTACTTTACTCCCTAGAAAGGGTCTAGCGTATCTATTAAACAGGAGGAATGTTGGGTAGGAGAACCTGCATGGACACACTGATAGAGGACAAAGTTTTCTGCCAGTTGTGCAGTGAACCAAAATTCCACCGTCTTCGAACCCACAGTCTAGTCGCTAAGCAGGCACAGCCTAAATGACTGACCGTTTTAAAATAAACTGTCTTAAACAACAAATATTTAAAGTTGGACAGATGACGGTAATGAATACACGTGCTGCGCTCCCCGTTTGTAACACTTCACAAAAAGGACCCGCTTTCACCACAGGAATAACTGAAGTAATGTCGAGCGGTTTTCAGTAGAAATACAGGGATTGTGTGCGGAACCTCAAATTAATTTTCTTTCGTTTATCCATATGTAAACAATACTTATGCTGTGACATTTGAGGTGCTAACGGCGGTAACTGTAAGGTAATCTTCGATAGTACGCCGTGTAGGCTGGTAGATACGTATACATTTCAGAGAAAACTGCTGCCTCCATCTTGAAGATAGAATAATGTGAAAGCAGCAGATTCCTCCGAAACGTCAGTTCTAATCTACCAGTCTACACAGCATCGTTAAGTCCACTATGTAATAGCCATCAATATTTCGGTTATTCACTGTGTTGTTTTGAGCCTCGGGAACAGTTCGACGTCTGGGTAACGACTATGGCCAAGTTGCCAGACAGTGTACTCAGGCTGGTTTCCGTCTGAACTGTTTTACCTAGCCCGGTGTCATTTATATTTTTTTTTATTTGGTGCAACAGCCTCAAATGGGCCAGGGCTTCCTCATTCAGGAGGTTTCTTGATCACATTCAACGACGCACCACAGTCGGTAGGACTCCCCTGTACGAGTGATCAGCTCGTCGCAGAGACCTCTACCTTACAACACACTAATCACACAATGGACAACATCCATTCCCCCGGTGGGATTCAAACCCATAATCTCAGCAGGCGAGTGGCCACAGACCTACGCCTTAGACCGCGCGGCCACTGGGAACGGCTGTCATTTATGTTGGCACGTATTAAAATCCAAGACAGTTGTAGAATCAGCAGCAGACGGGCAGGTTTCAGTTTTCGTTTTGTTGAATGTACTTCTTTATATCCAACTCTCTGAAGCACAGTGGTAAATATATGTACTACCTGCTGTAAGACAAATACTCTGCCTTTTGCTCAATGTATTTAATAGTTCCGTATGATTCTCAGTAACCAGCGATCATTTTACTAAACTGCAACAATTGCGTTGTATTTGTGTCTGAAGTCGCAGTGTGTTGTCTGTTTTCTCTGCTCGCTTGTTCAAACTACAAGTCATCCTTAACCTCACTCAGTACAGTCATCACTATCCGTAAATGCAGACAAAACGCGTTGCGCAACGATTCAGGCACATTGTTTCACTTTAATTACCTCCAAGATCACACGATTTGTGGGAAAAGTGTACCCGATGTAATACGTACGTTTCTTTCCTCTCTACAGCTTTTTTTTTTGTGTGTGAAACGTTTTTCAACCCGATAAATACTGAGCGAGTTACATCCGGAAATACATGCCGAAAGACGTACAGATTATTTTGCGACGTGTTGGTTATTTTCCGGTTTTAACCAAAATTTGGTACTGTATCAGACAAATATTAGATGGCTGAGTGGTCTATATATATATATATATATATATATATATATATATATATATACATACATACACACACACACACACACACACACACACATCACTCCTTCATATTCGGAAGGTTCGGAGTTCAAGTCTGTGCTGCTAAGGCTCTTATCATACCTGAAAATGTCTGAATATTTCTTCAACCACTACAGGTCAGTGATAAGGCAGTGTCTTAAATTAGGCAGTGATCGCTTCCTCCTACATTTCCTCCAATTTTCTATTCATTATTGTTCCCAATTATGTAGTCCGCAATACTGACAGGCTCGTTAAATAAAGTGGAGAGGTTAAAATTCTGACGGACATATAACGAAGTTAGAAATTATATTCATGTAATTTTTGTTGCAAATGTCTAAACATTTGCTAACATGTCATATTTTATACGATAAAGAGTAGCCCAGAATTATGTAAATACTTTGGTAATAACGTGTGAAAAAAAAAATTTAAACGCTATATTCAAGCTATGTTTTGTTTTGTAAATTTTACGCTTTGGGAGACAGAAATGTTACAAAAGACGTCCCCTTGAACTGACAAAACTTCTTTAATAAGACTTTAATCATTCCACTTAACAATGGGGGAACAATGAGGAAAGCTAGACATTCATTTGGCTAAAGACGTTTCAATTAACGAGCTACAAGTTCTTGTGCCTGGCTGTACAACGACTATTTTTACTTTGAAGTCATAAACGTCGCCATGGTTTTTAAAGTGGTTGTTATAGAGGAAGGAGATGATACGAAGCAGCTTCGGTCCTTCTCTCACATCTCATATGTGTGCAGTGAAGACTCACTACGACTTGTTTTCTATTTGACAGTCTGAGTGTCTTCTTTTTATTCAAATAAATCTCCTTTGCTAGCACACAGCATCATCTTCCGCCCCCACTTGTCCTCGGCTACACCCCGCCCTGTCCCCAATTCCCCTCTTTTCTCAACTTCTTGTTCAGCTTACCTGACTGTGGAAAATGTGGTCTGTTTCATCATTCGTGCGTTCTGTGGGCCTCAGGACAGTTACTTCTTCAGTTTCATATTTTCTGCCTTTTGAACCTTATAGTCCTACCTAACGGTAATCGGTCTTTCGAATTCATCGCCTGGTGGTCCAGAATTGAAGCCACGTTTTTCCCGACCACTATGTTTGCCAGACGCACCAAAGATTGTACACTGTACAAGCAACCAAATAAATTATGTCCATAGTGTTTTAGACTGGTTTATTTGCTAAGTATAAACAAATCGTGAGAATGCAACACCTCTTCAAGTGTCTAGTAAACAAATGTTGGTGATTCCTATGCGCTGCGGCATACTTATCGACAGCCGGTGTGAAAAGAACAAGTGGCCAATATATGTGCAAGCCCAACGTTCCCACAACGTGGCAAGTATCCACAAGTGACAGATGACTGTTAAATGTGCCAGTCGAGTAAAAGCGACCTTAAAGATATGGACCTTCACCATAGTATAAATTTGCAAACAAAACGTGACGCAGAGTACAAAAACTGTACAACTGAGTCACATCTGTCATTATTACGAATAACCTCAGCCACTACAATTAATGTAGGCCGTGGAATAGCTCGAACAGTTACATGCCGGCTTCTCATACAGGAGATCTGAGTTCGTACTCAGGAGAAGTGGCCACTCTCATAATCGCGGGATGTTGTTGGAGTGACTGGAGGAGGAGGAGGAGGAGGATATCACCCATGATACCGCTAGATTCAAATATGTGCTCAGCCGGATGAGAAATGGGGACGCTAACAATTAGATTAAGACGTTCAGCGGTTTGTAAAGAATCTCCAAAATCAATCTACAATTACATCTTATAAAGTACCTTTGCACTTCTCGTCAGTGTTAAATTCTAACAAAGACCAGCCTCTAAAACCTCAGAATTCAGAGTGACAGATTTCATGCAATCGAACACGTTCAGTTTCAGATTGTATTGGCATAAATTATTTTGTTGTAAATGATTAGTTCTAACATTTAAATTCTTACACCTGAGCTAAAAAAGCTAATTTGTTAATTAACTGAAAGCCTGAGTTAAACAATTAGCTGCAGAACATAATGTAATGAAGAAAGGTGAAGATGTTGACAGCCGTACATAATGTAAAAAGAATGTTAATTCAGCATATAATGAATTTATTCTGTCTCAGCAGTACTCGAACAAAAGTGCACTTCCCAATAAGACTTAAAAGATAACGTCTCATTTCATAGTCTAATTTAGCGTATTTTCTTCCGTATCTTAATAACTGCACGTTCAGTTAGTCTGTCTGTAACTGTATATTACCGAAAGAATGATGATGTTAGGCCTTCACATCTATGAGATACTGTTGTTACATTTGAAACGGAGATTACATGGAGCAATTTTTTATTCCGCTATACACAATTTTAGCAGTTAATAAAGCTTCTTAAAACAACTGAAGAAACAACTCAGTATCCTAACACTATTTGAAACCATTACGAGAAATGCAAAGTTCTAAATCGGTGTGCACAAAGTGGCACAGGATAATACAAGGCTAATTTGCACTGTTTCTAATGTCAATGCAGTCCTGGTCGCAGTTTGCTTGCACACGTCCGGGATATTTCATACTAGATATTTGAGGTGCCCGCGACAGTGAATGCAAAGGCTGCAGTCCGGTTCAATTAGACGCCATGTAACATGTCAGCTAGGTACCAAAGTTTCAGAGGAACTACCCTGAAGACGGAGGCAGCAGCTTTCTGAAAGTGCTGGTAACCAGCTAGCCGTCTGCACAGCTTCACGTCTCAGAAGACAGTAATACTCATTTTATATGTAACACTTTTCAACCCTTCAAAGTTCAGGAACTAAATATTTTTAAATTGTGCCCATTCTCGATATAACGCAGTACAATAGAACAGAGGACATTTATTGACATGGCAATGATTACTGCAGATGGAGCAATGCAGCTCTGAGAGGGTTTGTACATTCCTCAAGTGGCACAGATAACAGAAATTCGCGTATCCAAAAATATAAAGATTAAAATATAGAGAATTGTAATTTTGCTTGCTGTTTTGTATGGATGGGAAACTTATTCTATAAAATGAGGAAAGAACACAGGCTGAGGGTGTGCGAGAACAGGGTTCTGAGTAAGATATTTGGATCTAAGAGGGACGAGGTAACAGAAGAGTTGAGAAGACTGGATAAAGAGGAGATTTATGATCCTATTTCTCAACAAATATTATTCGGTTCATCAAATCAATAAACATGATACGGGTGGGGCATGTAACACGAATGAGAAGAAGAGAAGTTCATAAAGGGTTTTGGTGGGAAAACCTGAAAGAAAAAAAGGGCACTTGGAAGGCCTAGGGGTAGTTGGGAGAATAATATTAAAATGGATCATTAATAAGTGGAATGGGAGCATGGATTAGATTGATCTGGCTCAGAATAGGAACAGGAGACGGGCTTTTGTTAGTGCAGTAAGGAACATCAGGTTTCCATAAAATACGGGAAATTTCTTGACTAGCTGAGGACCTGTTAGCCTCACAAGAAGAAATTTCAGACTTCCGCCGTCAAGTAAATAAGAACTGCTCTTTTCTTGGCTATTACGCAGCGTGTAGTGGTAATTTCTTACCAACGTTTCGGGACAATCGACCCCGAAACGTCGGTAAGGAATTTCCACTACACGCTGCGTAATAACCCAGAAGAGCGGAGTTTTCTTCTCAAGAAGAACTTTTCTCCGTGGATTTAGTTAGTGAGTGAGTGAGTGAGTGAGTGAGTGAGTGTAGGCCTATTCTACAGCGATGTCGTTACTGCAGACGTGTGGCTGGTCAGCCTGGTCTGCATGTGCAGAGGATTACTCACTGTTATTATTAATGTTATTATTATTATCATCGACAATGGTAAATTAGCGTCTTTCCCTATAAATTCTTAAAGTCTGGGTATTAAGGTAACTTGAGTTATTACGCTCGGATTCAAGGTTACTCGAATTGTTATCGTCGGTTTTGAGGTAATCTAACTCTCTTTCATTCGGTAAGTCATGCGACTTCGGTAGTCCGGCAACTTAGAATTTTCCGTGCGTCAGTTAGGTGTCTGTAATTACTTTACGGAATAAGATGACTTAAAACTTTACGTTGCAAATTAAGGTCACTTAAAATGCATTTATCTGTCTAACCACAAAGCTCGTTTGCAACTTTGTAATAACCCTGTCAGAATCGTGGTTCGAATGCAGTGACTATAAAGATTAGTTCCTTCTGGGATGCAGCACAGTGGTATTTGGCAGAGCGGTACCAACATTTCGGAGGAACGTGTTGCCTCCATCTTCGATTTAGATAAGTTACATTCTCTACCTTGAAGGTAGAAACATGTACATTTCCCCGAAACGTCGGTGTAAATTTACCGAATCACAAGGCGCCTCATTAAAGAAGGCATCAACACTGTAATGATTACGCCGATAAAAACAGCGATTTAGAGGTTTGAATTTCTTATAGTGATGTTGCTGAAGACTGAATCTTCTGGGATGTTATGATGTCGGCTGTTAAATATCGTCGACTTTTCAAAGTACTGTAGCCCATTTTCAGAATTCAGAGTCTTTCTTTCATCTTCTTACCAAGCACAGTAAATCCATCGCACAGAAAGCCTTCATCCGCCTGGATATGCTAAGATATTTGATGTTTGTGTGACCGTGCATCATTGATACAATAATACAAACAGTCAACTAGATGCAACAATAACAGATTTTATTGATAAGTATCGCCCGAAACATGTTGAGCTGATTGTTATTATCAATAAATTCTGTTATTGTTGCATCTAGTTGGCTGTTTATATTATTATTATTATTATTATGCTATGATAGTTGCTGTGTTCAGTTCAGCAACAGAAATGGTTCTGTAATTACCAGTCGACATAACATCTCAGACATGTTTAATGTTCAACAGTGAATGAGTTAGGTATCTGAGGATATACAGGTGGTACAGCGAGAATATTTTATCTGACAAAACTTATCTCTCTTCAGTCAGACCGTTTCGTCAGACGTCAGTCTGTACAGCATTCCACGCTATTCCGATTTGCCTTGTGCCGATGTCCAGGCGTTTTAGTCCAGTGTTTGACAGTTAATATTAGGTTTTACTCACCATATTTAAAGAAGGTGATTGATATTTTTCCCCCCGGCTCGCAGACACACGCCAGTTCCAACAGATAGACCTACGTTGTTCGTTGTTTGTCAGCGTGTTGTACATTACACGAGCCTATGGGACGTGACTAGAGGAATATGTCAGGATAACTCAATGCGTGGGGCAGAGGGTGGACAGTCATTTCAGCTAGTAAAGCCAGTTAGTATCGAGCTCATGTAATTACTGACAGTGTCAGTGAATAAGCACTTGTAAGATATGTACATTCACTTACGAACAGAACATGAGTACAGTAAACTTGCCCTAGAATTAACAACAAATCTCAAATGTCAGTCTCATTTGTTGCAAGTCAGGTTCGTAACTTAACAGTTCGCAACACCTGGTACACCCATCTGCTCGAGTTGTTGTCGCGTCAGTGTATAATGTAAGTCAATTTGCCTCAATTGCGCCTCTTGCCTCTTATACGTGAACCTTTGGAGACATGGTCTAAGCTAGGGGGCCTACTTCCTCCTGGCTAAACTAGAGACACCTCCACCTTCTTGATTTATAAGACCCGTGAAGAAACCCACTCCTGCTGACCAGCTGCTCTGTATCCTCTTGGCTTTCTAAGTAGATTCATATTCTTTCATACAAACGGTTTCGAACGTCTCACAGGCCTACAGATGTGGGTGCAGTATGTGATGAACATAAGCGGGATATCATGAGGCGCGAATACAGCTTATCGAATTGATTTGGGTTAGACGCATTGAGCAGAGATATGCAACGAGCAGCGTCAGCAGTCCAGACTTGGAGTGTAATATCCGTGTTACCAGCAATGCCAAATGAATTCTCACATTGTTTTCCTCGGTTTCTCCTGTCTAAAACCTCGGAGGGGTCCACCACTGTCTTTTTCTCTCCATCGTACATGACGGTATGTACGATTTTAGTTGAAACATCGCCGTTAAATAATGGAGGAATTTAACCGTAAAAAACGTGGCAGTATTCCTGCGTTATGTCACTTTGCAATACTATTTTTGTGAATGACTCATTTTTGTTTTGCCTTGTTGATAGAATTTATCAGTGAAGTGCAGTTCTTAAGTCTGAAATGAAGGATATAAAAAAGAGAAACTCAATAATACACTTTAGGTTCATCCAAATAAATAAACTTTAAGAAATACTACAGATATAAATTTTATTCGGAAGGTGAATATTAGGTTTCGTGTTCTTATAATAAAACCAACTCGATGCACTAATTTCTCAAATTTATTTTTGGAATAAAACTCTACAATTTTTTTGACGTTTTGTTGTCCGTGCATCTCAGTATATTTATCTCAGTATTTAACTTGATGCACGAAATTATTGTGAAACAAATTTTGTGCATCAAGTTGGTTAAATACTGAGATAAAAAACTCTACATGTTTCGGACAGTTCCTCTGTCCATCATCAAGAGTTTTTCACTGTACACACAACAATGGTATATGTCATACAGGCTTGCTGACAGCTTGCGAACAGGATCAGGACGTTCTGTGCTGATCCTGCTCGCAAGCTGTCACGATGCACGGTCACCTGAACGTCAAAAAAAAAAAATTGTTTTCGTGTATTCAGTCCATAAGAAGTTTTTTTTTTCCTTTAGGTTCAGGCCTAAGCCTATCAAACGCAAAACAGATAAAGGCTACTTATAATCTAAGGTGTGTAAGCTCAGTTCTATGGTTGACATGCTCCAGTAGACAAGCCTCTAATTTTTTTGATAATGAACTGCAGAATCACAATTTTAATTGATGTGCGGTTCGCAGGAATTTTTCGATTGTTGGAAATTGTAATACAGTCTGTTAGCTGTTTCAGCTGGTGGTTAGCCGTTACTGGTCTACTAGTTCATGTCTACTAGCTAATTGTTTAAAAAAAACTTTTGCTAGGACTATCAGTTCAGCCGTCTCCCTCGGTCAGGCAGGCCACACTGGACCAGCGGGTTGCTAGTCGGACGTCACGACTGCAGTGTGGGTCATGTACTGGCCTGTTATTCAGAAGGTTACGGGTTCCAACCCAAATATCGCCGCTGATCTTAATATAAATAAAGTAGACAAAGTACGTATAAAGTAACACTGGGTCGTTAGCATAACCATTCTTACAGTGGCAACACAACAATGCGTTTTGTGTGTGTTGTTGAGCTATGTGTCGCTGTCAAATATCTAAAAATGTTGAGTGCTGCATAACAATGATTTTATGGCACATGTATGCCGCCGGCAACAATACAACGTACGTAGGTCTTCATGTAAGGTGCCCAATACCGAATTGAAACAAAAGAATGTTCGTTTGCTGATGGCTGTCTTTAGGTGTAAAATTTTGCTGAACAGAGCGTAATGATAGACATGTTGTTGAGCAGCTGTACATGTTGCAGTAAAGCATTTTACTTGAAAAGGCGGAATTAGTCAGGTATGAAGCAATTATATTATATTATATTATATGTATTACGAGAAGGTGTCTGTATTCTTGTCTTCGTTAGCCGGCATGCAAATCGCATCTTTTCTGCGTCACATTATAATGTCATCTTTAGCATGTCCCGCTCTACCGTATTTCCCTGCATTATCTCATAAACGGCACGATTTTATGATTTTAAAAAGTATTGAATGTAAAATGCGTGTTTTGATCGTCTATATAATTTTGTCCGAAACATCTCTCTTTTTGACAAGAATTCACATATAAATGTGTATAGGTCTGCATGCAAAGTGCGTGTCATCATTCTCAGATTATAATGACACTTAAATTTTCCAGACAAATCTTCGAAAAGTACTCAAATATCAAATTTCATGAAAATCCACCTAGTGGGAGCCGAGTTGTTTCATGCGGACGGACAGGCGGAGAGACAGACAGATGGACGGAGAGACAGGCAAGACGAAGCCAATAGCCGCTTCCCGAAATTTTGCGAAAGCACCTGAAGAAAGTCGGTCAGTGTGTGGCCAACCAGGTACACGAAGTCGGGAGTTCAGCAAATACTGGACATCTGAGATTCTCGAAATTATCTCAAGTAAAAGAAAATTAGTTAAAAATTATATACAATTTGCATAATTAAAAAAAAAATTCTGCTTAAGTGATACGACACTCAAGACCGCGCGTTGCTGGAAAGATTCTGACATTTTTACGCCATGTTTGTCCGATATTCATACTAAAACCAACATTCCATCTACTTCCCCATCACATTTCGCAATGTTTCTCTAACCCACTTCTGAACACTCGACCGTTTATTCATGAGCTGTGACACCCTTGCATTTATAATTACTGAGTTAAATGTTTACATGTTATTTCTTTGGTCGTTTGTTGAAACTGCGCCGTAAAAGGAACCAGGGTCGTTTGCTCCTTTGGTTCAAGCAAGACACTCTATCTTTCCCACGCCCGCAACATCCCGCGGCACGGCGCACTTGCAGACAGTACGACACGCTCTGACAGGCATGCCAGCAATTCTGGACGCCAAGAGCACCGTGACATAGCGGGCGTGCTGCGATTAGATCTGCCCGTTTCGGAGACGGACAAGTGCAGATTATTATTATTATTATTATTACTATTTGTTTTCACCTTTATTCGTGGTATTTGCATTTATATGGGATACAGAGTGTTGCATATATTCGGCATTTGACAATTTACTGTACATGTTATGTTACTGTACATGTTATGTTACAGCTCATGTTGAATATTTGTACTTTGACATTAGTACTTTTCGAAATATGCGTGCAGTGCCCAGTATGATTGTTCGCTGTATTCCTTTATGTCGTCCTGTCCAGGTTTATTATTATTATTATTATCATCATCATCATCATCGTCGTCGTCGTCTAATTTTTCACTTCTTAGCTTTGGCTGGGAAATATTCACCTATCCTGGGATGTAGTAATCAACAGGATTAAGCTCGGTGGTCTTATTTGTAGTTTAAAAAGTTTCTTACAATTGAACATGTGCCACGAATTACAGATTTTTGCAGTTTTATATATGTATTCGGGTGCAGGTTAAGTCTTGTTAGACTTTGTGATAGTGACTTTTGAATCACTCCCGTAGATGATATTACTATCGGGATCACTTGTGCTGTCTTTTGCTTCCACATAGCACATATTTCAATAAAGGTTGACCAAATAGATGACACTTGCTTTATTATATATTGCTCAGCATGTTTCAGACGTTAATACGTCCATCTTCAGGAGCTAGCGAGTACTTGTTGTGTTGTGTAGGCTGACTTGAGGCGTGCTGGTGTTATGT
>Ga0123352_10015530_pt1 | contig 12120 bp, 12 predicted proteins | sample TergutLab28metaG_FD_89700 | JGI IMG/M metagenome (GOLD analysis project Ga0123352, IMG submission 89700) | Labiotermes labralis P1 segment gut microbial communities from Petit-Saut dam, French Guiana - Lab288 P1 | ecosystem: Host-associated > Arthropoda: Insects > Digestive system > Gut ... | reverse complement strand
ATTCTTCATCAAACCAGGGTTTATGCTGCTTCCATTTGTGCATACCTAGACTCTCTTTTGCTGAGATTTGGATATTATGTTTAATGTTCCCCCAAATCCTATTTACATCCTCGTCCTCGTTTACACATAATATTAATACTATTAATTATTAATACTATAACTATTAATAATTAATAGCATTAATATAAACTAATATTTTACACTGTGCATTTCACAGGAAACAAGTGATAGAAATAACATTATAAATATGTGTATCAACATTGTAAAAATGTATATGTAACCAATGAGGTGTGAGAAATAAATGGGGGAGAGGTCAATTCTTTCATAAATTCTGGGTTATGAAAAGTTTCAGGAACTGACCCTTTACATAAGTCAAAAACTGTCTGCAATGCCGACTTGTCTGTTGAACAACATGGTATACTTGTCAAGTGAACAACCAACATTTGGTACACTTACCTCTCTTGGACTAATAGACGAGTCACAACTAAGGTGAGAATTCGGCGGACTGGTCTCTAACCTTGGAAGATACAGAGCCTTGATATCTTTCTGCACATCTTGATAAAATGCTGCCTCCCAAAACTGCTGATTCTGCCACACTCCATGCTCCTAAATAGTTATAAAAGTTCTTTCCTTCAGATTCAATGCCTGTATTATACTACTTCACCTTTCCTGAATGAACAGCCTAATAAAAATGTAGATATTTCTTAACCAATGCATGACACATATTTAGATTCTGACTGCATTTAGTGTACCTGTATGCATGTGTAGGCAAACTGTATGACACCAGTGCACAGTTTGCGACAGAATGCAGTAGCCAATGGCAAAAGAGCAGCAGCTACCCCATGCTCATCCATGGCAGAGTCATCCTGCAAAATGAATTCACATATTATTGGTCTAAAATTTCATTAAAATTATTGAACGAAAATAACTTCTGAATCAGATTGGTACCAGTGGTGAAATGACAAGTCAGCAGATATTGTTAAGATCATCTGTACCTTCTCATCACCACTGCTGCCACAAGCAGCAGAAGCAATAAAAATGCCATGTATTTTGTACTGGGATTTCATTACATGACAATGTGTCAGTTGATCAGAATTTTTCCTGCATGAACCCTGCTTAGCAGCCAAAAAACTGCAAGCTCATCTTCCTGCTAGTAACAGGAGATTAGAAGTATTTCTAGTCAATACTTTGTGTTACAGTGATTGTTTTTACTCACTGCTTGCAAGCCAGCTTCACATCTTGTTAACATGTTTCAAAATAATCAATCAAGCTCTTGTTTGAAAATGCTATTAATTACCCATCACATATTTTCATATACGTATTATGTGTTATATGTGCATCACTAACATAAACACTGCCTTTCAGGATGCCCCCCAAGCAAGAATCACATAGGTTTAAAAGAACTGGGAATGCAGATGCTACTATGAGGGTCATTCCAAAATCAACCTCTGATTGGCTGGTAAAAAAAATATAAAACAGAGAACAAAACTTTATTATATGGAACAGTTACATACATATCTGCATTACTTCTCCACATAGTTGCCAACCACATTTAGGCACTTGTTGTACTGTGGCACTAGCTTTTGCAGTCCCTCGTCAGAGAACGGCGCCGCCAAGTTATGCAGCCAGGTTTTGACGTCATCCATGAGCTCTTCGTTGGTGTGGAAACAGTGGGTAGCCAACCAGACCTTCATCTTGGAGAAGAGATGGTAATTGCTTGACGCCAGGTCCGGACTGTAAGGAGGGTGGTCGAAAATCTCCCAGTTGAAGAGCTTGATTAAAGCATTTGTGCGAGCCGCGGTGTGGGGCCACGCATTGTCATGCAGGAGAATGACGCCTTTACTGAGCATCCCCTGCCGTTTGTTTTGAATCAACTTCCGAAGCTTATGCAGCGTTTCACAATAAACCTCTGATGTTACTGTGGTCCCTGGTGCCATGAATTCTGTCAATAAAATTCCCTTGCGGTCCCAGAATACTGTAGCCATCATTTTTCATCAGTCACAGTTGAGAGTCGTCCTTGACCACCTTCGTCACGCACATCAGTGCGCCCATCCCTAAATTTTCTGTACCATTCCCTCACACTACTGTCACTCATAACATTGTCACCGTATACATGACACAACTGACGATGAATCTCGGCCACGCTTTGTCCTTCTGCATGAAGAAAACGAATCACAGCACGTACCTCACAGCTGGTGGAAGCAGCAATGGTAGTGTCCATGTTTTATCACTATTTACTCCTACACTACGCAGCAAAAATGTACAGCAAGAACAGAAGTTACTTGTTACTACTGAGCGTGCGCTTTGACAACGCGTTTATTTTTACCAACCAATCGGAGGTTGATTTTGGAATGACCCTCGTAATCAATAATTTTGTCACCAAACATGTCTTAATGGTAGATTTAACAGATTAGCCACAACAGTCTTGCATGAAGTAACCATCTTTTCAATAGCTCATTTCAATAGTTCTTTTAAAAATGGTGAAAGTATTAAGTTCATGTAACACCTATAACTTTTGGTCTCATTAAAAATTGTGGAGTAACTGTCCAAAATACTGCAATCTTAATGCCATTAAAAGGACATTCATACAACTGATGTGGACTTTTCAGAACTACAGTGACAAATCCTAGCGCCACTACTGTGTATATTGTGTCCCTGAACGAAAGGTATTTTATATAATCAAAACTTGAAAAGTCTCACTCCTGTCACAGTAGGTGCCAATGACATATCACATTGTGTAGCTAATGTGTCGAAGACTTTCTTGGACTTCCTGGTAATAAAAAGCCTCAATTTCACCTGTCAATTTCATCAGGCAGTATGAGGGGTTGCTGATAAGTCCTTAGCCTGGCCTACTTCCTGATGTTGTAGGATGGAATCGATAGTGTCGTTGGAAAGAGGGGTCTGTTCATGTACCGAATTGCAAGTCTTTTCTTGTTACAGAGGCTGAAAGGAAGCATGTCAGGCAACACGCGCGATTTAAACAACATTGAGATGTGAGCTGTCATCAAGTTTTTTTTTCTACAACGCAAGGTGCCAAAGGAAATTCATGCCATACTGACAGAAATATCAGGAGAACTTGCATCATCATATGCCACCATCAAAAACTGGGTGGCCCAGTTTAAACGTGGTGTTTTTCCACCAGTGATGCGCCTTGTCCTGGACAACCCAAAACAGTGACCACTCCGGAGATTATTGATCAAATTCACGAGCTAAACTTGGAACACTGCTGGATTTTGGTTAAATCAATAGCTGAACAACTGGGCATCTCACGCGAGTGGGTTGGGTCCATCATTCATGAAGATTTGGACATGGGGAAGCTCTCTGCGAAGTGGGTCCTGAAATGCCTGAATACGGATCAAAAACATCAACGTTGCCAGTCTTCTGAGCAACTTTTGGAATTTTTTCGGTGCAATCCAAATGATTTCCTGTTGCAATTGGTGACCATGGATGAAACCTGGTTATATCACTATGACCCAGAGACAAGGCAACAATCAGTGGAGTGGCGACATAGTGGCTCACCCCACTGAGTGCAAAAATCTGCTGTAAAAGTTCTCGTCTCAATTTTTGGGATCAAGATGGCATTCTCCTCATTGATTATCTTCCAAAGGGCCAAACTATCAACGTGCAGTATTACTCATCTCTTCTGGTGCAACTGAAGGACATTTTGAAGGAAAGACGCTGCAGGAATGTCACCAAGGGGGTCTTGTTCTTGCACGACAATGCCCCAGCTCACCTGGTACTTGAAACCCAGAAGAAACTGGCCTACCTGGGCTTCCAATGTCTTGATCACCCACCCTATTCTCCAGATCTGGCCCCATTGCACTACCACCTGTTCTCTGGACTGAAAAAACAATCGAAAGGTCGCCATTTTTGTCTTGACGTGGAGGTCATCGCTGCTGCGGAGACTTGGTTGGACAGACAACATCCTGAATTTTTTTTGAGTGGCTTGCAAAAGTTACAGTAACGGGCTAATAAGTGTACTGAGCTTTGTGGGGAGTATGTTGGATAAATCCCAAGTTTCATCACTGTAGCTTGTTTCCTTCCTGGTTGAGCTAAGGACTTATCAGCACCCCCTCATAAACACCACTTCTTATTTTGCTTTATAACTGATACAGACCTTAAACTACAATGTTTTTTACTACTCTTTCTATCACTGATTTCTTAAGAAGATAAACACAAAGTAATCTTTGGTGGAATGTATAGCAGAATTTTCTGATGGATAAATTATTTAAAATATGTTTCAACCTTAAGTGTGTGTTACTCAGTGCTATACACTATATCCTCAACATCAGTACACTACAAGGAAAAGGCAAAACTCTTTTCTTGTATATTGTGTGTGAGATGGACCAGAAAACCACATTCATGTTAATGCTAAAAACGTCATTGTTGGCTCATTTCCCAAGTATGTCCACAGTACCACAAATTGAAGACATTGATCCTGTTTAGTATTACTGCCACCGGGTAACAACCCAATTACAGTTAAAAATAATAATAATATTATTATTATTATTCTCAGTACAGATTTACATATTTAGCCACTGTACGAAATGTTAAATTCACACACTGGTGAAGTTTTAGACTGCAGTTTTCCAGGATGTCACACACTGAAGTGAGGCAGAAGACTACCAGCATTTTCTAGAAAAATGCTGCCTCCAACCTCTACCCTCAAAATGGAGGCAGTATGTTCCTACAAAATATGCATTCCTACCAGATGACATGGAATTACAACACAGAAAACTGCAGTTTTAATGCTAAAGTCAGTTTTATAATATGTACATCACATGTGCCTTTTGCTCTGTACTAGAACAATGTTAGAGCTTTGTCACGGTGAAACAGCAACGATGTACATTCTGTGACATCAAAACTAAACTGCTGCTCTCACAGCTCTCAGTTGCACCATGTCACAACCACTTTACCTCTTAGCATTCACAATGTTCAGTGTGACAACAGAAATAAGAAACAATGTGTGCCACTATCAGTGTGATGTGTGTCCAAAATCTTGTCACTCTCCCCATACACACAGTTTCTGGGACAAAATCCCTGAAGGATCGAAACATGTTAGAGTTTTCCTTGTTTTAACACAAATAACCATGTAAATATAAAAAAAATGTGCATTTGTTGGTGAATTATTATAAATTACTTGCACTCTTTTAATATGTTCCATCTTGTATTCATTAATTAGATCTAAAAACACATAACCAACGAAATGTACTTTAATATTCCATGATGTATTTTATTCACAATATTCTCACCAACATATTTTGGCGATCTTCAGGGTGACGTTCTTATTACAAGAATACAATTGTGGTTAACTGTGTCACCACCACTCCATAATAATTAAAATAATATAATTTTGGTTAAAATTATTTAAGTAATATAAATAAAGGCTAAGAATAGATAACTATTAAAATTCTGGGAGTTAAAATTGTTTGGTGTTTGCACAGTGATGACTAAGGTAGTAGTATGGTGACTTTTAATGCAGAGTGATTGTCATCAGCGTGGTGTACTAGTTGGAACTTGTAACACCACATCAGTGACAAACATCACCTTTACTCTGGATTAGAACTCAATTTAGTCATCAATGCGCAAACACCAAACAATTTTACCGCCTATAATTTTTATAATTATTCATTCTTATCCCATATTTACATTACTTAAATAGTTTTAACCAAAATTATACAATTTTAACTATTATGGAGTAATGGTTCCACAGTTAACCACAGTTGTAGTCTTGTAACAAGAACATTACCCTGAAGATGGTAGTAATATTGGCCAAAACATGTTGGTGAGAATATTGTAAACAAAATACATCACACAATGTAAAAGTGGGTTTTGCTGGTTAATTATATATTTTTACTTGCAAACTATTCAGATAGCTGTTACAGAACTCAATGTTACACACCATGTGATGTAAATACATTCTTAGCAATATTCATGTCAGCAAAAAATTGTATATTGAAGATTAAAGTCTTGTGGGATGTGACGCTATGTCATTGGACAAGTTGTTCCTAATGTTTCAAAAGATCATATTTATCATCACACAGTCTAAAATGACTGCTTGACCCTGATGATGAAGACAACATAATCCTTCAAAATGTTTGGAACTACTCACCCAATTACACATCATATCCCATAAGGCTTGGCATGTTCAGCAACAAGCCTGTCCTAGCCCTAAAATGTCACAAGCTGCATACTTCCCACAAAACACACACACACACACACACATATCAGAAAATACAAACACAATTAAAGCACTATATATTGAAACTACCTGTAATGCACAGTTCATAAGTCTGACAACTAAGTCAAACTGCTGGTGTTCCAACATTGCTTTGTTTCCAACCACATGTTGTCCTAACTCAGTACAAAGGGCAAGTCTTGCAGCTTTTGACTTCAATGCACGAAGAACAGCTGGAAATGTTTTCCGAGCATCTGATATCTTGTTCTCGAAGATACAGTTGATACAATTACGTAACACCTTAAAATAAAAATTAACTTCAGAAAAATAAACTAACAGTGAACATGAACTAACATACTCTCTGGTATCAGCCCAGATTCAATTATGGTAACACCAAAAATCGTAGCAAGTCACCTTCATACCTTACTCTAGTAAGGAATGTATTCCAACTGATGAAAAGTGAGAATCCAATAAAGCTTTGTCAAATAACCTACCTGGACTGGCCATACCACATATTTTTGCACTTCTATTAATGCCATGATTCTTAACCCTTTGACGCCGGAATTAAATCCCCACCCCCCGTCACTTTAGTGGCCATTCGGCTATTTAAAGGGCTCAATGCGTGATATATATATATATATATATATATATATATGTCATTCGGTGGCTAAGGGTTAAGGAACAAAATGTTTCAAATATTAACAAGTAATTGATAATGGCAGGGTTGTTTACTGCTACAAAAGTTACCTCAAGTCGACGAGCTGAGTTGCTGACTACATGACGAGGGTCATGGATGCTAGAAATATGTGGCCCCATTGGAACAATGCGTGGTTGCACTGGCCTCATAGATGATAACCTAATAAATAAAAATAATCAGTGTTGAACTCATTGCTTACATTGCTGAAATTACAGACTTAAACAAGTAACTAGTTCTAAATTTGATTTAAACATAGGAATTACACAACTGAATTCATACTACTCAATATGACCACAGCACTCACAAACAACCCAATATACCAGTTGTCCAGTATCTGAAGGCCTGTCACATAAATACAACCAATCATGAATAATGAGTGACACCAAATACTTCAAAGCATGCTCAAGTTTGTTCAAACAAAATTACTGAATTGCTTGAACCTTAAGACAAAAAAACACCATTATCTTCCAAAATGTATGACACTTGTCCTACGACACAGCATCACATCCCAGAAGAATTTATATCTTCAGCAGTACTGCTGTGAACCTCAAATCTCATGAATATGATATAAAATTCCTAACTATGAAAAATAAGAAACAGTGGGTGTGAAGTGGCACAAAATCCTGAACACAAGTGAAAGCTGACATTCAATTCCCATTATATATTTCAGTCACTTAATAACGCTGTGTATCAACTTACATGTACATAACACCAACACTTCAGTATGGTAGGTAATACCATCATAAGGAATTTGAGCACAGCAAAATGGTAGAGTAATACCAAAAGACATAGCATTACATATGTATATACTCTTACACAATACTGTAAAGTAACTGCAACATAAGGTGAACAATGAATTATATGAATCACAACATGATTTATATAATTCATTTTCAATATAGATGGAGACACACATCAATAAATAAAAACACTATAAAACAATATTATTACCTGCATAAATATATTCATATACCATACTGTGAGAAAATAAACTATAAGTAGGAATTTCAACTTGGAGAGGTGCGGACTGTACAAACAGTATGAATAAATGCATTACACCTGTACGAGTTAGCATGCTTTCTACTCACTATAGTGTAAATCACTTTAATCTTCTACAACATGCAGACAGTACAATTTGAAAGCAGCAGTAAAGCACAAACACACATACAGAAATATACAGTGGATTCCAGTTAACTGGGACACTCGGGGTCTACAGCACTTTGTGTCAATTAAGTGGCTACCCCAATTATGCCAAGTTAAATGTGAAGACTTAAAATGTATAAAACAAGAAACAAATTACCCTTTACTGAGCAACAAAACTACTTCAAAGAATGCTGGAACAGATATAAATACATTGTATGTACGTATTCCTGCTAAAAATAATTACAATAAAATGTATGTAGTACATATCAGTTCCAAACAATTAATGATGTTGGAGGAATTTATCAATTATACCCTGCCATGTTTTCTTGATTAACTGCATCTGAATGAAATCAGCACAGATATCTTGTGCAGATAAAGGACTGCTGTCACTGCCATCCTGCATTAAGTAGCATCATAATACAGCAGTACATTTCCTGGCATCATGGTTACCCATTCACCGCAAATCTCAAAGTTACCAGTCCTCAACAGTAAACAGACAGAGGTGAAACTATACTCAGTAGGATAAAAGGCATATGGTGAAAGAGGAACAGGGACTGTTCACTAGATAAACCTACAATGACATAAACAAATTTCTTACCAAAGATGCTTTCTTGACAAGATTACAGTCACTCAACTATACAAAAAATTCCCAAATTTTTGAGAAGCTGATGGTTCATTGCCATGTTCACAACAGCCACTACCTTCTACCACACCTGAATCCAGTGAATACAGCCCAAACACTCATACTTAATTTCTTTAATATCGGCTAACATTTTTTTCCCACTTGTCAGTTGGATTACAAAACATAAACAATACAAATAAATTTTCTCAAGTTACTTCTTGCCTCAAATTCTAGTTATCACACATACCTTGTCTGGTATTTAGCAGACACAAAATACAGTTCAGAACTTAGTTTTACAGTGCCACTGAGTTTGTTCATCAGCTGAGTACAAAAGTCTGAATTTGGTGCACAAAAGACAGATTAGGGGTTAGAATTTATAATGTATGAAAGGGCAAGTTGTATGACAGTTGAACATCTGAAAGTCAAGGACCATCCGTACACAGAAATACTGTGTAGTGTCATAACATGTGCACAGAAATTAAGAGCAGTGTAACAATACTTGTGCAGAAATTAGGATACCCAATTATTTTAAATATTTTTTTGGGTAGAAGAATGCTAGTCACTAGGTACAAAATCTCTCTATATCAAGGTTACACTGTATCAGAACAAAAATGCGTAAATATATATTTGGTCAAGATTCTTACCATGCTATATCACCAGCACTACCATGGCTAGCATGAAGAAGATAAAGAGTGGTACAGCACTTTCCATCCTTCTTTGCTAATCATTTACACTACTCAGTAACAATACATATCAATCACACAAATTCTTCAGGAATCAATAATATTAGAAAGTATTTATTACAACAACAAAAAGAACTATATCAGAAACAATTTAATCATACAACAAACATAAGTCTTGTAAAGTATCCCTAGGCCTCCACACTCTAAACATCCTTAACTTTCTCAGCTAACCAGTCATCTTGCAAATGAAGCAATGATTTAGCACTACAACTGCAACAATCAAATTTATATATTGTATCAAAGGTAACTTCCACTCTACTTCCAGATCAATGTTTGCAGGAAAGGTCCACACTGAAATGGATATCAAAAGTGTATACTACTGTAAATGTACCATCACTGTGTTTCCCCTTACCTTGATTTGAGGTTGTTCTTGGCAAGTCCTTCATCTATAATTGCTTGCACTTGAGAAGCACTAATTGAAGGGAAAGGTAGTTGGTGAATACGTGAAAATGCTCCATCAGGTGGTTTCAAAATTTTCTGCACATATGGCTGAGGATTTGGATTTTCATTTGTATACAACTGTTGTGCAAGTTCCTAAAAATATGAAACCAAAAAGAAGTAATTTTATTACAGTTCCTTTTATCATTCCTTCTAGCAGAGCGTATACCTTCAGAACTTCTAACTGCTGCAGTGCACTGATAAGATTACAGTAGCATCTGAGAACAATCTGACATATTTCAACATGTTCAGTTTCAGGTATGCTGAATGGTGTAAAATCATACCTGCACATTTCCAGATACTTTCCACATATCATGTACTGCAGACAATGCCTGATACACTGTCATAGTGACATGCTTTACAAACTGCAAGTATTCTGCTACTTTGTAACTTCTAAAACAGCACAGCAATACACACAATCTTAATAAAGAAAAACCTTACAAATATAAAGTTTTGGTACAATTATGTATCAAAGTTTACAATCAGGTGAAACAAACACAAATTCACTTGGCAATGGCAGTTAAAGAAAGGTGGTGCACACCTGTATGTGAACTAGCAGCATGCGTTGATCCTGAGCTTCAAGCCGTAGCAGATCGCCTATATTACTGTACAATTCATCCCAGACATCACAGGGTCGCCAAGGTGGACCTCTCTCAGACACAAATCCAGTGAAGAACATGCAGTCAAGAACACGCGTTGCAAAGTCACAATCCATCAGTGCTCGTTCACCCAGGAATGCAGCCTAAGGAAATGGCAAGCTTTCTGTCATGAACAGTTTCAACATTTTATTTAAACTTTTCACTCTGCTCATATGTTTCTAATCAACAACACACCACAATGATGAATCCACTCATGGTAGAATGTTTGGAATATATACCTACCACATACGATAATATCAAGAGGACAGAGGAACTCATTCCAAATGTTCTACAGCTGATGCAACGGTTTCATAAATTCACTAATCTACATCCTCAAGCCCAACAGAAACCAGTGGACAGAGATGATATTTATCATTATGCCTATTGAGGCAAAATTTCCAGTTGGTGGAGGCTGAGTTCAGTGTTTCTATTTACAGATCCTTCTTGCAAGAAGTGCTTAGAAGTGTGTGTCTTTTTAAATAAAATGATTTATTACAAACTGAGATAAAATCTTTTCAGTTTCCATTTCAGGTGATACACATCCAACACAGAATTTACAGGCATACAGAAATATGCAAATCCTAGGGAAGTGGAAGGTTGCCGGACACTTCCTGGGTGGTGAAAAAAGGACAGGTCTTACTGAGCATTCATACATACAAATATGGAAGACCAATGCCAAGGAAACACAACAAACATTTTTGTATGGTAAATTTTTAAAATGTCAGTATGTCAGACTACATTGCAACAATTGGTAAGAAAAATATATAAACTGGTAACTGAGGAATTGGAAAGAATATGAAAGTAAGCAGCTGGCATGGTGTAACTGTGAGGGCAGTCTAGATTGTTACTGCTTTACCAACCAGCTAATTATATGTGATGTTAAGCAAGAAATGTAATGTAAAAATATGTTTTACCTAATTCACATAAAACATAATTCCCATCTTCCATAGTGACTATGTATAGCTTTGTTCATGAATCTCACTAGAATGGACAGCCCAATAGTGTTTCCTTTGTTTTATGTCATATCATTTCAATTGTGTCACAGTGACAATGACAAGAAGTTGTCTGATTACAAGGTGAGCCATTTCATATGCTACCTTACCAATATGTATTTTTCCTCAAATTCCAGATGGTGCAACACAAAGCATTTAGTCAGGAGCAGTCTATATGGAGTCATACTAAACGTAATTCTTCCATATCAGCATCTGAAAGTCTTCTTCACAAGACCCTGTGGTGGGAACTTGGTCTATGATGAAAAAGTGGAAGTTGGCAGTGTACAGAATTGAGATGGATCTCTCTTCTAAATAACTTACAAACTTTATTTTTCAACAAGTCTTCAAAATTATTATCATTCATTTCCAAATGATAACACAAATCAGTAAGGTTATGGTACCAAGAAAAAACTAACTTTCCGGATTAATTATGATATACACAGAATAAGCTATGATGCAAAGTTATACATCACATCAAAATTCTGTAGAAAACATTAGCAAACATGTGCTTCAAACTATCAAGATCAAATCAGGAAAATATCTCAATCTTGATTTCAATGGCGTTTATCAGTCCCTAATGCATATAATTTTCACATAACTATGAAGGTTCTGTCCTTTGGGACATGACATGCAGTCTGATAACTGGTTACCAACTTCTCCAAGATACTT
>Ga0123352_10015529_pt1 | contig 12122 bp, 9 predicted proteins | sample TergutLab28metaG_FD_89700 | JGI IMG/M metagenome (GOLD analysis project Ga0123352, IMG submission 89700) | Labiotermes labralis P1 segment gut microbial communities from Petit-Saut dam, French Guiana - Lab288 P1 | ecosystem: Host-associated > Arthropoda: Insects > Digestive system > Gut ... | reverse complement strand
TGTACTCATCACCAGGTGGTCAAAATTGTATTATACAGCATCTGGTATCATCACACTCTGTAGGTGGCCGTCCGGTGCGCACCTGCGCACCGGACGGCCACCTACAGAGTGTGATGATACCAGATGCTGTATAATACAATTTTGACCACCTGGTGATGAGTACATAGTGCTCGAAACATGTAGAGGCATATAATAAACTTATTATAAAACAAGAATTTGTGCATTAAGTTTGTTAATTACTAAGATTATACTGAGATGCACGGTCAGCAAAACATCAAAATTATTTTATACATTTAATTTAACGACTTTATCAATTAATGTGATAAACAGAACCGACTTAAATTACTCAATACGCAGACCGCAGCTTACTTACACAATTATAGTTAATTCCTCCCATATTCTCTTATTAAATATGTAACTTTTTCGCCAGAAGGTTTATGGAACTATGGATTATGAACCCCTATCCTGTAGGCCTGTATAGCAATTCTTTAAGATATTTATTTTATATTCTTGGCACATTACATTTTTAAACCGATAAATAGCCTCATATATTTCATGTTTAGTTAGTTATTACACTTTCAAGTACACCGTGAGGAATGTAGAGTGTATTGAACGTCATATGAGGTAGTCGCAATCAAGGACGTGTCCCGGAATATGTTGAGAGTGTCGAACGAAATCACAACATTGTCTGGTTAACCCTCTACTTGCTATCGTGGAGAATATGGTGAGCTCCTATGCTAGCAAATGGCAGATGGGATTTAACTCGCTTTTAAACGGTTAAGCGATTTACTTATCGCGATGTGAAGCGATATAATCAGATTGTCACCGAAACTCCTTATCGGTGATAAATGATGGATATTATTTTATTTTACTTCCATAAGTACGGTTGTAATTACCAGGTCAGATTTCGTGTCAACATATTGTGCTTGAAATGTTCTAATGTGCCTCCCGAAAGTAATTTTATGTAATATAGTAACTTGTCATTCCATCTCGTTCGAGTTGATCCAGTGGTTCCCAGTCCGGCTGTTTCCTTGTTTTGTTATCGGATATTCTTCGTAACCTGCTGAAAAGCCTATATCGTCGCGATCTTATTCATTCATTTCGTCATTTGTTACAAACCGAAATTCATTTCACTTCGGTCATTGAATACAGTGTTGTAAGACATATTTTATGTGGATTAGTATCATTTATTGTGTCTTAGATTTCGAAATTTGCCGTTACTGTGACAATGAATATGTATATTAATGTCTTCTGGGATGTGACTCCACTCAGGTTAATCCGAAGGTGCAAGCTTCCGGGTTCCTCCGAAACGTAATTGTATGTCATCACGTCTAGGAGGGTCGGTTACATAAGCTTACATAGAGTGCAGTTTCGTAAATAAAGGATACGTAGTTTTTGTGCTTACGTCAGCTGAATTCGTCGCCAGACGATATTGACTGTTCAAAATCGGTGAAGGAAAATCTTGGCGAATGCTGTTAAAGGTGATCGCGAGGTGGACACGGCTGAGACGTGAGGGCACAGGACACGGACATGTAGCAACAGGGGATAGGAAAACACGTTCCACTATATAACGCGCCCTATACACTCTCAGTAAAACTGAGCGATTTTACTGCGTGACGTCATACCTGACGGGAAAACTGAGTAAACAGCGCAGTTTTGACAGGCAATAGCGCAGGCCTCAGAACTGTTCTTTCCAGTCGTCTTTCACACAGAGAACTGTGCAGTTCGCTCAGGGAATCCCACAGGTTCCTCAGTTTACCTGCCGGCACCACGATGGTATCATCTCAATGCACTCAATTCTAGCAATTCAGTCAGCAGATGAGCATCGCATGATATTATTCCTTGTCAAAAACCACTTCTTACTCCACATTTTACGCTTTCTTTTCGGATAACATTATGACCGATGTGGCTAGCAAACAGCAAACGACAGCCTTGTTTTTATCCACCATAATCACACGCACAAGAAGACACACAGAAATGACAAAAAACAGACAAACCTGATGGGAAACTTGTGCTGTGTCAGGGAACATTCAGTTCAGTTTTTTCGCGCAGTTGCTTTACACAGTTAAACTGCACAGTTTAACTTAGAATGTATGGGGCCCTTAAAAGATGCCTCCGTTTTGGCGAGCAGTTTATGGTACTGTTGACGTTTAGCAGTACGATTGAATCTAACTGTTGCTATTGGAGTTGAAAATGAAGTACACACACACACACACACTCATGCACGCACACGCACACACACATTTTGTGTATTATCTGACACCATCTAAACGAAATTGATTCCACTGGTTTTCACTGTCCTTTCAAACTCTTATTTTTGTATTAATTACAATGTGTTCTAACAAACATCACACATGCGTGTTTTATGACCAATTTTTTTAATTTTATGCAGATGGTTTTGCATTCATATTTAGCGCGTTCGTAGGGAAGAGTTGCAAAATTGTATCCGTTAGCTTAACTGTGTATGTCCTCCGTTCACCTCTATGTCCGCAGGTTTGTTACGGTCTTACGTATAAAAATCACACACTTCCCAACTTCTGATATCATTAATCCCTGACTTGGCAAATCTGGCCATCACATAATTCGTCTGTGCCGAAGCACGGTGTGGTCAACGCAGTGCGCAGGAACATTTTCTAACTTTCTGACTTGTGCAACCCCACTTTTCTTCAACTACAGAGTGAACCACAAGTCCCTGTGCGCCTATCATAAGTATTATGCAGCTTAGACTCGAAGACGCAGTGGATGTACAGCATTTGTGACAATAAGTGTTGAAAGTGACACCCACGGGCATCTGACAGAGGTCACGTTTGTCACATAAAGTTTTTGTGTGTACGGGACGTAACCACTGCCAGCACAGTGCAACGCTTTTCTTGCGAGGTTGCAGTGGGGCTTCTGGCTTACTGTATACACGTATTGTAGTTGGCAGTTCTTGTTCAATGGGAACGAAGTGGTCAGGAGAATATTTCTGGACATGTTTATCTTTCTTCACGCTTTTATTTGTACAATATTGCCTCTTGCCAAAATTCCTATAATTTTTGGTGTTTAAATTAGTGGGAAACGAATTATATTTAAAGGAAGGCAGGATGGAAATAATAAATTCATTTTAAAGGCCCCTTTTTACCTACTTTTAATTTGTCTGTGATTGAATTGTGGCTGTGGGGTTTGTGGGAAATGAGTGATAAAATCTTGAAGTGGAGGTTGTCCAGAATATTGGTTGTAATTCCTGCAGGTAATACATTTGCGTGGTAAACATGTAATAATAAAATGGATTTTATAAAGTACATAACACATTCTTCACTAATTGATTGCAAGCGAGTAACCACTGTTGAGCTTTGTGAAAATAGCGATAAACCTTTCAGTTACATAATTGCACGGATTTCTTGACCGACCATTGACGTGGACTACATAGATACTTCGCACAGTGCAATGGTGTCTTAATGTAACTGGATAGGTAGGTGGGTAGGTAATGTATGGAGTGGCGGAATTCCTAGGTTATTTATTGCAATTCATCCTTCATTTGCTGAAACTTCATTTCGTGTGTTTAAGTTAGAAATTTAAACAGAAGTGTTTATTTAACAGTAAAATAAAATAGTAGCTCTTGCTTTGTCCCTGCTATTACTCTTGTTGAGATTGCTCTCTGGAGATAGAATTCACTTCCTTCTCATCTTCGTTCTTCTTCCCATTTGTTCTTAAGATTTCACACTTCGCCACAACTCCTATTCCTAAAGTGTTTCCTGTAAAGTTATTTCGCAATCGGTAATGAATCCGACATTTCAACGCCTTTCATTGATTTCTAATACAATATACAAAAATATGAAACACAGTGTAATTGTAATTCTTTCTATTACAACTTCTTTCAAAGAGTGATTTTGCGCTCGTGGAACGAGGCAAAGAAAAAGAACGTCTTAGCTTGTTTTGATTATGGACAGAAGAGACGTTGCCCGGAATACGAAGGGTAGGTGTGAACAGATTGAATAAAGAGATACCTGACAGCAATCCATCTTGGAATTTGGGCGTAAATTGGGGAAAATTTTATGAAAGTGTGGGCGTTCCACGAACGCTTTTTTTTTGTAAACAAGCTATAATTTTGCGTGTAAAAGAATTATCCTTATTTCAATATTATCACGCGATATTACGGAAATTCTGCAGTAAGAGGCTTGCAATTAATAATTTGCATACTAATTTTATACATGCAGATTCTAACCGAGGTAAGATTGGATATTAGGAATAGTATCTTTTCCTCTAGAATCAACAAACAGCATTTGTTTGGGAATCGCATCATGGTGGGATCGAGATTTTTCGTACCCTTCGGACCGGCACCCACCTCCTTATAATTCTGGGTTGCGAACTGGTCGGATCTATATCTTCGCCTCCCATCTGTGCCTGCATTGGCATGTCGTTGGATGACTTCTAGCTCTACCTTTACAAGTTCTTTTGAAAGTTTCATATCGAATGAACTGTTGACGCTAAGGACCATTTCCTCTTATCTCCAAGTCTATTACTAGGCCTTCATCTTATAATACAATCGGTTTAGCAGAATTTAAGAGAGAATCTTAATCTAACGCCACGTAAAAGTACAGTTTGTACGTCACAGAGAACAGATCCATTTTAAAGACCAACCGGTTAGTGTTGTGTGGGGAAAGAGCAGCTGTTTTCTGTAGGAATCTATGTTACCCCGTGTGTAATATACTGAGCATGTAGTGTGAATTTAGTGGTACATATACTAACAACTAGGATTTAGAGAGTTAATACACCTTCATATACGGCCTATGTTTAAAAAATTGAGCTCTTAAAGGACCATTGTTAAGGATACATGGCACTTGCTCCGACCTTTAGAAACTGTGCATTTTGCCTGCACTTTCAAAGAACAGGTTTGTCACTGTAAATATCTAACATTTCATAAAATATAATTCACCTGTTGATAGTTACGAGAATTAAAGCCTGTATTATGTCTGAGATAGGAACTGAACTTTAATGTTTAATGTAGATCAACGCGAGCGGTTATGCTTTTAATGAGATTCATTTCTTGGAGATGAAATTCCAAATCATAAACCAGAAGTGACAGGAGGAAGTGACTGACTTTGGAGGACAGGCAAGTTCTTCTATCGGATGTGTAGTAAAGTTTACTTACGATCGTTATCGATTGATAATGAATATTGAGAACATTTCTGAATTTCTGTAGCAACTTGTTTTGTACGCTAGAAGTAACACAAATATTGACTGTAAGTTCGACACCTCGCTGTGTTCGTTGGCATGGAAAGATCCCAATCTGGACAGCAACATTGTCCAAAGCTGGCGCTGAAAGATAGCGCACTGTTAGTTGCATTCGAAAAACTGCGAAAATCTACTATTAGCCTCGTCATATCTGTCTGTCTGTCTGTCTGTCCCTTTGGCTGGCTGGCTGGCTCTCTTTCCGTCCGCATGTAACAACCCAATTCCCGTTGAATAGATTTTTATGAAAACTGGTATCTGAGTATTTTTCGAAAATTGTCTAGAAAATCTGATTTTCATTCAAATCTGACACGAATGACGGGTACTTTATATGAAGACCTTTATCGGATTATAATATCTCGCCGAATTTTTCTTGGAATGGGTTATGTTTCCAAAGTTGTAGAGAAAATCAGAACACACATTTTATGTTCAGTAATTTTTTTCCGAGAATCATGCCATGTATGAGATAACGTGACAAAATGCTGTAGAGTCGTACACGCCCACGACAATACAACAGAGCGCATGCCCATTGCAAGCTGGATAACTAAGTATGCAAACATAGTCTCACCCTATATAATACTTACTGCTTTTTTTACGGCAACAGTGGTTACGTAAATGTGCCTAATGTTACCTTATATGCACATTGCCAATCTTGTTCGTTACTTGCGTATAAAGTTCTGCATTGGCCAGCAGCTTCAGTTGGTGCCGCGGAAAGGGTTCACTGTCTGGAAGGTCAACTTTAGTAGATGGCGTGGAGATGTCTCATTGTCTGAAATGGTAACTGTGGTAAGTGGCATGGAGAGATCTTGCTGTCTGGAAGGTCAACTTTAGTAGATGGCGTGGAGATCTCTCTCTCTGGAGAGGCAACTTCACTCGATGGCGTTGAAAAATTTGACACTTCAATGCGGCCATCTTCGTCGTTGGCGCTGAAGGATGTCTCTGTTGAGAAAGGCAGCCTCAGTAGATGCTGCTGAGGGATCTCACTCACCTCAAACAACGATCGTCTAATTTTTGGCTTAGGTAGAATGTACAGAGCGGTGTGGCAAATTCTGTCAGTGCTATAGAATGAATAAATTACATTTCTAATCGACTAATGGAGTAGGTTCAGAACAGTTTACTTTATAGCACCATCACGTAAATATATTAATACAACATTGACTTTTAAACCAACAAAAATAAGGGCGTTTGCTGATAAAATACAAAAAGACCATGTAGAACTCTGATGTGGCAGCGTTGATGTAGATTATGATGATGATGATGATGATGATGATAATAATAATAATAATGGCGCAATCAATATATAAATGTCATTTCAAAAGAAAATTTATATTTATCATTTGATGTGGAATATATATTACAAGCATATGCTATTTCCTGCGGGAAAGAATACGAGAGATTCTGATTACATAACCGGAAGATTTTAGGAAACAGGTCATGTAGATATAATGAGAAGGTTGTAAAATTATTAGGCGTACTCGCAAAAATCAACGAAAAGCGACTGTTAGCTTCGTCATGTCTGTCCTTTTGTCTGTCCGCATGTATCATCGCTGCTCCCACTGGACGAATTTTCGTGAAATTCGATATTGGGGAGTTTTATACGAATATCTCTAGAGAAATTCCAAATTTCGTTAAAATCGGACAGTATTATTGGGAAGTTTACATAAAGTCCCAAGTTCGTTTTTATTGTTTTCTATAGTTAGGGGAAATAAAATAATCAGTGATAGTGAGGATCTTTATACGCGTTCGCATGTCTAATAAAGCGCTAATTAGCTTCTTCTCTGCCCATCTGTGTACGTCCGTATGTTTTAACACAGTTTCCGCTGGACGGATTTTCGTAGAATTTTATATTACGGACTTATACGAAAATACAGGGTTATTCAAAATGATTGTCGGGTTTTTAACAACCTGTCATACACAATACACTTGAGATAGGAGTATATGATTTTTTTTTATTTAATAGAACAACACTCCAAGTTTTTGTTACATACCTTACAGATGCTCTATATATGACCTTTTGTGATTCTACAAACATCAACAGGATAATCGAGTTCGTTCCAAACTGTTTGTAGCATGTCAGCGGTGATGGTTTCAGTGGCGGTTCTGATTCGTGCCTTCAGTTCCGGGATACTTGCGGGAAGAGGAGGAACATAAACCTGATCCTTGACGTAAATCCATAGAAAGAAATCACATGGGGTTGCATCTGGAGTGTATTGTGTATGACCCCGACAATCATTTTGAATAACCCTGTATTTCGAAAAACTCCAGACTTGGTTAAAATCGGACAAAAATATATGGCACTATACATTAAGATTTTTCGTATTCTTTTCAAGGACGTGTGTAGCGCGTCACTACAGACAACGTATTATTCTGCTTCCATGGCACCATTTTCAATATTTATTGCATTTTTGACACGGATATGTGTAGATCAACAATACAAAGGGAAGGCACTGCTGCGTTTCCATGGCGACAGTTGTTATGAAATCGCACCGTAATGTTACGTTACACGTATTGCTACATTGCCTACCTTCTTGCAATAGCGTATAAACTATAACAAAACATGAATGGTGTAAGGTCCCTGGGAAAGACACTCATTGTTCGCGGCTTCAGGATTTTGAACACTGAGTTGTTTGTGTCGCGACGAGGAAGAAAATACGCTGTAAGTCTGTTGCAATCGCTGTGAGCAACTTACAGTTGAACTATGGAACGGGGCTGTAGGCGATATACCTAATCGTATTGTTGGTACTTGAGGCGAAGATCCACTTAAGCGTCTCTACGTGATGTTGAATTGTAAAAGGATATTTTAAAATTTTTATCACAAAGAATAATCTTTTTGATCAATGTTAATGTCATTTTAATTTGTTTGTTAGAGTCTGTATTATACTTTTCACGCAGTGGGAGCGAGCGCCTGGTAGGTGTTGGAAGTAGCAGATTGTTTCAGCCTGGTGTGCCTTCAAACACCAAGCATCCTGCTCTTCTTCCGGCGAGAAAAGAATGGAGAAGGAATGAGCCCGCAGCAGATGAAAGAGACGCAAGCATGCTGAAGAAGATTGAAAACAAAAGAACGTGTATATGCGTACAGAAAAAAAAATCTGCTCCGGGACCATGCTTGGGGGCGGGGGGGCTGCAGCGCGCTACGTTTGACATCACAGTATGGCTGCAAACTGATTGGACAAGAGAGGTTAAAATTTCGCTGGCGCATGCGTCCTTAATTATTGATCTGCCTGGTTGTGATCCAGGGGCCTGAAGGCCTAATGCAAGCCGGTGGTGATGTGACGGCGGTGGCTCTACAGAACTAAACGGGGGTGTGCAGAGGGAGGGAATGTAGAGAGAGCGGGCCTGCCTCCTCGTTGCCTACTGGGCTTTGGTGCGGGAAAGAGCTTACTGGTGGACTGGTCCAGGCAAGATGCTGCGCTCTGCGTTGTGGGAGCTCTGAGAGAGACTTGGCTGTACACCGTGATTGTGGTGGTGTAGGAAGACGGGCAGGACCTGCTTGAAGAAGGAAGAACACTTGTCAGAAGACCAGCAGCAGGTAGATCCGGAAGTCGGCAGCTGGAAGCACAGTTTCACACCAATGTATTCCAACGGCAGCAGGTGAAAAAGCGCACCATGGACTCTCCAACAGTCGAGGGCTGCCCCACGGACCAAGGGCCTCTCCTTCCAGCAGTGTCGCGGTGGCTGCTCTTCGTCTGCATATGCATTTGTCTTCCACGCGGTAAGTCTGATTGTGTTGCGGGCGCAATAAGGGAAGAAGGACACTTGGAGATTTCAATTCCGTTACAGATATGAAGGATATCTGAGACAAGAAACTGAGATTCCATTGGAGGAATATTCGTATATTACAAATCCATATTTTCATATTATTTCTCAGGTAGAGACTTATGCGTAGATATTGATGTGAGCTAGTGTTCAAGCGATGACATTTGCTGTCACTTTGTTCACCGAGTATCGTTATGTCATACGGTCTGAAGCCAGCAAGATCAGGCAACTCATTTCATGCGAATGTTGCAGGAAATACAGGTTTTTTTTTGCTTCAAGTAAATATAACACATTTTACAGATGGCGTGATTTGTTTCATAGACCCGTCCCTCTCTAGATCCTTGCACTGAAAACGTAACGTACTTGGACGTTACAAAACCAGTTTTCCTGATCCAATCTAAATATGAAAGGATTCACCTGTCTGTATATACATTTGCTTTTCATGTCGTGAGAACGTATTTATTCTACCTCGTAGAGACGGCAGATGTAGCGGATGGTTTTGTTCAAAACGCAGTCAAGGTGAATTTCCGGATTCCAAACACCCGTACAGAAGTGAACCTCTGTTCCCGGAGTGTAATGAATACATCCACCTGTTATACGAATTCAATATTTTTGCCCTCCGTGTGTTATGTTTGAAACTTTTTGTCTCTTGAATGGCCTTTCTGCATATTTATAACTTGGGGTGAGTAATGAAAAGTAAATTTTTGGGCATGGTGCTTTAAATTATCTTTATTATCTTCCAGTACTGAAAAAATATTAATCGAATAAATACATGTTTAGGCGAATAACATACATAGGACAATATATGAAAGTATTTTCATGTGTCACTATTGTCTGACTGAATATTTGAGCGCGTATAATTAATATGATTGAAGGAAACTTACATTTTTTAAACTGTTTTATGTGAAGAGCATAAGCATAACTGCGTTGTTGTGTGTCGTGACCATTTTTTATTTTCGTATACTTAATCTACCGTTATTGTACAGAACATTTAATGTTTTATTTCTCCCATACCTCCTTTAGTGTTATTCTACATATGTTTGATAACTACGAACCTTGTACGTTAGATTATTACCTGATTCTTTAGAGAGTGTACATTTAAAGTCATGTGGAATCTGAAACACGTTCGTAATAACTGCCTAACTCCACAGAACGGATTTGTTCTTGAAAACCTGACAGTTGCTGAGCTATCAAATATTTCTCCTCATTTGACGGAACTTGGGTTTATTTACCATGCTCAGAAGTATCCACAATCGATCCTTATCCTGGACCAGAAAATTAAACACACACACCCTAAATTCTATTTCTGTAAGGTCTCTTACTTTAATATAATTCCCCCATCTGTTCCTGTATCTTTCAAATATTCTCTTTTCCCCCTGTTTTCCTAAGAAACTTTTGAAACATTTCCTTCCCCTTCTGTGCTGGCCACATGCTTCTTCTTTCTCATCCTGGAGGAGGAGGAGCAAGAGGAGAAGGACGAAGCATGTGGCCAGCATAATGTTTGGCGAGGAGTGAAAATCATGAAGCTCCGCATTATACAATATTCTAATATTCCCTATCCACATATTACTTGCTCCTCTAAAGCCCAAATATTCTTAACTGTCTCTTCTCGAACAACTCAGTGTTCCTGTAATGCGAGAAAGTCTCACACCCATGCAAAAATAATTGCAAATTATATTTATAAACGTGTCAATGTTCGCATATGTAGATGGAAGGCGGGAAAACAAGGTTCTGAACTGAACATCGGCACCCATTTCCCTCATACAGTCTGTTGTTAATACCTTCGTAAAGGAAATTTTAATTGTTAGTGTCTTTCTGTAACATATGAACTCCGCCATATTTGTTCTGCGTTATGGCGACGGCACTTGAACTGATGTACCTGTTCATTTTGTCTGCGTTTCTTATATACGCACTTCTAACAGTAACAGAGAGCTTTTGTGTTTTTTTCTTATAATATTTTTACCTTTTCGTCAAATAAATTACATAATCTTGGAGCATTAGCTGAATTTCTTTTTGAGTTTCCATCTTTCGTGCTTTTCTTGCGCCTTTTAATAGCAGTTTCTAAAGCAAAGTGAAAAAAAATATAATAAGTTTTTCAGACAAATTTTTATAATATTATGTACTACGATTTATTTTATGAGGTTACAGTAGCGTGCTATATCTCTCTAACCAGTAATTATCTTGCCTGGTTTTAATATGAGGACTTTTGTGAATACTTGAATCCTTGTTTTCCATAAAACGATATAAGTTTCTTCAAATTAAGCCTGAAATTTGCCTGAATGGTATTTAAAATATTCAATTTCCCCCTCATAGGAACACTGCCCATTCATGAGATCTATAAATCGGTTATTTTAAGAATCATGCGGAACACGTAAATGCCGTCTCTGGAAACAACGTATAGTAACTTAATGCTGAATCCTATCGTACCCACGGCAGTACTGTATTATAAATTCTATAAATTAAAGTAATATCTTCGTGCTGTGTTCACTATACTTAGATTTCGGTATGACGATGTAACCGGAATTGTCATAGACCGTTTATCCTCTATGCCTTGTGCACCAGCGCTTCTAAGCGGTGGTAAATGTACTCCCAACTGGGGTATACATCCTCATAAGGGTCGCGATAGGGGACATGTATATGAGGTATGTTTAATACATTGTCATACACAAGTAGAAAGTGCTAGAAACGCCGTGACAACTTTCTTTTGTACACACAACATTTTTTATGCATGGAATAAATAAATGTTTCTTTCAAGGGTGAAAAGACCCTCTGTCTTATGTGTATAATGCACAAGATCAATAAATGTTTCGGAATGAAAATTACTCGTACATTGATACTATGTATGGAGACTTGAACTTCACGCTGAGACCAAGGGATACATATTATTCACTGTGAGATCACGGGATACATGTAGCTCATTGTGAGAATGAGGGATACGTGTGTTTCACTGTGAGATCACGGGATACATGTAGCCCACTGTGAGAACGAGGGATACGTGTGTTTCACTGTGAGATCACGGGATACATGTAGCCCACTGTGAGAACGAGGGATACGTGTGTTTCACTGTGAGATCACGGGATACATGTAGCTCACTATGAGAACGAGGGATACGTGTGTTTCACTGTGAGATCACGGGATACATGTAGCTCACTGTG
>Ga0123352_10015528_pt1 | contig 12122 bp, 3 predicted proteins | sample TergutLab28metaG_FD_89700 | JGI IMG/M metagenome (GOLD analysis project Ga0123352, IMG submission 89700) | Labiotermes labralis P1 segment gut microbial communities from Petit-Saut dam, French Guiana - Lab288 P1 | ecosystem: Host-associated > Arthropoda: Insects > Digestive system > Gut ... | reverse complement strand
TCACAGAGAACACATTGTGGTGCCGTTAGAAAAAACAGTGGAAAGGTTTATAGGAAGTATATTTTTGTTTGTTTTGGAATGGGGGAAAAAGGTGGCCGGAATTGGGGGGGGGGGAATAAAGCTTTTGGTGCTAAATGTCGCTGTATATGCAGTTACCACTAGCCTTGAAACAGCTGGCGCAGACTTTCAAATTACAATGTCAGACACTAGAGCCAAAATCTCCAAAATTTTATGTTGTAATACAATATTGTGTTGTAAAGTATATTGATGTTGTGTTTCTTCAAATGAGGTACTTTGCATCCTGCTGGATTCGTACTTAGTTTTGTTGGATTATGCTGGATACTTATTGAGTTTTGTTGGATTAAGCTGGATGCGTACTGAGTTTTGTTGGATTCTACTGGCTTAATACTGAGTTTTGTTGGATTCTACTGGCTTAATACTGAGTTTTGTTGGATTAAGCTGGATGTGTACTGAGTTTTGTTGGATTCTGCTGGATTCGTACTGAGTTTTGTTGGATTCTGCTGGATTCGTACTGAGTTTTTTTTTATTCTGCTGGATGAGTACTGAGTTTTGTTGGATTTTGCCGGATTCGTACTGAGTTTTGTTGGATTCAGCTGGATTCGTACTGAGTTTTGTTGGATTCTGCTGCCTCCTCCTTCAGTGTATAGGCGCCCCCATGACGTCACGTACCCAAACTCCGCAACATGATACACACCGTAGACAGAAAGTGAGATGTAACGAAATGGCAGTGTGCGATGTGTGCGTCATGAGTGATAAAGCGTGTTGAATATGAAGTCCCGAAGGAGTGCGTTATGAACAGCGTGAGTGAAGGTGAAGTCTGTGACAAACTTTCGTGTAGGTACGCACGTGTATTAACAAATTAGCTATTTCTTTGTGGTACAAAGTTTTGGGTTATGTGTGACGAGTGCACAGCTTTCTGAATCTCTAATAATTGACTTGAAAATTTTTACCAAAATTAGCTATTAAATTCTGTAAACAGCGTATCAATTTGCTAGCGTAAAGCCCTCTGGAATTTCAAAATAAAAGTTTTTGCAGCTTTTCTCATGGTAGCTGTTGGCACTGTATTCATTTCACGGTTTTCCTGTCTTGTCCTCGTGAAATGTGCCAATTTAGGTCACGTTCTGGACAGCCAGATGTTTACTGACATACAAACTTGATACAGAAGCGACGTGCACTGAGCGTTGCTGGTATCCGAAAGTCCGCTATACAAATCTTCCGCAGAAGACGTGAAAGTTATACGGAATCAGGAAGTTTCAGGGACTGCTGGTTGTCATTTGGTGCTCCTGTGTGCAAGTAATTACAATAATCTTCATGGTTACACCGTGCGTCAGTGATATCAAATGTTTATTGTCCAACTGATGTACTCAAATGTATAAAAACCATTTCAACTTATAAAACTCGCTGCAATATGTTTCGGTTCACGCACGAACCATCACGTGTATAGACACGCACATCAGGTCAGAATATGCTGCCATAACACTGACAAACTTGTTCAACTGTACCGGCACGTACAGTTGAACAAGATTTGTAATTTTAGCTAAGCACTAGTTGTAGCTCCCTGATGATGGTTCCTGCGTGAACCGAAACATGTTGCAGCGAGTTTTGTAAGTTTAATTGATTTTTAACAATTTAAAGTTTTTATATATATATATTTAAGTGCATTATTTAGACAATAAACATTAGAAGTAATTACAATCTACATAACTAATGACACAATCAGACTTTTATAAATAAAACAGTTCTTATTGGCTTCTCTGTAGAGTCTGAAGGGTGGGAAAAAAAGATTCTGCAAGCTTCTGCCCAGAATTTCTCTTTATAATGATTTTGTTGGCAACCGAAAACAAATAATGTCCCCAACTGCACACTGCAGGCTGGTTCAGACAATCGCTGTGTCCAAGTATTTGCTATTATGCACACAGATTGTTGTGAAATTGTTGCTTTCAATAGACAGTCGCCAAACAATAAAAACGACCTATAGTAACCTAGAGGCGTACAATAATTTTTTAATTCATGACATTCAGCCATCAAAACACATGTTAATTATACCGATGGGAGCCCCAAGGTATTCAGGTGGCGCAGTTTTTAGCGCATTGTAGTAATTGTAGAAATGCGGAATTCATTGTGAGCCTTGACACGAGAAACGCATAATTTGACGTTACCGTAACTTGAGCACGCCGCACTTGGTGCAATTCCCACGCGGTTAAATCATGAAAACAGTTTTGGAAAAAAAAAACCCTGCAAATTGTTCAAAACAAATTAGCATTTGTCCCAGTAACATTTGTTTGGAGATTAATATTTGCAAAACACAAACGCGACCAGCACCGAGCTCATTGAAGATTGAAAGAGAGTCTGTTAAACGTGAATTTGTCCTTGTGCGTGTTGTGACGACGGGCGGGGGAGTGGAGATATATCTCCACTTATTCTCTACTTCGCTGCCAGATGTGGGCAAATGGCCAAATCTACGCTCCGGCCGTTTTAACCCAGTACATAGACCTCTTAAATCATTAAATAGGTAATTGGATTCGGATCAAGGAATGATCTGGACAGAGTGTTCAGGCACTATACTAGCTGAGCTACCATTCTTGGAGCTTTACCTGTACTTTGTCGTATATTTTTATGACATATTGATTAATTAGCTTTACCTTGTAGTATACAGTTAATGTTTGGTTTCAAGAAATGAATGCATGGGCTGTTAATGTGTGTGACGTCACATGGACCGTGTTAAGTGTTCAAAAAGCCACTAAATTAACATTTCGAAGGCTACGAAAAAAGAAGTGGAAATAGTTTTCTATTCAACGGTCCTCGATTTCCGAAATACCATCGCTTTGTTGAAGGTTCCCAGGCTTCGCCCATTTGTTCTGGCAAGTTCAACATGTAGGTGAAGATGAGTGTGGAGCACTGGTGGAATGGTACTGACAGGGGAAAATGGAAGTTCTGGGTGAGAGAATGTCTCAGTGCCACTTTGTGCACCACAAATTGTCTATTACACGGAGAGAGCTGGAATGGAACCCAGGCCTCAACTCTGAGAGGGCAGCGACTAACCGCCTGAGGCGATTAACCGGAATTGTATTCAAGACTTCAGTCCGTACCGCGCAGTAAACACTCTCCGTCTCGGTTATGCAAACCAGTCAGTTAATGTTGTATAAGGAAATAATCGCTGTTTGTTCTGGGATCCACACAAAACACATAAATACGCTGTGAGGGCAGAACGTATAATTGCTGAATGTTAAACTGGCCGTACGTAAAGTAACCGCTGGACTGGAATTTAGGGACTAATATTACTTCAGACTGTAACTCACTTCCCACTCTCGTCCTTTTTATTGACCAGTTAATGTGCTTGTTATTACATGTTTTGAAATTCAGTTACAGTGTTGGAAACTTTCGGATGAAATGGAAAGGTGTTGGGACGAAGTACTGGAGGTTGCAGTCACCATTTCTACCAGCGAAACATTTATGAAATATAACTTAATTAATGCTGTTTATCGCTTGGTTTTATGAATGTGTCTATTGCAGTAACACAAATAGCCTTAAGTCAGACGTTAGTCACAGCAATTACTGTGCTCGATGTTTAAAGCCAAGTATTTATAAAGTGCTTTTTTTAGAAACAAGTGAGTACTGCTGCCTGCACGTTTGGAGACAGTCTGTGGAGAGGTGGAAGAAGTTCATATTTGGGGAACCAAAGTTTATCTAAGCAGTAATAAAATTTCATACCCTACTACAAAGAAGCAGCAATGTTTCTCGCGATATTTTAGTTTTTTTTTTTCGCGGCAGGAAGTTCACGATGCCGTCTTGTGAGACATCGTAACGCGATACTGTGTGTGCTGAGTTCAGTTCTTGTCACCCGGTTTGTCCAGCCGCTGGCCTTCTTATCCCCGGTAGCCACCGCACAATATTCCCTTCCATATATTTTTGTCTTCCTACTTCTTTTGTTGCTTTCCATTTACCCTTTGCTTATTTGTGATATTGTCCTAATTTTCTGACTTGTTTGACGTTCACATGGCCGTGCATCGTAATATTATTTCTACAGTAAAACCAATCAGATGCACCAATGTATCAAATTTATTTTATTTTGGAATGACATTCTACATGTTTCGGACGGTCTTTCCGTCCATCATCAGCAGTTCATGACTGTACATACAGCAACAGGCATTTGTCAAACAGATAATGCTGTCTGCTTGCTAGCAAGCAGACAGCAGTATCTGTTTGGTTGCTGTATGTACTGTCTTGAACTGCTGATGATGGACGGAAAGACTGCCCGAAACATGTAGAGTGTCATTCCAAAATAAAATAAATTTGATACATTGGTGCATCTAGTTGGTTTTACTATAGAAGTAATTTCTGACTTGTGTTTTAAACCTACACTCTGGTGTTCTGCAAGTGAATTCCTCGCTTGTGTTTACCCAATTTTTACACATAAATTCAGTTTTCCACGCGCTTGTTTCCGGCCAATTCAACAATATATTCGTGTAGTTTGAAATGCCGTATTGTTTGATACGCTGGTATCGACATTTCGGAGGAAAAATGCTTTATTCCTTTTCATCTTATAAAGTTCAGATGCAGTACATTTCGCGAAATATAAGGATATTGTTCTGAGTACATCATTCGGGGGAGCTAATTCGGTATAGTGATTAGGGTGTGAGGCATCCTTTTATCATGAAGGCGTATGGGGAAATGAGAGTGTACATCCACTCATTTTTAACCTCGACACTAAATACAAGTGAACAGTAAGCTCCAACTTATGTTTATTGGCCCGTGCATCATCTTGATAGCTTAGTAAAGTGAGACCAACTTGATGTCACTTGCTTTATTATTTCATTATTTACTGCTCAACATGTTTCGGATATTAATACATCCATCCTCAGGAGCTTGTGACTTATTTATTGAGTTATTTCATGGGTTGTATTGCTCTGGTTCGATGTGTGTTGGTGTTATGTTGTGGTTTGGCTGGGGTGGTGTGGTATCCGGATGCAGGTTTCACCACCCCAGCCAAACCACAACGTAACGCCAACACACATCGTACCAGAGCAATACAACCCATGAAATAACTCAACAAATAAGTCGCGAGCTCCTGAGGATGGATGTATTAACATCCTAAACATGTTGAGCATTAAATAATGAAATAATAAAGCAAGAGACATCAAGTTGGTCTCTCTTTATTCAACTAGTAAGCTCCATGTTTATACCGTTTTGCCTATGGAGAAAGGTAGCCGTATCAGTACCGACTGAATCACGGGTCGGTTGTGTCCCTGACCCGATCAGAACTTTCTGGAGGAAAGATAAATTGGTTGGCTGTTTGTGGGAGGAGGATCGTGTTACCTGGATATTGTAGCCTGTAGCACTGTCACTACACTGTCTGAGCTATCAAGGCTTTTTGATTCCTTCTGCAACTCAAAGTAAATAAGGTCGTATGGTTAGAATGACAGGTGAAGGATGTGGAAGGAGACGACCATAGTATGACTGCGGCAACACCAACTCGATTGCCTGAGGTGCTGAGCAAAACCATATAAAGTATTTTTAAAGCATTCCGATGTTCTGTCCGGGATTCGAACCAAGCACTGCCCGATTACAAGTATAGGATGTTACCGCGACCCTCACTGCTCGGTTGATATCCAAGGTAGATTACAAACAGGAACTGTTAAAATCTGCCTACTAAATCCCTTACGTTGCAATACAACACGCTAACAGTGACAGCAGATCTTGAACGGGATTGTCACACGTACGTCCCTTTTCCACCAACTCTGTATGTTAAATAAGGAAATAATTTAAACTGTGGCGTGGGATCTGGTCACCCCTATGTCTGCCGACTCTCCATGTATATATTTTCCCTGCCTTTAATCTTGAGTTTGTGTGGAGAGAAGAATAGATTTGCAACAGAAAAAAGAGTCCAACTCTATTTCATGCCTAATTTCCCTAACCAAATTTTCAGTCAGTGAATCAGCACTTCCATTGCCCACGTACTGCTGAAACGCTTGCTTGCAGGAGCTGCTCTGTGTACTACCGGTGCTGAAAATATTTTAAATCAACGGATCTGTGAGCCGTCAGGCTCTTTGAATGTGTTTAGACGTTTTTGCATGGGTTGTATAATGCACAAAGCTGCAGTAAAGCGGGGTTCGATGTTAGGTTACTGGACTGGTGCTATCAGCTGCGTGTCAAAGTCATGTTACGGCATTATCCGAGACAAGCAGGTTTTGTAAAATATTGAATACTTTCAATACGAAACTTTTCTCTTCTAACTTCTAGAAGAAAGAGAAAACTAATCTCTCTTATTGCCTGGCCAGGCCTTGTGGGTCGTAGCGATCTGCGGACCATATTTTGAGAACCGCTGATTTATCTGCATCTGTCAATACAGTTCTGTAATACAGGAACATGTGACACTGCATCGTCAAAAGATTCAGCCACACTTCAGTCCTGTTCTTGTTTTATACCGGATATACATGTTGTTAGACCGACGTTGGACTTAAAGAAATTTTCCTAGCAGATAACAACTTAGGCAAATCACAGTTGGTGCACTGCCTAAGTGGTTTCTGCCTAAGACTGCTGGAACACCGATCCACTGGTTTTGAATTCCACTGGCGGCATGTATATATGTCAGCTTTTATATGTACATGACGACCTTTGAATGAGCCGATCCCCAGTGTAGCGAATTCTTCCAGGTACCTAAGAGAATCATAACTGTAGAGAGTATTCTTGAATTGAAGCAGGACAACGAGGCTCGTTCTAGACGCTAGTCTGCCAGTTCTAGAATTTACTGAAATCTCTGGAAGGAATTCACCCCCGTACCGTGATCATCACATAACGACTTGCGACAGACAACTAACTGGCTAATAACTAACTAACTAACCAAGCCGTACCATTTACTGAAATAGTTAAAATAATCCCACGCTTCTTAAGAAAATTGGCGGATTATCGCCATGTTGACAACAGCCTGTCCCCGATTCTTATTTTGAGACACACCAATTTACACGAGGCCCATTCTATCGCTTTATGCCACTTTAATATTATCCAGCCTGTATCCAGGTCTTCCAAGCTGTTTCGTTCTACGAACATCGTACACACCTGTCGTCCCTATCATACATGCTACACGACCCGAACATCTAATCGTCTTGGTGTGATTATTGTAACATATTTGGCGAGAGGCAGATCTTATGGAGCTTCTTGCTCTGAATTTATCTCCTTGCTACAAAGTGTGTGCTTTTAAGGTTTCTGTGTGCCCCACTGTGCAGCATTACTGGCATTACCGTTACAATTTGTTTCCTCTAAGAATCCATAGTCACCAGTCGAACTGTAGTCACTAGCTCCCAGCCTTGCAGCTCAGGCCACCAACAAGCTGCATTGACAAACCCTGCAGCCGTATGGCCCCAGGTTCGAAACCCGCCAGGGGCGTGTATGTTTATACACCATGTTTGTTTTCATTACTGATAATCACCATATTCATCGCCAGCAATTCCCCTAATTTGGAGCTTGTGCCACGGGCTAGCCCTCCATATGTGTAAAAGCGACTTACGAAGTGCTAACCAGCTTAAAATAATACCTGGGATCAGGTACTCGATAAAAGGCCGGCGGGCAGAAGGAAGGTAGGAAGTCGATAAGACAGCGTCGCTTGCAAGGTCTATTAGGCTTGTTAACGCATTTATGTCTGAAATCGTCTGTAGTGAGGGTTTAGTGCGTGCTGGTGCCAAAGGGCAGGTCTCTTCAGGCGTCCTGCGTACAGCTCAGTACATGAACAAGTGTTTCAGACTAATTTTCAGTAGCTGTACTGTTGTGTCTGCTATTTAATAACTTTTTTTTTAAATTGGCGTACCAATCACCAAATGTATTTATTTTTTGAGGTTCAGCACGTGTTACATGTAGGATACACGTGAGGTTTTCAGCATTTTTGTAAATTTGGTCTGCAGTTTAAAAGTGACAATGCAACACAATTAGAACTAACTAACTAACTAACTAACTAAATAATTGCGTGGAGCAGAGGCCTTCGCGGTAACCTGATAGTTTCTCAGATAGACAAGAATATCACTGCATTGTGTTCAACTCGCAGCTCCGTGGCCCCGCCCACTACAGCCCGCCGCTTCTCCTTCAGTTTATGCCGTTCCAGCCTATTTACAGAACATACTTTTAGTATTACCCTCTCCTCTACTCCTAGGTCTTGCAAGTGGTCTTTTTCCTTCAGGCTTCCTCACCAAAATCCTATATGCACCTTTCATGTCCCCCTACTTGCCACAGAACCCAATTCAAACTGTTTTTAGACATATTTTGAATTGGGATTTTTCCAAACTACGAAGTACAAATGACTACAATGTATTGTACATTATTCTTTGAACCCGTATAGTTTGATCCATGTGTAGCAGTGTTTCTGACAAACGTTAAGGCACTAACAGAAACCAGAACAACAGAGACAAAACAATTCATTTATCCTCGGTATAGGATCGATCTTGGCAAGATGATGTTGAACCAGTCACTTCGGTTTGTTCCCACAGCACTCCGCGCCCTTGTAGTCCTTTCGTGTGGCGACGCAATTTATATTTGAAGTGCCTGTTGTTATGACATTTGGTATTCTTACGGCTTTAAATATGTGGATTAAATGTCTTACCAAATGTGACGCCATGGTAGTTAGATGACAAAGTTTCGGAGGAACGAGTAGCCTTCAGGTTCAGGCTGCCCTAAGGTTGTAGATGCCAGCTGTACTACAAAAGGACCGAACTGCAGGAAACTCTGAACTATGTCTTGTCCTTCCTGTAGCCACTGCGAGATACAGAGCGCCTTCAGATCCTAATGAAACTTCTTTATTCATTGTACATACAAGTACTTGCACCAAACGTAGGCGCCGGAACGCTTGACGTCCATTAGGCAAAGTGTGACGTATACGCAACGTGACGCTGTGTGACGCTTACAGTGGCACTGAATTACAACTGCTGATGTAGACTAAACCACAAACAAGTGTCAGTGCCATTTCAGTGAAATCACCGCGACCCAAGACGCATTTGGACTGCCGTGCGCCAACGCGCATTCGAGCCTCGACCCCCAGGAAACCACAGCACACTTTTAATCCCCTTAATGCAACCAGCGCCCCTGATTCTGAGTTAAGTCCCTGATAAGCCCCTGACTTTATTCTAAATCTTCGCCCCTATAGATTAACGCTGAATTATGTAGAGTTATGTAAAGAGGTAACATTCCAAGCTTTTTCGTTTCAACTCAGGCACTCGGTAGGTGAAAGTGGCCCTAGCTTTATGCTTCTGCAGATTTACCTCTGTCATAAGGGTCTCAAGGTTACTGTGTGACGTCATAATCCTACTGGCGGAATCGAACGTCTCTGGCCCGCCATACAGTTGTGGAATTTGCAGTGCTGTAAGTCATGGCACGAAGGACCGTGGCTCTAAAGGGGTGTGAACCAAGGACGTTAGCAGGTCAAGTGCCGAAACCGAGTACACCTTTGACATTGTGGACACAGTACCCGCGTCTCGTGTCGGCGTCACGTGTAATTAATCGGCCATTCTTTTGTAAAGTAAAACCTCAGTGACCAATTGCAAATGTTCCTCGTAATTATTTCGAGAGCTGTCTGTGATGACTGCTGTCGGCATTTCAAAACAGTGTGACGTGTCTTATAATTGGAAATACGCACCGCAGTTCAAATATGGAAATAGTGACAAGCGTCTAATCCATCCTTTGTAAAATTCAATATTATTGGCCAATATGATGCTGTAAGTTTTAATTAAATTGAATTTTTAGAGAGAATGCATTATGAGGGCTTTTATTTTGATGTATTGTGGACCGGTGTAGCTCAGTCGGTATAGCGGCTGGCTAAGGGCTGAACGGTCCGGGAATCGAATCCCGGTGGAGGCGAGATCTTCCGCACCGTCCAAACCGGCCCTTGGACCCACCCATCCTCCTATACACCGGGTGACGGGTCTTTCCCGGGGGTAAAGCGGCCGGGGTGTGGCGTTGACCAGCCAACCCCATCCAGCGCCGAGGTTAAAGAAAGAGTAGAGTGATACCTGTACTCACCCTCTGAGCCTTCGTGGATTCTTCTAAGATAAACTTTGCTGTAATCTGAGATATTATTGTATAATTTGCACGTAACCTTTGACGAAAACCAGGAGACCCCAGTCAGGTACTTCCCTCCGAGATTCGCACCTGGTGTCTGCCAAATACAAGCGACAAACAGCAACGTTTAAACCAACCCAACTTAAAAATTTTCTTACAGTTTACCGGCCCTCAGCTTAGTGACCGTGAATGAGATAATATGGTGCCTGGTCAGAACTACAGAGGAGTACAAAACGTGGCGCTGTTGTGACTGGCAGGGGAAAACTGTAGAAGCAGCATAAATAAATCCACTGAAGAATACGTGGCCCCTAAGTAGAAAATGTTTGTGGTCCAGTTAATAGTGTGTGTCTGCACTCTCTCGTAGATAAACCAAATTTCTTTTCTGTTCGAGTGACATAACAATTTTCCGTCTCAGCTACATTCAGTTCAAGCCTCTTTAGATGTCTAAACTGTGGGGTCATCTTCTCAGTGTTTGCTCTCTATTGGCTTCGAAAATTGCTCCAGCAAAACCCCTGTATGTAGAACCCTGACTGGACTACATAAAAGGGGAGAGATTTTTCAATTCTCTTGCTCATCCCCTCATCCCCTCAACCATCATACCCTCATACCCTCACCACCGCTGTCAAAACACTTTGAAGTCAAGAGGAAAATTGTTCACTATAATACGAAAAATCTTGAGGTACAGTGTGCAGGGTATGGCAAGTGGTTAGGGCAGAGCGCTGCTTGTCCACTATTGTCACCCGTCATAATATGACGGACGAGTGTTGCGAGTGAATGAATGGCCATGCAAACATGATTAGTATTTATTAATCATTTTATGCCTCAAGTGTGTATAAGTAATGTGTTTCAGTCTGTACCTGGCAGAAAGCATATTGTTTCTCCAGTACGTAAAACATATTGTGTCTCCAGTATGTAAAACATATTGTGTCTCCAGTACGTAAAATATATTGTCTCCAGTACGTAAAACATATTGTGTCTCCAGTACGTGAAACATATTGTGTCTCCAGTACGTAAAACATATTTTGTCTCCAGTACGTAAAACATATTGTGTCTCCAGTACGTAAAACATATTGTGTCTCCAGTACGTAAAACATATTGTGTCTCCGTACGTAAAACATATTGTGTCTCCAGTACGTAAAACATATTGTGTCTCCAGTACGTGAAACATCTTGTATCTCCAGTACGTAAAACATATTGTGTCTCCAGTACGTGAAACATATTGTTTCTCCAGTACGTAAAACGTATCGTGTCTCCAGTACGTAAAACATATTGTGTCTCCGTATGTAAAACATACTGTGTCTCCAGTACGTAAAACATATTGTGTCTCCAGTACGTAAAACATATTGTGTCTCCAGTACGTAAAACATATCGTGTCTCCAGTACGTAAAACATACTGTGTCTCTAGTACGTAAAACATATTGTGTCTCCAGTACGTGAAACATATTGTGTCTCCAGTACGTGAAACATATTGTGTCTCCAGTACGTAAACGAATCGATTATGTTTTGAGGAATATAATTTTGTATTTTGAGTTTTACACAAAGCGTATATAAAATTTGTGGGCGGAATTCGGAGTTTTAGAACTTCAAGGCCGTTGGCAGGCTGTGTTTAGTTAAGAGACACTGTGAGGAGGTTACGAGGCTCAGTCAAATGAAAACCTTAAAAGTGCGATAAGAATACTATAGTAATATTTAAGGTTTTCATTTGACTCACCCTCGTATATAAAGATTTAATGAACTGTGGTGGGCAATGGAAAAGCTGTAAAGGCGTGAATTGAAAGAAGCAAACACTGGCCTGTCTGTAGGCATTGGTGTGAGTGTCGCTGTTAGACACCGGGTACAACTGCAGTGACAGGATTTGCTGGACTGAGACCATAAATAGGTATCTCTTGAATCTTCTTACGTCTGTGCTCGGTGTTTGTTTATCGACGCTAATATACAGGGTGTTTCACGACTGTAGGGCATAACTGCAGGAGGTGATTTCCTAGGCCTTTGTGATCAAAAAAGTTCATATAAACATGTGTCCGATTTTGGACGGTTACGGAGTTATGACCGTTTTTTAATTC
>Ga0123352_10015527_pt1 | contig 12123 bp, 8 predicted proteins | sample TergutLab28metaG_FD_89700 | JGI IMG/M metagenome (GOLD analysis project Ga0123352, IMG submission 89700) | Labiotermes labralis P1 segment gut microbial communities from Petit-Saut dam, French Guiana - Lab288 P1 | ecosystem: Host-associated > Arthropoda: Insects > Digestive system > Gut ... | reverse complement strand
TTTACGACTGGATAAAATGGGGGTGTGGGGTAGCACGTGTTGACATTCGGGTTGTCATTTTATTTACCACCTTTAAACCCCCCCCCCCCCCCGTCAATTTTAATAAAACGTATACAGTGTGTGTGCATGACCAAACAAAAATACGGGTTATGTACGTTACCTTTATCAGTATATATATTCCTATACACACGTTCACGTATCTATTTATTCTTAAATATTTTATAATAAACTATGAACTCCTTGGGCACAGTTGTTAGCAGATGAATACAAAATTAAACCACACGTAGTTTTTTACGCTTTGGACACAAAGGAAAGGCGAGCACAGCAACATAAACTGTAAATACGTTCAAATTTGTAACATTTGGATGTAAAGATGTTGTTATGTTTAATTAGGAATCTAGATACCACTGGTAGATTTATTTTAGAGCAAGAAAGGCAATTTAACATTGGGGCGCTTTCGTGGGACTAATATTTCAGCGGAAAATCATTAAGTATAATATATTCTGAGTGTGTATTTGTACCTTAGTTAACCGGCATTAAATCCGCATGCGTCATATTATTGTCATCTGTGGCTTGTACGGCTCTACAATATTTTTCCACATTACCCCATAAACGGTACGATTTTTGAAGGAGACAAAAAAAGTTATTGGACAAAACACGTGTTTTGATTTTCTCTACAATTTTTGTATTACACATTTCTCATTCGAAGAACTGAGCGAGATATGATCCAAAATGTATATTGATCTCCATGTAAAATACCAGTCATACTTGCCCGATTTTAGTGAAACTTTAAATTTCTCGACATATTTTCAAAAAATAAATATAAAATTTCATGAAAATCCATCCAACAGGAGTCGAGTTGCTCCATGCAGAGAGACATGAAGAATGCAATAGTCACTTTTCGCAATTTTGCGAACCCGCCAAAAATTAAACCGTTATTAATTAAACAGTGATTAGCTTTATTTTAAAATTTCAATCCGTTTTTTATTTTGTGTTAATATAAACATAATTATCATTTTAGAGCTCGTTTTGGGCTGAAGAAAGGTCTCGGACTGCATAGAGCAACATTCGTCAAAACATGACTCCTGTTTGTAATGGATTTTTTAAAAAAAAATGTTTTTAAGTAACAAGAAACCATCAGTATTTAGTATCAAAGAAGGCAGAATGGATGGAGCAAGAAATAAATGGCACATTAAAGTTACTACCTTAACATATGAAAGAGATTACTAAGTGCCATGCACTGCAGGTATACGTGTTCGTCAAAAAAATGGAAAACGTAAGACATTGGGTGGGTTTCTTTGTACATGTGTGTGTGATGTCCCTCGCTGCACTGCGGATTCGCTTTCTTGTCTGTTTCAGAGGTTTGGTTGTGTCTCTGTGGGATACAAACGAAGCAGACATCTTGGGACGCAGCTGGTACGTTTTCTTGACTGCGGGTCGCAAATCGTGCGTCCCGCAGTTTCCTAATACTGATATCGCGGGCAGGGGGGAGCGGCAAGCTCCAACCAATGTAACTCCGCACGGACTAAACGACATTAACTCCCAAGGGTTTAATCATCGCCCACTCTTAGCCTTAGTTATTACTTACATAATTTTAACTGAAATTATACTTAGCTTTTATGGAGTAACAGCGACACAGCTAACCACATTTGTACCTTTGTGTTCTCGTAATATCACCCTGAAGATGGCCGCAATAGCGGCCGAAACATGTTGGTAAGAACATTGTGTATAAAATACAATATAAACATTGAAATGCATTTTGTTGGTTATTTATATGTTATGGGTTACTCAGGACATTACTTCGTATTGAAATGGTCCAACATAACACAGACACAGACAGGCTGTTCATCTGAAACACTCGTAGTATCAGCCGTGGACGTTGTGCTGTTCGAGAAATCGATCAATTCGACAGCCAACATGACCATAAACGGTAAAGTTCACCCAGGAACATGAAGGCCCAAAGACACATTAGAAATATAGCTCTACTCTTTCTTAAACATAGGCGCTAGATGGAGGTGGGTGGCCAACGCCATGCCCCGGCCGTTTTACCCCCGGGAGTGACCCGGTACCAATTTACAAGTGGCTGAGTGGGCCCCAGGGCCGTTCTGGACGGGAGCGGAAAATCTCGCCCTCCCGGGATTCGATCCCCGGAGTCGTACCGAGTCGCTACACCGACTACGCTATGCCGGCACACATGACCATACCTTACAGAAATATGGGAATCGATTGATTCAAAGGTATACCAAAGTTTCACTTTTTTTGACGACTGTGAAATTTGTCAATTTGATTCATATCTGCTGTCATTAACATATAAGGTTTCGGTGCATTGTTTTATAGAATGCGGATACACGTTAGTCACTGGCGAACTACAAATTGTACACAAAATGAAACATAACATCATGCACTGCTTTGAATGTTACCTAACACCCAGAAAACACTCCATTATGTAAACTACGAGTTCATTTTACCACGCTGGGAGCATTACTGGAAGCACACTGTTCAGTTCCACGTGTAAACAAGACAGGCAATGTACGCATAAAAACAACATTGAGGCGCGTTCGCGTAACCACTGTTGCTGTGGAAAAGCAATACGTATTACATATCCCGAATATGTGACTGTGGACTTCGCCAGCATGCAAAGCGCATGCGCCATTATCCTCTATGCCCTGTGTGGCTCTACCATTTTTTTCCACATGATCTCATAAACGGCACGATTTTCGGAAACACGTTATTGAACATAACGTTTTGTCTACTAACTTCGAAATATTTCTCATTCTCACAAGAATTAAGCGAGATATCATAAACGTGCATAGTTCATGTGTGAAATGCCACTTATTGTTGTCAGATTGAAGTAAAATTTGTATATTCTCGAGTTTTTCGAAAAATACTCAAAAGTGTCAAAGTCCAAGAAAATCCGTCCAGTGGGAGCCGAGTTATTCCATGCGGACGGATAGAAGACATGAAGGTAGTAAGTCACTTTTCGCAATTTTGCGAACAAGTCTGAAAGTGGTCAGAAAGTACACACCAATACCAGGATCTTATGAGAGTCGCAGTAACCAATAGGGGACAGTTACAAAGGGGTGAAGGTAAAACTGTCCCTGTGCAAACTAGGAAGGCATATGAAGGTGTGGAGGAAAAGCTTCATGCATTCTTAATCTCCTCACTACAAATGAATTGTCAGCTTCACGCCCCAGATGCTTCAACCCAGTACCCATCGACCACGAGGTTGAATGCGCCCCACGAAGCACAGTTCTGTATAGTGTATATATCTGTGTATGGTTTTCGTTTCACACACACATCCCTGATGGCTTCATTTTTCCATACTAACAGCTCGTTTAACACAGCAGCATGCTATGTGCACGAAATCTAGAAAATCGCTGCCACAAGAAATGTCTATGAAGAGATGTGTGATTAAACGACACACCACCTTGAAACTGTCAAAGACACACATCTGCTTCGATCTGCTTCTCTCTTAATTTGAGTGCTGGGGAAAACAGTCTGCCCAATTACTGGATTTTGGTTATGTTCCATATAGATTCAATAAAAAACAGTATGTTCTCTTTAAAAAAATGGGATGGTATATTTACCATATATATTTATAAACAAACTACAATACAAAATGTACACGTTATTATTTAACTATAATATTTATATATGAATTATGATACATGGGTTGTTTTACAAAATGCCATTAAGGGAAACTCTTTTTTACACGGTAACTGGCAGTTATGAGCGGCCTTTATCACTCCTTTCCCCTTTCGGTATATACAGGCGCGGACAGTCGATCGGTGGACAGTGGATGCTGGCGTCACTGTGCACGGAGCAGGCACGGCAATCTGAAGAAGGCGAGATGAATTTAGGCCTCGGCTTGGTGTAATAGCGAGATTTTGTGTTCTGGCGTGTCAGTAGTTGATGGCGGTTTGGTTTGGGGCTACTGTACGTGGTAGTAGCAGTGCTGGTTTGATGTTGGATGACGAAATATATATCAAAGCTCCTTTCGCTTAGATTGGCTTGCCTCCTCCATGAACAATCACGCCTGGTCGCCACTCTGCGCCGATCAGTTGTCCGCACCCGTTTATGTGTAACGGTTAAAGTAGGGATACAGGCCGCTCATAGCTACCGCTACAACACTATTTTATCTTATATGCAAAAATATTGCTAATTTGTTTCATAAATTATCTTCTTCCTTGTAAAATCTTTTTATCGTGAGGTTGTACAAAATATTAACATAACAAAAGCACAGAAGGTATTTCTCTTTAACAAAGCATACAATCAAAATAAAAAAAAAACAAAATTATAGAAATGGAATAATAAATAGGCCATAACTATTACACTACAACTACAAATTGTGCTTGTGGCATGGAGGATACAGAAACTGACTTAGAAATCAATGGGGGGGGTGGGGGCATGGCTGTTATGGGGATTTGAGCCTACGGCTGCCAGGCTTGACATCACAACCTGTCAATAAACAAAGTGCCTTCACAATTCAGGTGAAACGTGTGTTGAAACATCAGACACTTATCTTTGACAAGTTAACTAGTGGATACTCTAACAAGCTACAGCAACCTACTCATGGTATAGATCATTTACAGCAGCCTGAATTGATTGCACACTTAAAAAGAACGGAAGCTTCGAGTGAATACACAAGTACTTAAATGTCACCACAAAAAATGTATGGAAATGCGTTATGTGGTGTTTCCTTCCACATCATCAAAGACTGTGAACACTGATTACAGTATCTGCAATCAATCTGAGGTTGCAGCCATCCTGAGCCACACCACACCACACACTGGCAGGAAAAGGGGTGTTGGAGGAAACAAGGTGACTATGTGGGCCTGTAAGTTTGCAGCAAATCAGTTGAAATACTAAACACAATGTCTTATACCTCACCAAATATAAGGTTATATGTATGTATATATATTTAATATAATATAACAATAAAAACAAAAAAGAATATAATATACAAAAGGTGAGCAAAAGGGTTATCATAACCCATTTAACATGGCTGCAAACTCAAGTGAAATTCCACCCCATCCCCTGGCCAAACTGCACAGCTCTCTTCCAAAACACTACCTGATGATGTAACTACAAACACAGCAGCTAACCTTCCACAAGGTGGTGGACAGCCATAACTGCACACACAGTTGTACAACCCATGTTTTGAGGAACACACAGCAAGAATCCTATACACTCCAATGAGACAGCACTTGAGTGCTCAGAACATACAAATACATCTTATAATTGAACTTCCATTAGCGAAAGCACATATAAGGAGACAGGACCTATAAATGTGTGTGTATATGTATATATATAATATAATATAATATATATATTATATATATACATCACATCTGTCATCATTATAAAAAATTATCTCCCACACAACAGTACCCATAAAGTGATTGTGTATGGTTACAATAATTGTTATTTGTGCTTTTATCTGCCTACCTCTCTATCTTACAAGTGACTATACTGAATGTATATTTAAAGGTTGTACATAAGCGTATAATGACCCACCAATGCATTCAAAAATTGATAATGCTTCGGTTGGGATTCAGAAAAGGGACATCTCCTCTCACAGTTTACAAAATTAAAACTGAGAAAAACCAAGGACCCAAAACACCACTACTGGAATCATTCTTGAAAAGTCTTAAAAGGGGTACTACTAAGAGTAAAAGACATATCAACATGTGTGGCTCCAATTATACATCTTAAAATGCACTAATATTTTTTAGAACTTTTTTCCCCTTGTCCTAATGAAATTTTGTGGACTAAGTTGAAAATTACGAATAATGAAGCCAACTGTGTATCTTAGCACGTACAATCTGATACTGCAGCAACAATGAAGATGCCATACTTAAAAGCCTTATACAAAGGTTCCATAACTGGCTCCATATTTGCCCTCTAGAACAATTTTTTTTTTTAAAGTTTCATATTAATGTTAAGATTTTATTAAGTGTAATACAGAGTTAAATGAAAGTCAAGAAATCTAGGGTAATCACGTATTAATCTCCTATCCCTAATTTAAACAAATTTCTCACATCATTATGCTAAGCAGTGTTAACAGACGCTTTGTTAATTTTTAAAAATGACTGGTAGGTCATTTCAAAATCTGTTTTTCTACACCATAATTTCTTACTTTATACAGCTCAATTACTGGAAACACACAGATTACATGGGAGAGATGAGAGTCCAACTGTGCTTTCTTGATTTTGTACATACCTCAAAGCATTTTTATCATTTCAGTTTTCATAGTCTAATTAAGTACAAACGTTTGATTTATTTTTTTTAATATTATACCGAATTTCAGATTCTAGTCTTCTGGGTTACAATCACTGCATACTGGCCACCGGTCATAATGTTTCAGTGTAATCTGCTGCCTCCATCTTCAATTATACCCTGAAAACGAGGGCAGAAGGTTCCTCCTATAGTTACCACCCATCACATTATACAGTGCCATAACCCAGATGACGACAATCCAAATTTTCACTGCTGTGAAAACTTCAAATTTTGTATTTTATTATAATGGTTACAACAAGTAAATTTAAAAGCATGTTAAATTCTGTGCACATGTTAAATTCCATGCACTGTCAAAGAAAATACAAATATGATGAATTTGACAATAATATTGACAAAAAGAATGAACTGCGTGATATGTGAGGGTAGTTCCCGATAAGTATAGCTTTGATGATCCAGTGCAATGAACTGAATTTCAGTTAGGCCCTACTGAAGGGGTATACAGTTAAGACATCAGCCACCATGAGATAAATGGTGAATGAACACAAATATGCTATTGGGGTAATTTCCAGTATTGTATGTAGCAACACAAGCACCTACAGGTCAGTTTTCAGAAAAACGCAAGTTTGGTCACCAGAGTTCAGTAATCACAGCCTGATATAGTTTTCCCTGGAGTCAGCAATAATGAGGTTAATGATTTTTGTGGCCCTGTGCAATTTCCCTCAACCATATTTGTACGAAAGACCCATGCAGCGGATCCCTAGGCACTATTGAGTGGTAGAAATTGCCTGTTGTGGAACTAGGCTCAACATATGATAATAACATACAATGACACAATCATTGTACAAGAGATCAAACCTTACTGAGTACACAAGTAGGGCCCATCACGGATGTCAGATTACAGTATATAAATGGAAACATCCAAGATCATGCACACCTTGCAATGCATTACAAGTGATGTCAGGCAGACAACTTTGGGCACTGCAATGACAGTAAGTGATTTGTCACTTACAACAGTGGACACCTGACCTTTATGTGACTGTAACTGTCACAATGGTCATTTTAAATTTCCTCCTTTCAAAAATTTTAAAACCTCAAACAAATACGTGAAAAATGTCAATGACTCAGAACTGTTATGCATATACTAAATTTGAAGATATGAACAGAATAATAAGAATATGATTAAAACAAAGTTACAAGAAGCACTATTAACAGTATGTGACCACTACTGATTCTGACTGCAAGGACAAAACTGAAAATGACTAAAGTGACCACGACTACAATCAACTCATCACCACGTATCTCACATTGTACAGTGCCCTACTAGCACCAATAGCTCAGTTCACTCTCAGTTGTTTTAACAGTTGATCAGACTGGCAAAACTTGTATCAACCCAGTCATTGTTCACACCAATATCAGATAGCATGTCAGACACATCAGGCGTGCATGAGAATTCGAAGTGGGATCCCGAGCTGGAACTGGCTGTATCGAATGAGTCCAGATCTGTGGTGAGTGTGTCAAGATCCACTCTGAAGTCGGACGGGATCTGGAGGAGATCAGTAAGGGAATCTAAATCTGCAAGGCTTGGATTCTCTCCTGGCCGTGATGAACCAGTGGCAGCCGTCTCAGACTCACACTCAATTGGTTCTTCCTTGATAGTCACGCTGTCATAATCCATGGGCTCCATCTTGATGGATTTTACACTGGCTCCAGGATCAAGCCTGTTTAAAGTGAATGGCTGACTGCCATAGTCTCTTGCTAAGCGATTCTGAACAGATGTTGTTGTGGTTGTTGTGGTGGTGGTTGCAGTTAGGCCAGAGGGGCAAGTGACTGTTGCTGGATTAAATTTCACATCAAGGAGCATGGACGTGTCATCATAAAAGGATGCACTTTCAGGAGAATCAGGAGTATCGCAGGAGGGACTGGACGGCACCTTGGCAGTTGCGGTGGGAGGAGGCGGAGCATACTGTTGGTGAGTTGGAGAAGTCTGTCGGTTACTTCGGATACTGTCTTTGAACTTACGGTCAATGGTGAGGCGTACTTTCAGCCTACTGTGATTCACTGAACTCAGTGTATTGGTAACACGTGCACGAGCAGACCCTCCTGAATGGATCAGTGACTGCTGTTGAGTTTGTGATACACTTCTGTCCTTGTTTGCTGCGCTTAGAGTCTGAGGATGGTGGTTATTATTGGTATCATTCCGCTGTAGGTGATGATTTGGTGTGGACTTCCTTGCTTTCTTAGCCACAGGAGCAGACACTTTGGGGACTGGTTTGACAGCTTTCTTCCTGGGCCTGTATTTGTAATCTGGATACTCCTGCATGTGCAACTGTCTCAGACGCTCTGCCTCATCAATGAAGGGTTGTCGCTCCTCTTCTGACAGCATCTTCCACCGACGTCCCAACCGCTTGGATATCTCTGCATTGTGCATATCTGGCTGCTGTTCGCAGATCTTGCGCCGCTCTATCTGGGACCAAACCATAAAGGCGTTCATTGGTCGTTTGATGTGATTGGGATTATTCTTCTTGGTCTGAAAAGACAGAAATTGGCCAAATATTACAATTTGAGTACTAAGAGAAAAAAAATTACACAATCCAACAGATCATGTGTGAAACAGTTCCAAAGAGTTTTTGATGCACCATGGCTCTCCTGAAGCCTATACATATAGAAATCAATATGCACACAAAATGTTCACCTGACAACATGCTTAATCACTTCCATACAGACACTGCAAAATTTCTGGCCTGCTAAATAATACACTCAACTGTAAGGAAGGTTAAATTTATATTTAACAACCTGACAGGGGAGTGGGATCCTTCAACATAACTGAGATAACAATTACAAATATTCTTTTTAAGTCATGAAAAGAGTTTCAATAACAACTGGTTTATTGGTATCAGCTGTGAACACAGGAGACAGTACTTTCTACTGAAAATCTGCAAGGACCCTCTGAAATTTTTATTAATCATGTTTATGTGGGAACACTGTCCTACACACACACGCGCGCGGGCGCGCGTGCGCCTGCGCGCACATTCTGTGGGTTATATATATGTACACATAACAGCCGGCTTTGTTCTTATTATTAATAAAAATTCGATATTACTACCGAACATATTAAAATGTCACAATGACATAATGTCTTGATATTCATGGACTTCAAACACATGTAGAACAATAGTAAGAGCTGAGTAGTTTGACAACAATGGTGCTCCATAAGACAAAACAACTGATATCAATGACAGAGTTATGGGATGGCTGTGTGTGCACACATACTGCAAATCTTATGTATGAAGCGCACATGCAAGGCCAGACACAACTTATATGGCAACATTAATGACAGCAGTATTCACTGCACCATCACCTGTGCCCAGGACTGGCGTCACATACAGAATCAGGGTAAGAATATACCGACATATACATTACAGGCAAGCAACAGTGACTGTAAACCAATGACTTATGCTGAAAAATAATGGAATTACTTTTTCTACATGGCATCTAGCAAACGCAATGTGATTCGCTCGTAAGTCTGCCGAACAAGACATTAAACGCTGCTAGTGTTCATCTGCGTTTAATCTCTTAGAATATCAAACTTGGACATCAGGGAAAAAAAATACATCTTTTAAAATACTACATTAAGCAGTTTGCTTCCATTTGAGTGAGCAGGACATTAAAATTTTGCAAGTTAATACCATATATCAAATACAGCACTGTCATGCATAAACAATCTGCATAGTTAGCAGTGCTATTTTTTGCCCATACTCGGGCATCATCATTATCGCCCTAAACTGTCAACAGAAACGGTAATCCGTGGGTTCATATCGATCGCAAGCAAATCAAATAATCTCTATGCAGTGTGTCGCCTCACATTAGAACCTTTTATTCACAATACGCAAATCAAATTATTTCTTGACCCTGTTTTGGCGAACGCAGTTACATTTCCTCGCCTATACCCAACACCAATGCCTATTTTCACATTGTGTACCGACCGTTTCAGAAAATTAAAGTTCTGTTAACATTTAGTTACTACGATATCCTGTCATCTTCTTTTAACACAGATCACTAATTACATTCAAACACAATTAGGGCGATGCTCTATGTGCAGATCGTTATGTACTGCGTCTGTAGGATGCAAGAACGCTGCAGCTGCACTGACAGCTGCGGACAGCGGGTTCAGGCCCCGACTAAAAAAATTGTTTCGGGCGCACCAGCAAGGTGGAAAAGTAAGGAAACAACAAAACGAACGTAGTACGCAAGATGACCGCAAGTTCTGTCAACACAACACATCACTACCTAATTACTTCTCATACTACAGAACTCCGTGGCCTTAGTCCGCACGCGAACTATACCGACAGAGCGGCCGCCGCCGGTCGGCGAAGTTAGGGGTGTCACGTGGTCAGCGCAACGGGTCCCCACAGCCGTTAATCTCTGTTTTCTAGACCTAGAGCCGCTACTTTTCTTCATTCAAGTAGCTCCTCAATTGACCTCAAGAGGCTGAGTGGACCCCATTCCAGACCCACTACTACTCAGAAAATCTGGTAGCGCCGGGGATCGAACCCGGGACCTCTGTATCTGTAGTCAGAAACTCTGACCACTAGACCACAGAGGCGGTCCTCATACTACAGAGAAAGACAAAAATATATGCAACATAGACCGACCCCCTTCCGCACCGCCAGGCCCTTGTAATGTTTACCGGCTACCCCCCTCTCGTAGGCACGGGCTGCAGTGCGTTCGTTTCGGTAACGACTTCGTCCGTTGTTAGGAAACGCGATCAATTCGTCTACTTTCCACTACCAAAAACATTTTTATTCTCGTCTAATTAACTATTTATTTTGTAGAGGGCATCCCGTTGTGTTTATTAAACTAAAAGACAACAATATAGTTTCTGGTTTCAAACACAATATATTTTGACATGTTTCAGTCAATTAACCATCATCAGGCCATCTAAGCTCTAATTCTAAGTTTTGTAAAGATGGCCTGATGACGGTCAACTGACCGAAATATGTCAAGTTAAAAATACAAAAACAGTTGTGTCTGCTGAAACCAGAAACTATTATGTTGTATTCTACTTAACTAAGCCTGTTTATAACCTTATTAATGAAATATTTGCAACCACTTTGGAAATACTGTTGAATGCATGAAAGGTAGGGTACCTGGGGGGTTTAAATAATAATCATCACACCAGGAAACACGTACAGGGGAAAATCAGCACCAAAACAGTTATTTATGACTCTTCTCGTTATTATCCATTCTGATGTTTCTGTTCGAGGTTCCATGGGAACAGCAATGTTCTTTTTAACATGAGGCTGATCTGGGTTAGCTCAGGGCCAATTCGAGGGTGGAAATGGGCTACGTGAAATACCCACACGTGGCTCCTGTGCGTGTTCAGGTAGGCCTGGCACGAAATAATCCAATTACGCCTCGCAATTAAAGATGACCTTTTAGCATTCGTGAGAACGGTTATTATTCTGCAGAGTTTCGCGTGTGCTCTGAGTTACAGCCCACAGAAATATGGCCTCATTGTACGTTTTAACTACAATTGAAAAGTACTACAGTCTGGTACATGATATTTTAAAGTAAATGCACAAAATAAATACCCTGCAATGTTCCGTTAGTTAAGTTTCCATACCCCACTTTCCCTAAAGTGAAACACGTAATTACTACAGCCCAAATAAAATGCAGAGTTAGTAATAGCTGGCGGTACCCTCTGAAAAACGGAACTACAAAACAATGGCCACAGCATATCAATGAAAAGCAGACGAATTACTTCTATGATAACTTTTTCACAAGAAACTCGTGGTTCTGCGTGATTTTCCAGTGTGTTAAAATACGCAAGTACGCCAGTTTTTCTTCTTTCTTTTGGCGCAACAGCACTTCCCCAACACCCCC
>Ga0123352_10015524_pt1 | contig 12124 bp, 5 predicted proteins | sample TergutLab28metaG_FD_89700 | JGI IMG/M metagenome (GOLD analysis project Ga0123352, IMG submission 89700) | Labiotermes labralis P1 segment gut microbial communities from Petit-Saut dam, French Guiana - Lab288 P1 | ecosystem: Host-associated > Arthropoda: Insects > Digestive system > Gut ... | reverse complement strand
TAGCTGTACTGTACAGGCACTGAGGGGAGTAGAGGTATAGCTTTACTGTACAGGCACTGAAGGGAGTAGAGGTATAGCTGTACTGTACAGGCACTGAGGAGAGTAGAGGTATAGCTGTATTCTACAGGCACTGAGGGGAGTAGAAGTATAGCTGTACTGTACAGGCACTGAGGGGAGTAGAGGTATAAGCTGTACTCTACAGGTACTGAGGGGAGTAGAGGTATAGCTGTACTCTACAGGAACTGAGGGGAGTAGAGGTATAGCTGTATTGTACAGGTACTGAGGGAAGTAGAGGTATAGCTGTACTCTACAGGCACTGAGAGGAGTAGAGGTATAGCTGTACTTTACTGGTACTGAGGGGAGTAGAGATATAGCTGCACTGTACTGGTACTGAGGGGAGTAGAGGTATAGCTGTACTCTACTGTTACTGAGGGGAGTAGAGGTATAGCTGTAGTGTACTGGCACTGAGGGGAGTAGAGGTATAGCTGTACTCTACAGGCACCTCGGCGAATAGAGGTATAGCTGTACTTTACAGGTACTGAGGGGAGTAGAGCTGTAGCTGTACTCTACAGGTAATGAGGGGAGTAGAGGTAGAGCTGTACTCTACAGGAACTGAGGCGAGTAGAGGTATAGCTGTACTTTACAGGCACTCAGGGGAGTAGAGGTATAGCTGTACTGTACAGGCACTGAGGGGAGTTGAAGTATAGCTGTACTGTACAGGCACTGAGGGGAGTTGGTTGTATAGCTGTACTGTACAGGCACTGAGGGGAGTAGAGGTATAGCTGTACTGCACAGGCACTGAGGCTCTGTACAGGCCGTACGGCGGTTAGGGGCAGTAGAGATATAGCTGTACTGTACAGGCACGGAGGCTCTGTACAGGCCTTACGGCCCATAAAGGGAGTAGAGGTATAGATGTACTGTACAGGCACTGAGGGGAATAGAGATATAGCTTTACTTTACAGGCACTGAGGGGAGTATAATTATAGCTGTACTCTACAGGTACTGAGGGGAGTAGAAGTATAGCTGTACTGTACAGGTACTGAGGGGAGTAGAGGTATAGCTGTACTCTATAGGCACTGAAGCTCCGTACAGTCCGTGCGGCCGATAGGGGGAGTAGATTTATAGCTGTACTGCACAGGCACTGAGGCTCTGTACAGGCCGTAGGCCGATACTGGGAGTAGAGTTATAGCTGTACTGTACAGGCACTGAGGCTCTGTACAGGCCGTATGGCCCATAAGGGGAGTAGAGGTATAGCTGTACTGTACAGGCACTGAGATTCTGTAGAGGCCGTACGGCCCATAGGGGGAGTAGAGGTATTGCTGTACTATACAGGCACTGAGGTTCTGTACACGCCCTACGGCCCATAGGAGGAGTAGAAGTGTAGCTGTACTGTACAGGCACTGAGGCTCTGTACAGGCCGTACGGCCCATAGGAGGAGTAGAGGTGTAGCTGTACTGTACAGGCACTGAGGCTCTGTACAGGCCGTACGGTCCATAGGGGGAGTAGAGGTATAGCTGTACTGTACAGGCACTGAGGCTCTGTAAAGGCCGTACGGCTCATAGGGCGAGTAGAGTTATAGCTATACTATACAGGCACTGAGGCTCTTTACAGGCCGTACGGCTCATAAGGGGAGTAGAGTTATAGCTATACTGTACAGGCACTGAGGCACACTACAGGCCGTACGGCCCATAAGGGGAGTAGAGCAATAGCTCTACTGTACAGGCACTGAGGCTCTGTACAGGCTGTACGGTCCATAGAAGGAGTAGAGGTATAGGTCTACTCTTTCTTGGTCACGGCACTAGAATGTGTAAGGGGTCAGCTTCACGGCCCGGCTGCTCTTTACCCCAGGGAAAGACCCGGTACCCATTGGATAGGAGGCTGGTTGGACCTCAGGGACGGTCTGGACGGGTGCGGAGAATCTCGCCCCACCAGGATTCGATCCCCGTACCTTCCAGCCCAGAGTTTAAGGTGCTGTTCCTGAATTTGTCGGTGTCCTTGTCAAAGCCAGAAAACACCTATCGACTTGGTGGAATACTTTATACTGTCTAATGGTAAAGCACTAAATTCTCCAAGACGTTATGTTTATTTTAATCAACTTTGTAATGCTTCTCCAAAGATGTCTCAATAATGGAGACATGTCCCCGAAACGGATAGCTTTACACTATACTTGCATATGCGCTTGGTCTCTGTGCTGCGCGAGCAGCTGTACATGACATGCAGGTAAAGCATCAGTCATTTTATATTGCGGTTATAAATGAAGATCAGCTTCAATCTCCGGGGACCGCTTTATCTCCAGAAATATAATCTTCCGAGAGTAGCGTGTAGTGGCTGTGTACTTGATTGCCCAAAATTACAACCCGCGTCCCGGAAATTGAACCGCGACCTTCCACATCCTATCTGTTCCTGACGGTGGTTAGCTAGCCGGGCTTCGGTAGCCGCCTTTTAAGCAGTAGCTTTGGCCAGAGTCGTATCTTTATCATATCGAACGTACGGTAGCAACACTTCTCATTGCCTGAGAGAATGTAGCCAGCGCTTTCTGTTAGACACAGAGTGAAACACCGCTTGCTGAGGAATCCACGCGATGCGCTAGCGGTCTCTTCTTACTGTCTTCATTGCGACAAATCTCAGTTGTGTTTACAGGCAACTTGCGCGAGACGGACGACTGGAGTGCGCCAGTCGCGTTTTCGGTCAGCCGCACTGTTAACTGAGTGCAGTAGCTTACGGTAACTGTGTCTTCAGTGACCTTTATAGTGGCATGTAGTGTTGGGCAAAAAAATATGTCTGTAAATGTCAAGGATGCAGCTATTTTTCTGTCACGGGGATTCGTAAATATCTGCTGTTTTCTGAGTCTAGAGGCTATGTTCTGTATTTACTGTAGCCAATAGCACAGGGTTCAGTCTCTTCCACGCAACTGCCCTGTGGCTAAATTGGAAAGGACAAAACAGGCAAACGTGCAGCAGTGCAGTTTGTAATCTGCAGCCCCCGTATTTTATTCGGGAAGACACATGTTCAGTCCTCCGTGCGGAGACCAAATTGAGGTTTTCGGTTTCCTTAACCCCAGACGAGTACCGACGTAATTCTTTTAGAATAGTCCACGACATCTTCCTTCCACACCCCCTTCAACTTTTATTGATTCATTGTCATAAGATGCGACACTGTGGCTCTGAGCTGCCGTTGGCGTTGTTAAATAAGCGGTAAATAAGTGAAACGAATCAGTAGACTAAATGAGTAAGCAGTAATGCTCTCGTAATTCGACACTTTATAAGCTTCGACAACTAAAAGCCTAGTGGTTAATATACTTACCGCTACGTTAAACGCCAAATCTGGTTTGTGCTCATGCAGATGCAGCTTTTATGTTGCGTTGCATTCTGAGAGTAAACAGCTGATTGCATTGTGACAGTAAACAGCTGATTGCATTCTGACAGTAAACAGATGATTGCATTCTGACAGTAAACAGATGATTGCATTCTGACAGTAATCAGCTCATTCCATTCTGACAGTAAACAGCTGTTTGCATTCTGACAGTAAACAGCTGATTGCATTCTGACAGTAAACAGCTCATTCCATTCTGACAGTAAACAGCTCATTCCATTCTGACAGTAAACAGCTCATTACATTCTGACAGTAAAGAGCTGATTGCATTCCGACAGTAAACAGCTGATTGCATTCTGACAGTAAACGGCTCATTCCATTCTGACAGTAAACAGCTCATTCCATTCTGACAGTAAACAGTTCATTACATTATGACAGTGAACAGCTGATTGCATTCTGACAGTAAACAGCTGATTACATTCTGACAGTAAACCGCTGATTGCATTCTGAGAGTAAACAGCTGATTGCATTCTGACAGTAAACATCTGATTGCATTCTGACAGTAAACAGCTGATTGCATTCTGACAGTAAACAGCTCATTCCATTCTGACAGTAAACAGCTTATTGCATTCTGACAGTAAACAGCTGATTGCATTCTGACAGTAATCAGCTAGTATTTTATTTAATACAAAAGAAGTTTCAGCCTGAACATGGCTATTCTATTATTTGCTTGTTTGTTTATTTGCTTGCTTTATTTAAACAAATAAGAGTTGTGTTCGACTAAAACCTGTGTTTGTAACGAATTATGATAACAGCATCATGGTCTGACACCAAATTCAGTGTTTCACTATATAGCATTTCCCAGTTAGCCTTTCTAATGGAAACAAGCCGTGATCTCTGCGAAGTACGAAATGAACGTTTATATAAAATGTTGAATGATTTCGGTCATCAAATGATTAATGTTTGTGTACGGATGTGACTGGTAACGCCGGAAGTTTACCAGTAGACGTTCATTGATTTTATTACCAATGACAAAATTTGTGCAATGTTTAATACAGATATGCGTAGCTGAACGACGGAGATACGTTCTGAGAAATGCGTCGTTAGGCGATTTCGTCGTTGTGCGAACGTGTTCTTACACAAAACTAGATAATACAGTGTAGCCTAATACATACCTAGGCTATATGGTATAGCCTATTGCTCCTAGGCTACAAACCTGTACAGCATGTTACTGTACTGAATACTGTAGGCAATTGTAACAGAATGGTATTATAATATATTATATTATAATATAATGGGACCACCGTCTTATATGCCGTCCGTCGTTGACCTAAACGTCATAATGAGGCGCATACCTGTATGTTCTGGCAGGCCACAATTTCATCTACGTTTTTCCACACCATAGAGTAGCATATGTGCCCCAGTTCCTACACAAGCCTGGACAGGGCTCAATGAGGTTTGGGGTCCCAGGATTTCCAGACAGTCGGCATATGGAGGTTGTAAGGTTGTCACCCCTACGCACCGGCCAAATTTACACCCAGGATATACCTATTATTTATGTCGGATGCTGAATGAACCCCAAGGCCAAGGAATGCCGACAGATGGAATAGATCACTTGGAAATTTCCAAGAACCCTACCAGCGTTACGAGCCCGAAACCTCCCATCTAGTGGCTCAGTGACTCAACAATCTGCATCGCTTGCCCCAAACCACAGAATGTTTTTGTTTATATTTTCTCCAGTCTCATTTCCTCTAAAACTCTGCGGTTCTTTTCACTTGGTTTTCCCACTTTTATTTTAATTTGTATCAGAAATTACGTGAATAGTTTAATTCCGTGTTCTCGTTACAACCGATCATGACGTGCCATTTCTTCATGTACTTACCTAGGTATACCGGGGTGCTGATACGTTCTTAGCCTAACCTGGAGCGAAAGAAGCTCGGAAGCATGTTTGGGAAGCGCGCGATTTCAACAGCATCGAGACGCGAGCTGTCATGAAGTTTTTATTTTCTGCAAGGCAAGGGGTCGAAGGAAATTCACGCCATTCTGACAGAAATATTAGCTTGTTTCCTTCCTAGTCGGGCTAAGGACTTGTCAGCACCCCTGTTTGTTTGTGTATAGCCATTTATCATTCAAAATTTTTCTTTCCACCTCTTTGTCTCTTGACATTTTAGAAATATATGCATCTCTGCATATTCTTCGTCACCCTGGGATCATACTGCAGTTAATGCTGACAGTGCAGTTGTCGGGCGCTTTGAGCCTGTTTAAACCAAGATATCTAATTCTCCCCCACTGAGGGTATTGCTATGTATGTATTCCATTGTTACGTGAATACAATATTGTTGCTTAGACGCCTTACTGTACCATAAATACCGCAGTGTTCAGCAGATACGATTTTGTTCGGTAGATACTGTAGATATAATATTTTGTGTGACAACATTGTCACATAGATACAGCACTGTTCGTTATGTGTCGTACTGTTACGCATATACAGTACTGTCTCTTAGATAAGTTGTTGTTGCTTAAGTACATAGTTCCTTTGAAAGCGTAGAAGAGGGCAAATATTTGGGAACAAACTTAACAAATCGAAATTATACGCAGGAAGAAAATAAGAGCGTATTGTAATCAAGGAATGCTTGTTATCATTCGGAGCAGAATTGTTTGTCTTCCAGTTTGCTAGCCAAAAATTTAGAGATTAAGATATACAGAACTATAATTTTTCCTGTTGTTTTGTATGTGCGTGAAACTTGGTCGCTTACATTGAAGGAGGAACGTAGGCTGAGGGTGTCTGAGAATAGGGTCCTGAGGAGAATATTTGGGCTTGAGAGGGACGAGGGAACAATGAAATGGAGAAAACTACATAATGAGGAGCTTAATGATATGTACTGGAAACCCAATATTGTTCGGGTGATCAAATCGAGAAGAATGAGATGGGCTGGGCATGTAGCGCGTATGGGGACAGTAGAGGCGTATACAGGGTTTTGGTGGGGAATCCTGAGGTAGAGACCACATGGAAGAACCAGGCGTAGATGGGAGGATAATATCAAGATGGATCTTCGGGAATTGGGATGTGGGGCATGAGCTGGATCGAGCTGGCTCAGGATAGGGAGAGGTGACGGGCACTTGTGAATGTGGTAATGAACCTTCGGGTTCCGTAAAATGTGAGGAATTTCTTGGCTAAATTAGAATCGGTTAGCTTCTCAAGAAGGGTTCTGCTGCTTGGAGTAAGTAAGTTGTTACGTAAGTAAGTGTACATATGTATACCGAGATACGGTAGGGTCACTTAGAGAACCAGTCCTATGTCTTGAGGCAAATTTGTCAGGGCGAACTTACCCTTTGTTAGTCACAGGCTACGTAATTTCAGGGTACCACGTTATAAATTTTCCATGCACTTCGCCGTGTCTCCACAAATTGAATCGGAAATAACTACACGAAGCTTGTTATAGTACTGAGTCTGTATGCCCTGTGTTAAGTACAGATATGGGTTTGTGTGAGAATACACACAAGCTACAGTCTGCTTACAGCGCCACCTCCACGACCCGTTTCCCACCAATTCACCATATGGTGTGTCACCAGCTGTCATTCCGAGATTGGGAAACCATGAACAATTAAATCAGTGAATTAATGCCGGAGGTCGTGTGCGCAGACTATCTGCGATCCACGCACGTCTCACAAGCCGTGCTCTGTATTGTGGTTTTGTATCACTAGGCTGCAGTTAGTGGTTGTGGTTGCAGCTAATTGATTTAAGCCATCACTTCACATTGGATCTGTGTCCGCAAGTGCGAGCTCCGATTTTCAAAAAAATTCAATATTTATGAGTCGGTGAACCTTGTCATGACTTCTCAAAACTGCTGATAAACAACTTATTTTCTTATTCTGAACCAACTAAATGCAATCGCATAGTACATAATAGTGTAGTCTTCGATCTACAGCGAATTTCAGCAAAAATATCCTTAGGGATATTTGACACGAATTTTTAAAACTAGCTAAATTCGATAGATTATTATCGAAGTTTTATTTATTCACCAACTGATGCACTAGTGAGTTGTCTCAAATAACATTATTAAAATTTACATTAAACAGCTCCGACACGTTTCGCTGTTACAGTTACACCGTCATCAGGGAGCCTATTAATTCGTGCTCACTAAGGTTACAGTAATTAAAATAGTACATTGAAATACATCGGTGAGTGGTTAATACGGCGGTAGCGTGGCTGTAAGTATTAGGTCCTTATTGGTGCCTGTATGTTGTACTGTTCGGCAGTCTACTGCACAAACTAATGCGCTCCTTATGAGGGTGTAACTGTAACACCGAAACATGTCGGAGCTGTTTTAATGTAAATTGTAATATTGTTTTTTTAAGACAACTCACTGGTGCATCAGTTGGTGAATAAATAAAACTTTGATAATACAGGGGTGCTGATAAGTCCTTAGTCCAACCAGGAAGGAAACAAGCTAATGTTTTTGTCAGAAAGGCGTGAATTTCCTTCAGCGCCTTGCCTTGCAGGAAAAAAAACCTTGACGACAGCTCGCGTCTCGATGTTGTTGAAATCGCGCGCGTCCCTGACATGCTTCTGAGCTTGTTTCCTTCCTGGTTGGGCTAAGGACTTATCAGCACCCCGGTATGATAAATTTTATTCGTAATACTTGTATATGCAGCATTCTGCAGTAAAGTTCACTTTGCACTTGATTCAAAGTAGTGCCGAAACATGGTGCAGAAATAAAAGGCTACGATATTGTGTATGTTGTACTTGCACGTAGTTAGTTTAGTGAAGAAAAATAATTTGACTAAGATGGACGGAGTAAGGAGTTTCGAAACTGTTGCTGATAATCAGTTCAGCATTAAAGTACCAGCGCAACAAAATATATACAATGCAAGAATAATATGACAATTAATCAAAGGTCCAGGCTACACCCTTTATGACCACAAAACAAATGACTACATACATCGTAAACTACGGATTGCAGGTATACTAGACAAGATAGATGAATACAGACGGAACTGGCTTTCACACTTGCAAAGAATGCCACAAAATCGAATCCCTTTGAAATCATACCACTACAGACCACAAGAAAGGAGAACAATTGGAAGACCGAAGAAGCGTTGGCGCGAGCAGCTGTAACTGTGGAGACGGAACGGATCAAAGGATCCAATCCTTGATGTTTATGATGATGATGATAATCAAAGGCCACAAAGTAATGATACTTATGACTGAAGTATTTAAAGCGTGCATCCAACCTTTGTATCAGTGTTCAAGACATATCACAGTGGTGTTTGCATTGACTAATACAATAAATTCATTTAACTCACGTGGGCATTTTTTTCTCTCCTTGTTAAAATTCGGGGTGATCCCTGTAGTTTTGACCTTGCTGAATCCGAATGTAACAACCAAATTTGCCCTATCGCCAACCAATTGTTAAGGGAGAGGTATTCAGTTCAGTAACTACGTGTGTAATAATAATAAAAAATAATGTATTGATTTCTAATTACAACATTTACAGTCAAATAATGAACTTATCTCTATATACTGTACATTAAAAGAAGGCAAATCAGTCCCATTACAGGCCCGAGGTGCCCAGAGGGTTCCAGGAAGTTACGGTTCCAAGATTACGTGACAATGGGCCAGGATGGTGGTAAGGTTGTCAGCCTTACGCACCGGCCGCTTTTTAACCCCCCCCCCCAAAAAAATACTCCTGGTACTCATTTCTGTTAGATTCTGAGTCGACCCCAGGGCAGTAGTGCGATCGGGAGGATTATGTCAATGAAAAATTCCAATGACACCATCTTGAATCGAACCAGCGACCTTCCGATTTGTAACACAGCACCTTAACCACTGTGCTACCGCTGTCCCCCCAAAAAATAATATGTTGATTTCTAATTACAACATGTGCTGTCTTATAATGAGCTATATCTCTATATACGTTGCCCTAACTGCAATAAAATCCATTACACACTCACTTCGTCCTCTTTTGTTTCTTATTTCCGCCACTTGGTGTCTCCCTTACCGCACTCCAGCTGTAGTGAGCCAACACATTTGCACTCCATTTTCCTATATACCTCTTTTCAGTTCGGGAAGTATCCCGATGGAACCTTTCACCATGTTCATCGGAGACGGCTTCCACGTGTTCGGGGAAAAAATCCAAATGGAAATACCGAAAATGCAGCTTTAATGACACTTTACATCCCATAACACTGCATGATGAATTTAGCTCCTGCACGTATTCACTGTAATTTTCCGTTATTCATTGCCTAGAAGGTTTCTGCAGACGATTGCAAATGCCGGCCAGACTCTTCTTTCTGTGGAATTTAATTTTGTAGTAAAGCCTTGGTCTTTAGAATGGTTGCTTATTTTATGAACCATCGAAAATTCCTTCTTTCCTCTTGGCCTCAATTATTTTGGGAGATTGTTGCCTTAAATAGGTAAATCCTTCGCTTTCTTCATCCATCTGTCTCACATACATTTCTTATCAAACCGCGCTTGATATGCAGTGGAGGCCAGTAGATTTCTGACTTATCCCCTAAAGAAGGACTTGCCAAATTCTTCTGACCCGGTCTTGTTTCTGAAGGGATTGGCCATTTTTTTATTCCGTAGTGCCAGCTCCTCGCTCGCCTGTCCCATTCACATTAAAAGCAGCAGAATTTAGTGTTTCCGCCTTGCAGCACCGTCAGCAGTGCGATAACTTCAGGTCAGCACGTATATTCCACCGGTGTTCTTCATAGCGTTTTTGTTTCTGCAGCAAACCCTGAAGATTCTCGTATGTTTCGTTCGTGTGAACTACACCAGCTGGTGGGAGAGAAGGCAACTTATTTCCATTGTGCAGTAACACTGCCTTCACACTGACCTTAACCTTTAGACGCCTAACGTCAACTACAGTTGACGTACCGCACCGCTAACCTCCAAAGTTGCATTTTATATATTTATTCAACAAATATAGGTACCGAATATTTTAAACATTGTGTATATTCTCCGTTTTTTCTCTTCAAAATGCAGTTTGTTTCATAATTCTAACATATTTGGTTCCTGTATTATTCAAATTTTATATACAGGTTGTGCTAAAATTAAAAAAATAATTCCGGCGCCAAAAGGTTAAATGTATCAACGAAACACCTCCATTGCTTAGCGGTGTGTTCAGTTTACAAATCTTCGATTAATTCTCGGACGTTTTTGCAGAACATAAAATCATTATCCATTAAGAAATACCTTGCTATGTCGACTGTCTCCTACTATAAAACAATACTATTACCTGTTTCTCATCCACTGCTTAAGCCATGATTCATGTAACTGAGCCTTTAGTTTGTCGCTGTTGTAAAATATCGGTGTGTTAGCTTCCCTTTAATTTGCAGTTTTGAATTATCACACTGCAAATTAAAGAGACGCTAAACAGCTGGAAGAAAGTTTTTCGTTTTGAAATAGGGATTTAAGTGACTTAAGATAAATTAACAACATAAAAAACCTTTGGCTCCTTCCCAAATTTCGGTTTTTGACCATTTAACTAAGATATCAGCTGATATCATCCAAACGGAGGATGATATACTCATTGTATTCACACTTTCAAATTTTTAAACCTATTTCCAATGAAAATCGGTCAAAATTACGTCCGGGAAGAACTTTATGGCGAGCAGCGTACTCTGAATACGTCACACGGACTATCGGACGTCACAGTTCAGTGGATAGCCATATTGCCTATTACGTTAAAATTCGACTTGGTAATCGACTGTAATTCATAAGGTCCTTTGCGATTTGTCTGAGTCACTCAAGGTAAATATCGCTGAGTAATTGATATTTGTGAGACCGTGCATCATTAGAACACCGATGTAAGCAACCAACAAGATGCAACAAATTCCGTTTATTGATCTTTTCAAATCAGCTGTACATGTTTCGGGGGACACTCTCGCCCATCATCAGGAGCACTTTTTGACTGTATTATCAGCTTTTGGTACTGTACAATGATACGGTCGACAGTAATAACGGTGCATTGTACCAAAAGCTGTATATACAGTCACAGAGTGCTCCTGAAGATGGGCGAGATTGCCACCCGAAATATGTAGAGCTGGTTTTAAAAGATCAATTAAAATATCAATAAACGGAATTTGTTGCATCTTGTTTGTTGATTACATCACCGCCGAGCACCTCACACCAGTCCACAACACCCCATATTCTGTTTCCTTGTTGGTAACGTGGGATGGTTATAATGCTATTGACAAACAGGTGAACGCTGATTGCATAACGGAAGTTTCCGCCCACCCGTGTTGGCTGTTACGTGATATCAGCAGTAAATGTAAGGGTGTAAAGTTGGATGAACGGCTAAATTTATTTGTGTGTTCTGAACACCTTGTTTTGTTTAGCGATCCTATAAAACAGTGAGGGTTTACAAGAAGGCAACCATTGCTTTATAGCAGAATTGAATGTACTTATTTTACCAACACACGTTGTAGTCTTAGCTGCTAAAAAGACGTTAAATAAACCGTAAATACCTAAAATATCCTTTATTCTTACGAGCTTGTAGTCACTGATAACGCGAATGTGTGTTTGGGAACTTTCAACACCGTGAAGCTGTGAGGAACATCTGCTGTACACATTACGTACCGGAGGCCCCTAGACCTTCATTCCATTCTAATCCATCAAATTTAACATTTTTTTTTTAAATTAACAAATTTTCTTCTTCGGGAAGTGTAGGTTCCGAATTGTGCCTTGTGTATTTGGTGTGTGTGTGTGGTGTGGTGTGGTGTGTGGTATGTGGTGTGGTGTGTTGTGTGGTGTGTTTGTGGTGTGGTGTGTTGTGTGGTGTGTTTGTGGTGTGGTGTGTTTGTGGTT
>Ga0123352_10015522_pt1 | contig 12126 bp, 16 predicted proteins | sample TergutLab28metaG_FD_89700 | JGI IMG/M metagenome (GOLD analysis project Ga0123352, IMG submission 89700) | Labiotermes labralis P1 segment gut microbial communities from Petit-Saut dam, French Guiana - Lab288 P1 | ecosystem: Host-associated > Arthropoda: Insects > Digestive system > Gut ... | reverse complement strand
CTTCCCCATTGAAAGACTCCTTGGTATTCTCTTATTTCCTCAGCATAAGGTACTAATTTTACATATAAAATATTTGCCAGAATTTTGAATGTTATGCATAGCAGTGCCACTACTCTACATTTATTGCACTTCATCTTGTCCCCGTCTTATGAACTGGACATATTATGCCATATTTCAACCCCTGTGGTTTGATCTCTACCTCCTGTATTTTTAAAATGACTCCATAAATGACCTTATTGAGCTCTTTTCCTTCCTGTAATCAATTCGGCCAGGATTTGATCGTGTCCAGTTTCTTTTCCATGTTTCAATTTACTAATTGCTATCTCTGTTTCTACATCATGTGGTCATTCAACATATGGTTCTGCAGTTTGTATTCATATTGCCTACACTACTCCACTGTCACCATCCAGTCCATCTTGTGATTCAAAGTACTCAAAATATTCGGACCATCTTTGCACTACTTTTCCTTTGTTGCTCACAGTATTACTGCTCTATTTAGTAATGTTTGTGAATCCTTTTATTATACTTTTCACTTCTTGATAAAACTTATTTGCTTCATTGTTATTATAAGGAATTTCCAATTGCTCCAGCTTTGATTTATACAGTACTCCCTTTTTTTTCTAAATATTTAATGTGCTTCTTTTCTTTTATCTTTATATTCTTGATCATTTTGTCTGGTATTTCTGTTAATCATTTTCTTGTATGCTTTCCTTTTATGTTATAATATTATTTGACTTTTTCAACAAACCAGCTGTTTCTCTGTGGTCTTTCTTCTCCTATTACACTGGTAGGCAAAAAAAACTTCTCCTCTCTGGGCAAATTAAGGGTGATCCATATAGATGGACGTTGCTGAATCCATTTATGGCAACCAAAATGCTCTTATCACCCACCACTTTTAAGGGAGATAGGTTTGAATTAAAAAACTACATATTTAATACAGAGTGGGCCAAAAGTAGATATACAGAGGTTGCTACACTATATACTATATACTGTATGCCTACTTTTGGCACACTCTGTATAAAAAAATTAATGTATTTTTAAAATTGTTGTGTCCAGTTAATAACATGAAATTTGTATCTATGTACAGTATCCTACTTACAAATAAATAAATATAACACTTAATTTTTTGTCTTTTGTCTCATATATTCTTCTGTTGGTTTCTCTCATAAAAGCATCCAGCAGTAATCAGCCAGCATAGTAGGGTTTAATTTGCCACCTTATCTTTTTTTCTTTTGGAATGTATCCTGATGGAACGTTTCACCATGCTCGTCAAAGATGGCTCCCTTATTTCCCGGGAAAATGTACAAGTGGGATTGCAGGAAATGGAATTTCATGGTATGAGGAAAGTAGCTTCTCCACAACTTCTGCATAGTTTTCTGATTTTTTATTTCCCAAAAAGTTGCTGCTTACATTTTAAAACGCATCGCACGCTATTCTCTTGGCAGCATTCAATTTATTTTTGAAGTTGGGGTCTTGAAAAAGCTGTTGGACTTGAAGACCGATGAAAATGCCATTGTTTATCTTGGCCTCACTTATTCATGGAAATTTTTGCCTTAAATAGTCGAATCCTTCGCCTGCTTTATTCATCACCTTCACAGATATTTTAGTTAATCCAAGTTGTATGTGAAGTGGAGGTAAATATATTTTCAGCTCGTCGACTAAAGCTCGATGTGCTATGTTGTTCTGACCCAGAATCACTTCTCCTCCGTGTCCATTGCTTTATATGGTCATGCCTGTCCCATGCTTAGCTCATAAACTTTCCTCACAAGTGATGATAGCAGCTTCCTTTGTGGTATTAATGTCAAATCTCCACAAATATAACAGAAGTTGTCTGGTTTGTTCTGGCAAGAATGTGACATATTTTACTTCAGAAAAACACTCTGGGAACAAAAACAGGGAAACTCTTATGTACACACTCAAGAGAGGATACATTATTTATATATATAAGTTGAAAAAAATTCATCATTAGATGATACGAGTGCTCAATATTACACTGAAACCAGACGCATGTGCTTCTCACCATCTTCACACAGTAACTTTTACACTTTGTTTTGTCACTATTTTGCTTCCTGCACGTGTGTGATGGAGAGAAACTAGTGCTCCAACTCTTTGCTGACAAGCAAAGTCAGTTAGACAGGCAATGATTTTCCCTATCAAGTCTTGTCATACCAGATATATATTTTACTACAAATGTAGTTTTTGACTTTAAAGGTGGGTGCTGAAGTAGTTTGGTTGCCGTATTTGTATTCAGCAACATCAAGTCTATTAACATCACCCATTTTCTTTTACAGGCAGGAAATTGATGCCAATCAGCTGCTTCATTTATTCCTTTTCTGATTTTGATCCATTTTTCATTTATGTCAGACAGTTCTTCTAATTGAGTATTTTGTGTGTTGGCTTGTATCTCCTTGGTGAATTCTTTTACTTCTTTTTATTTTATGAATATCCCATTTCCTTGTGTCACTTTTCATAATCTTCTCACTTCTCTTAATTTTCAATCTAATTTTGGCCCTCAATAAAAATGGCCTAATTCTGTTTTGCACCTATAATACTTCTCACATTACCAACATTCATGCAGTATCTTCTGTCTACTGATATATGATTTATCTGGTTACTTATTTTGTTCTCAGATGATCACTAGGTGACTTTGTGACTGTCCTAATGTTTGTACCATGTTCCCATCACAGCTAAATCCCTTCCCAGTTCAAAGTTACCTTTCATTTTCCATTATCATTTGTTTCGTTGTGAAGGCAGTGCCCTCCACATGCTGGATATAAATAAAATTCTTTTCCAGCATTAGTGTTGACATCCCCTAGTACTGTTTCATGTCATGGGTGGTAACTGCATCACATACCTTTTCCACAGAACTGTAAAATTCTTCTTTGGCTGCTTCATCTATTTCTTCAGTTGGGGTGTATGTTGGTCATTGTTAATATTGTCAAAGTTACAGTTTAACCTTAATTTTACAAATTCTTTCATTTATAGGCTCAAAATATAATAAATAATCTGTAATATGTGTACTAATATAAAATCCTATTCCAAAGTCATGTTCATCACTTTTATGCCCAGTATATAAAATGTAGTTTATTTTTATCACATTTCTTTTTCCTGGCCATCAGATTTCTTGCAGAGCATGTATATCTGTTTTATATTTATCCATCTTTTTCACAAATTTGTTTCTTAGACCTGCTCTGTACAATGTGTGTACATCTAAGTCGCTGTCCTGATATCTAATTCTTTTCCACTGCTGAGGTCAATTCCACCCAGTCTGACTGTTCAGAAGCCACAATTTAGGTTTCCTAACACCTTCTTTAGAATGCCAGGTTGTCAGTCTGTCACCAAAATCCCAATCTGGAGGGCCAGTCCACCACATTTATAACCCCTGGGGCAGGGAGGCCCTGCACTGTGTACCCATTTTGGTCACAGTTTATGGCCTGTAAGGGCTGCAGTGGGAATGTTCTTTTTCCCAGTCACCACATGGGGAAAGAGTGTTATTCACATATTTCAATTATTGTAGCTCAGAGTAGTCTGAATAGTAGTGGTGGTACTGAGATATATCAGGTTTCTTGTAGCTCAGAATGATTACAGCTCCTCTGAAGTATTTCATTTAAAATGAAGTGTAGTTGTTTTGTGTTTATTTTATATTTGTCAGTCATGGTTATATAATTATGCAGTTTTCAGTAACATTTTTCTCTTTTTCAGTTTCCTTCAGTTTACTGCAAGAATCGTCGACGTGCTCTGGAACATACACTGGATAGGTTAGAAATACATTTTAATTACATTTATTTGCGCCATTAATTTTGGAAGTGATGTAAGACAAATTCTGAAGAATTTGAGGTTGTTTCATTTGTGTACATAAATTGAGAAATGTATTGTTTTGAAAAACATGTTCAAGAAGTTTAGTTAAAAATCTGTGTGAAGATGTAAGGGCAAGTCTGCAAATGTGCTCATTTTGAGAATGAGGCATGTTATGTCAATTGTTTGCTCTTAAATCATGTTGTTTTCTTTAAGCCTTTTAATGAATTACTTAATTTTAAATGGCTTGTGATAAGTAGGTGTTTCTAAATAATGAAAAGCATCTTGTAATGTCAGACACTGATTCAGGTAAATAAATATGTGGCCAAACTCGCTTATAACATCATCAAAGGGACTGAAAAAACTATGTCATTATAAATGAGTGTCATTATCAGCAAGGTATTTGGTAAAAGTAAAAGAAAAATACTTTAAGACAAAATACAGGCCTGTAGGCATAATACTTAAATGTTTATGCTATGATATATTTTAAAATTAAATTACAACTAATATTTAGAAACAATAAAAATTAATATAATTGCAAATTTCCAAAGAGGCTTACACTAAAAAATACATTAACTGACATTTAAAATTTAAGAAGAACAAAACTTGTCATGAGAAGAGGACTGCTTACTGGTAGGGGAATGTCGCCTAATATGGGAAGGTGCATTATTTCATACCAGGAGGTGTTGCAATCTCTGCTTAAGAATGTAAGTGATCAAGGACATGAAGCTGTTCTTTGTAATCAAAGTATAAACGGTCAGTTGCTCAGGACTTCGGTACTGACTGGGTGTCTCTGTTTTGGTGTGCTGTGAAATTTTTGCTTATCGCTATACTGTGACTCATAAGCTGTTGAAAGTAAGCTATTTTGCTGAATTAGTTTGGTGCTCAGTTCTCTGTTAAGTGCAATCTTAAACCCTAGCTTTGTTTCATAGGTACAATTGTATTTCCTGTTTTATTCACCCTTTTTCTCGAGCACCTGTTTGCGCCACTTATGGGGAGGTTTGATGAACCTGGGGCTCCCCATATTAGGAAGTCAGTACCTTGTGAATTATAGCTACTGGGTTATATAATATTACAGATGGCTCAAAGGAAAAAATGAGATCCCAAAAGAATGAAGGCAGCTATTGAAGCTATAAGGAGCAAGGAAATGGGCAGCTACAAAGCATCCAGAGTTTTCAACGTACCACAAACAAGAGTAGAGCATTATGTTAAACACTGGCAGAAAAGCTCAAGTGAAACAGTAAACACAAAACTGGGTAGGAAGCTAGTTCTTCCTTGTGAAGCAAAAAATGATCTGTCTGAGCACTGCCTTTTGTTGGAAAGAAAGTTTTTTGGCTTGACAATGGCAGACTTCATGCGTCTTGCTTACCAACTTGCTGTAAGAAATGGAATTAAATACCATTTTTGCAAGAGAAATGAAAAGACTGGAAGGAAGTGGTTGAAAATTTTCCTGCATCATCATTCACAAATTTCAATTAGAAACCCTGAAGGTCTTTCACTCTCAAGGGCGAGGGTTTTCACTCCTGAATCAGTAGCTAAGTTTTTTTGAAATCTATGAACCTGCATTGGACACCATTGAACACAGCCCTGCAAGACTTTACAGTTGCGATGAAACTGGCATCACTATTGTACCGCACGAACACACGAAAATATTAGGCTTGAAAGGCAAGCGTCAGATATCTAATCTTCAATCCGCAGAACGGGGATCTCTTGTGACAGTCGTCAAGTGTATGAGTCAAACTGGACACTTCATTCCTCCGTTATTTGTATTTCCAAGAAAAATTGGGAAACAAGAACTGATGAATGGCACACTGCCTGGATCAATCCACGCGTGCCATCCCTCAGGATGGATAGAGAGCGAGATTTTTTCCCATTGGTTTCTTCATTTCATCAAACATACAAAGCTGACAAAAGAAGATCCTGTTATCTTGGTACTGGATGGGCACTATTCACACACCAGGAACCTGGAGGTCAGTACTTTAGTTCGAGAGAATCATGTTGACATCATTTGCCTCCCACCTCACAGCGGCCACAAAATGCAACCCTTGGATAAAGCTTTCATGGGGCTCCTGAAAACATTCTACTGCCAAGAAATTAAAAAAGGCTCTGTTCACACGCAGGGCGAGTCATCACCATCTACCAAATTGGCGAACTATTTGGAAATGCATACAAGCAAGCTGCAACAGGTGAAATAGCAGCTAATGACTTCCTAGTGGCAGGCCTCTTTCCTTGTGGCAAGAACATCTTCAGACCATATGATTTCCCTCTGTCCTCAGAGGACAAAGATGCTGCTTATGTGAACCATCCTACTTTGGTAAAGACCAGCGATCAGCCATCATTCAGTTTTGCTAATTTTTCGCCGTTCACTTCTGCTGAGGCTCTCTGGTAATCAGATATCAGTCCTGTGCCAAGCCTGAACTTAAAGCCAAATCCTTGTGGTGGAACAGCAAAGAAAATAACGAGTTCACCTTACAAAAAATTTGTTGAGGCAACTCAGAAAAAGAAGATAAAACAGACCACTAAATCCAAAACCATTCGGCCTGCGTCAAATGCTCTTCTTGGTCCTTCAAAAAGACGGAAGAGAAGGGTTTGCCGGGATCCAGCTCCGTCTGACACTCCATCAGTTTCAGACACTGACCTAGCTGTTCCTTTCGCTGATGATTTGATGGAAGGAGATAAGGAACAAGACGCTGATTGTGTGTTCTGTACTGGTCGTTTCTCTGAAGACCACAATGGAGAAGACTAGATATAATGTGCGAAATGTTTCAGTTGGGCGAACACACTTTGTGCTGGTGTGGAGGGAGATTTTGTTTGTGAGCCTTGTCAGGGATAAACACTGTTTTGTTCTTATTTTGTAACCTTTGTATTTGTAATTTTTTTGTATTTTGTAACTATTCCTTGTGCTTTCTGTGAAAATTATTCACCTCCCCAAATTAGGAACATGTGTGCGCCTAATTTGGGGAGATGAAGCTTTTATGGAAACGAATTTTACACCAGTTTTTCTTTTCATAATGTATGATATATACGTAGCAACTGTCTCTTCATTAATCAAATTAAGTTTTACTTGTGTTTTGAAAGGTTTTACAACATTTTCCTGAGTTTAATAGCAGTTAAAAAAGAAAACCTCCCCATATTAGGTGACTTTCTGCTACATCATAACTTCTCTGTTGCTAAAACCACTTAAGTTGCGTGTCATCTACATGACTTTGTGCAGCCTTCTGAAATCGCTTTATTCTTGATCCATTCCATTAAAACACACTAATAATTTTGGTCCTTCAAATGTTCAATATCTGTGCATTAAGGACATTTAAACCTATGTAATAAAAACCAACAAACACACTTATTTTCTTTTTCCAAATTTTTGGATCATAAAATTTGCGAGACCAAATTCCTGGCACATCATCTTCCTTTTTTCAATTTTCTATTTGTCATATCACTTTACCTTTTCCTTCAATGTTCAGAACATCCCTTTTATTCGTGACTGTAGCTGTTAACTGCTGGAATAGAAATACAGAGAGCAACCTTATGCACAAAGTGAATTACTGCTACTGTCATCATTTTAGGCCTGGAATTTATGCAGCTACTTGAAAGTGTAGAGGGCTTGCCTTTTCAAGGACAAGGAATGGTGGAATTGTCAAAATTGGCTACTTGGAAAATTATATTGTTAGAGATGACTGGTAATGTGGTTATATCAAGGCAGATGCTCTTATGCATGTCAAACGAGACAGAAGAACGCATGATTTATGGGGAATTAGTTGGTACGGGAGAATGTGTAGTGCTACTGTATCCTTGATGTGTTCATTTCAAACACACATAATTCTTCAGAACTAAAATTCTGCGTCACTGATTACTACAAACGATTTACAAAGTTTATGTGATTAGTAAAGATAAAGAAATGATAATTTTTTGTACTGAGTAGTGTAGTAGTTCATTGAGAGCAAGGGGGGGCTTTGGACCTTGGGAGGAATATGGTTATTACATTAGGTAAGCTGCTTGCTTGCATCTTTTCGTGTTAAGTTTTGGTCTGTTACAGCAACAATACCACAATAAGTAACACACTATTGGTTCTTTAGCTTCTCCACTTCATACAAGATGCTTTGAGTATTTTTAACACAGACGTTTTTCTTTATTATGATACCAATAGAAAGTAGCACTATTTATGGCTTTTAGGAGCATCCTGCTCTTCCCACATTATATGTATATCCAGTATTTAGCACTATAATAATGAATTATTTCCTGTCATTGCATAAGTCGGTAACTGAAAGAGTGAACGCAATAATAAGATAGTCATGTAGTGTGTAAAAATGGAACCCAGGAATGTGTCCAGAGTGTTAGCAATGCTGAACATTTTTTCCCCCACAGTCATAATTAGTTACACAAAACTGTGTAATTATTTTTTCTTATATTTTAATGTGATAATTTTTGTGTGTTTTAGGTTTCATAATGATGAATGTGGAATGGCTCCGTTCTTTGTCTTTGGCGACTTTAACTTCAGAGCAGATACACAAGGAGTTGTCAAAGTCAGTAGAAGTTTCTTTTGTTTTCTACTCTGTAATGTTGGTTTTGGAGTGGATGCTTTGATTCAGGCAGATTGAGTAGCAGTACATGTTGATTGATAGGTTAGTAATGACTTGAATAAATAAGCTGTGAAATCCTCTTTCAATTTTTTTTTTTAATTCAACAAATCCTACTCTTAAGGAGGAAAATTTCTTGAAAGGGTATGGAACTGTGTTATTATATTGTAATTCTGTAGTGAAATTGACATTCACTTTACTAGAGTAGAGTGCATTACAGTCGAGTAGAGTACATTAGGGCAGGCACTGCAATGACGCGTCTTAACCATTTCTGATATTTTGTGCAACCCTTTGCTTAAGCATGCAGTGGCCCCACACTTGAAACAAAATGTAGTGTGTTGTTGAGCCTACCTTACCTTAACATCCACATGTTCCTTCCAGGTCAGCTGTGAATCCAGGATCACTCCCAGATTTTTGACCGACATAGAGTGATGTAAGGTTGTCCCAAATAAACGTGGTTCAAAGAACCCTGGGAGTTCTTTCTTCTCGTGAATGCAACAAGCCCAGTTTTGTCGGAAGCCACTAAAAAAAAAATTTGGAAGGTTGTCCATCCAACCAGGTCTGCATGGCAACAATGACCTCGGTGTCAGATGAAAAATGGCGACCTTTCAATTGTTTTTTCAGGCCAGGGAACATGTGGTAGTCTGACGGGGCCAGATCCGGAGAATAGGGTGGGTGATCAAGACATTGGAAGCCCAGGTAGGTCAGTTTCTTCTGGATTGCAAGTGCCTGGTGAGCCGGGGCATTGTTGTGCAAGAACAAGACCAGCTTGGTGATCTTGCTGTGGCGTTTTTCCTTCAAAATGTCCTTCATTTGCACCAGCAGAGTTGAGTAATACTCCGCATTGATAGTTTTGCCCTTTGGAAGATAATCAATGAGGAGAATGCCGTCTTCATCCCAAAAAATTGAGACGAGAACTTTTCCTCCGGATTTTTGCACTTGGAATTTTTTGGGGTGGGGTGAGCCATTATGCCGCCACTCCATTGATTGTTGTTTTGTCTCTGGGTCATAGTGATATAACCAGGTTTCGCCCATGGTCACCAATCGCAACAGGAGATAATTTGGATCGTGCTGAAAAAATTCGAAAATTTTCTCAGACGACTGGCACTGTTGACGCTTTTGATCCGCGTTCTGACATTTTGGGACGCACTTCGTGGAGAGCTTCCGCATGTCCAAATCTTCATGAATGATGGACCCAACCCGCTCATGTGAGATGCACAGTTGCTCAGCTATTGATTTAGCAGAAATCTGGTGGTCTTCCAAGATTAGCTCATGAATTTGATCAATAATCTCTGGGGTGGTCACTTGTTTTGGGTCATCCAGGACAAGGCGCATCACAGCTGGAAAAATCACCATGTTTAAACTGGGCCACCCAGTTTTTGATGGTGACATATGATGGTGCATGTTCGCCTGATGTTTCTTTCAGAATGGCATGAATTTCCTTCGGCGCCTTACTTTGCAGGAAAAAAAGGATTGATGACAGCTTGCATCTCGATGTTGTTGAAATCGCGTGCGTCGCCTCACATGCTTCCTTTCAGCCCCTGTAACAAGAAAAGACTTGAAATTCAGCACATGAACAAACCCCTCTTTCCAACGACACTATCGTTTCCGTCCGACATCGGGAAATAGGTTGGGTTAGGACTTATCAGCACCCCCTTGTATTTATTTTTATTCTACAAACACTCCTGAGGTGAAACTTTTCATGCATCTTCAATTTTGCCTGCTTTCTACACAGTATTTTCCAACAAAACAAATATTTCTCAAACTTTTCTTTGAATTCTGTACGGATTTTCACAGATGACCAGTAAATGGGTTATATAATTTTGAAATGTGATGAACTTCTTTTCAGTACAACACTCTATTAATTGCTCAGTGTTTTTACAGAGAACACAACTGGTCTTGCAACGTACAGGTGTATAAATGATATGCACACTGCAGCAGTACTGTGTGAGCAAAAATGAAGGGAAAGTGTCCCAAAAGTGACTAAGGTCACTGAGAACTCAAGTCAGAAAGTTGTAACTAGCTTACATGTGTTATGTCCGTAATTAACAGTGCTACCATCCTATGATAGTTCTAAGAAATTAATTGATGCTTGTTATGTGGAAAATATTAGCTGTATGATATATAAAAAAAATGCTGGTTTTTTGGACACCCATTGTGATTGTCACAATTTAAGATAATAAAACATACATTTTTGATAATTTCATTGAATGTGCACATATTTATGCATTGCAGGTTGACTGGAATTTACAGAGGGCTAAAAGAAAGTTGCTTTGTGTGTTAGTAGATAAATGAAAATCTTTAGTGGTAATGTTGATCTAGTATATGGCAGCCATAATCCTGTGGAAAGTGGTGGGGAACAAGGGATGGAAGGAATGAGGGACACTCATGTGGAAGTTTTTGTCTGGAAGTGTTTTATGTTGCGTGAAAGAATATGAATACTTGTATGAACACTGAAGACTATGGATATATTAAAATATAAATACAGATAGGGTTATTTGCACTAAATTAATGTGATCTGAAACCTTTGGTGGAACCTAATCAGGCTGTCATGTGAAAGAGAATTTTGTCAACATTCACAATTTTTTTATCTGCATAGATTTTCATATCCAGTGACACTGTATCCAAAGCTTTTGATACAAAATGGCTAGAACCTAGAGTCAGGCTGGGACGCAATCTGGCTGGAGGAGATACAGAGAGGATTTAAAGCCTGGCTTGCCAAATTGCCACTCTTGTCTGAAGTTTGAATTGCAAGATGCCTCACCACTGGGGCGTCTAAAGAAGAATACAACCTACATACCTTTTGTGATGTAAGCAAGATGGCTTATTCTGCTGTAGTTGTTTTAAGGAGCTCAAACAACAGGGAGGTAACTGTACAACTGATTCAAGCCAGGGCTTCGGCGGCACCTATACAAAATATAACTATACCCAGACTGGAGCCACTGGCCCATTGCATCGGGGCATGTGTTACTTCTTCATTTGGAGAAGAGATGCATATAAATCATATTTCTGTCTTCTATTGGACAGACTCCCCTATGGCTGTCAGTTGGATAAGAGGAGAAGACGACTGGGGAGCATTTATCAACTTTCTTGTGAAGGAGATATAAGCCTGACTTTGAAGGAGGGGTGGAGACATATACCAAGTTATCTCTGTCCGTCCAACCTACCCTCCCAGAGTTGATCTAGAAAGGTCTTGTTTAGCTGCAGAAAGTGGGCTGGACCATCTTGGTTGGAACAAAGTGAAGAAGACTTGCCTAAAACCGAAGTTCAGTTAAATGATGAAGAAATCTTGAAGGAGAAAAGAAAGGGTGTTTTTTCTTCCTTCCTTCCTTCCTTCCTCAGTACTATACTAGAAGAGAAATGGTATATGTGGCGCTTTTCCCAGTACTCCCAGATGTTGAGGGTGATTAGATGGATGAAGTGATTCATCAGAAACCGCAAGATGAAAAATGAGAGATGGGAAGAAATATTTGTAGCAGAATTGGAAGGAAACTTCTGAACGTTGCACAGCAGGAAGTCCTCACAGAGGATGGAGATTTCAAATTGAAACTAAAAACACTGTGCATTTTTGTGGATAAGGATAGTCTTTGCAGGGTGAAACAAGGATCACCCAAAGAGATGAGAGCGAGGATTTTCAATAACCAGTGGTTTTGCACTAGAACCATGGGGGGGGGGGGGGGGGGGAAAAATGTTGGTTAAAGAAAGGATTTTGTAAACTTTTCTTGTGGGGGTTTTAATAAATATCAAAAAATTTTTG
>Ga0123352_10015521_pt1 | contig 12126 bp, 14 predicted proteins | sample TergutLab28metaG_FD_89700 | JGI IMG/M metagenome (GOLD analysis project Ga0123352, IMG submission 89700) | Labiotermes labralis P1 segment gut microbial communities from Petit-Saut dam, French Guiana - Lab288 P1 | ecosystem: Host-associated > Arthropoda: Insects > Digestive system > Gut ... | reverse complement strand
AGCAAATGCTGAGATGGTTCCCAACATTCCAAGTTGCTACTACATGCTTCTCATGTAGCCCTCCGGACTTAAATTTATTAGTAACCAATTTCATATTTTGTTTACATGTAAAATAACCACTGCCACCGGGTGACAACCAAATTGCAGTAAATAAATATTATTATTATTGTTGTTATTATTATTATTATTATTATTATTATTATTATTATTACTATATTGTTACCATATATGGACAAAGGACTGAAGCCCCAACACTATTACAGGTGCCAGCAGCCACATATTAATCCTCTGGCACCTATTGTCAAGTACACGTCTCACGTTAACGTGCTGTTCAGAATACACGTCACATACACGTGACAGCCACTTAAAGGCATTCCTTCAGCAGCTATCATTTAAACCCCGCTCTCCTGCACGTTACTCCAGGAATTTAATTCCAGTGCCGAAGGGTTAACTTAAGGTTGTCAAAAAGTGAGGCATTAGACCTAATGACCGGCACACACGCATCCTCTGCCACGAATCAGCCAGGTAGTTGCTGGGCTCTCACAACTACCCTCGTTCAAACGCAGGTCTACCACTACTTCAGCTTTCACTGTCAGTATCTTTCCCTCAGTGCTGCATTCTCCTTCATTCATTCATCTACTGCTGACACTAAATAATCATAGTAAATGGCAATAATTATCCAACAAGCTGGAACAATATACAATTTATTTACATCTGTAAACTGCTCTACATGTTTCAGGTGGTATCTCCACCCATCATCAGGAGCTCATAACATTTGTCTCTACAGTATCTGGCATCTCTACAGTATCTGGCATTAATGAGGCCGTTACTGCTACCTATCTGGCATTAATGAGACCGTTACTGCCACCTGTCATGAACAACAGGTAGCAGTAACAGTCTCAGTAATGCCAGATACTGTAGAGACAGTGGGGGCCGCAGTAGTACAATGGTTAAGGTGCTGTGCTACAAATCGGAAGGTCACCGGTTCAATCCCAGCTGGTGTCGGCGAATTTCTCATTGACATAAAATCCCTTCGATCGCACTATGGCCCTGGGGTCGACTCAGCCTCTAACAGAAATGAGTACCAGGAGTATTTCCTGGGGGTAAAGGCGGCCGGTGCGTAAGGCTGACAACCTACTACCATCCTGTGCCGTTGTCACCTAATCTGAGAAACTTAACTTCCTGGAACCCTCTGGGCCATTCTGGGCCTGTAACGGGACTGCTTTTCCTTTTACTGTAGAGACAGTGTTACGAGCTCCTGATGATGGGTGCAGATTACACCCGAAACATGTACAGCAGTTTACAGATATAAATAAACTGTACATTGTTGCATCTTGTTGGATAATTACTGCCATATATCACACGATGCACGGGCCATCGAACATAACATTTATAATCCTAGTAACTAACAGTACTGTAACATAACATTCTTTATCACAGTCTTGCAAGCATGCCTCATTACTATAGCATAGCCAATGATAGTTAAAGGAATATGATGACCACACAAAAGGCTTAAATGTTCCATCAGAACTAACCTTATTTAAACTTTCAGAACAGAGTTCCAACTGATCTTTAACCGGCCATTATTCTCACATGATAACTAAATTTCACTTACTTGTAAGTGAAATTTAGTGACCATGTGTCATACATGTTCAGTGATCTTACCTTCGATACTTGTGTGTGGAACTGAGACATATCATTTCCAAGCAGAGAGCCAAACTTTCCAAGAGTCTCTTTATGCCAAGAATCATATTTCAAAGACACTTTGCTCTGTACTTTTGCGTAATCGATCACAACCGGGCCGAACTCGCGACGAGTGTCCGACGTATCGAATGTTGTGCGTGTCTTCCTGTAATATTAAAATCACTTTCAGCTATATATCCTTGAGATGCCACGCGTGTTCCATGGTGCACGGTAATTATCACTTTACGCAAGGCACATTATGCAGTGTATGTTGTTGGTCGCCATCATTACTACAGCTGTCATATACTGTGCCAACAAAAGCAGGCATTCTATGTCACAATGTTGACATACTTGGGGAAACAATAAAAGGAACACCCTGCAGGCTATGAAGTACGGTATTGTGTTCACAATACGGCCATTCTGACTGTAGGGGTGCGGAAATTTATCACCAGTCCCTAAGGGAACATATTGCCACCATCTTCAGAAGTGAAAGGGCACAGACCAATTTTCAGTGAAACTTCAGCACCCATTGACATGACCACATGTGTTGAAACCCGGAACACCACAACCTGATATAACAGTACTTCAAGAGACTGTTACAGGCTATTTTCGTTGTTACGCCGTGCATGTTGTCGAGTTAGTCAATTATTATACCAACTACTGCACATATATGAAATTTATAAAATTTACACATTAAAACATTAAAAACGCTCCGACATGTTTGGGTATTGTGGCAGCATGCCGTGTTGTGTAATGTTATGTTATGTTATGTCACACAACACGGCATGCTGCCACAATACCCAACTGGTACAGCGAAATTAATGTGACTTTTTATAGTGTGACTTTAGCAAGGACGATACAGCTCCATGATGATGGTCCTAGGACCGAAACATGTCGGAGCGTTTTAAATGTTTTGATGTGTAAATTTTATAAATTTTATATATGCGCAGTAGTTGGTATAATAATTGAGTAACTGTTACAGGCATTTCAGGTTCAAGTCCCGAAATGGACCAGAGATTCAGGTTCAAACCCTGAACATGCTCCATGTAGACAGATTTTGGCTGTAAATGATCTAAATAGGGGAAAATGTAAGAATGTGTGAAAGTTGCTATGGCACCGAGAAACTTGAGCCTGGGCAGAACATCCATCCATCCATCCATCCATCCATCCATCGTAAAGCTAGTAGAAGTTTTGCAACTGAGTATTTCTGTGTGAAACACGAGACGCCCTGGGCAGCACCTTAAATGTTCAATTATTGTAAGTTTGGGGTATACTGATTTAAATTAGAGCAGCCAATCAGATGTGGTTTTCCAAAGAATTCATCAGGCCTATGGGCTTTTCTAAATCTGAATTGTGGCCAATGGAATCATTTTATACATAACGCGGTATTCGGTTCGAACAAAGGAGAAGATCTTACGTATATCGGACCGTGCATCATTCTGATAGTTGAAGAATAAGAGACCAACTTGTTGTCACTAGTTATTAAGTTTCATTTCACTTCTTCTATGCTCAACATGTTTCAGACATTAATACATCCATCATCAGGAGCCTGCGACTTTTCTATTGTATCACCACATTGGTCGTGTGTTCTGTAAAGATGGAGGTTTTTAGCATTAGTGTAAATTATAGTAAATAGAGAAAGCAGAAAATACCAGAACAGACAACACCAACAGAAACAAGCGTACCAACTGCAACAAAGCAACTAAACACATCACACCAAGCATGCACCTCTATTTACTATAATTTACACTAACGCTAAAAACCTCCATCTTTACAGAACACACGACCGATGTGGTGATACGATAGAAAAGTCGCAGGCTCCTGATGATGGATGTATTAATGTCCGAAACATGTTGAGCATAGAAGAAGTGAAATAAAACTTAATAACTAGTGACATCTAGTTGGTCTCTTATTCTTCAAAGGAGAAGATACAACACGAGGAGATGCTTTGTGTTGACCGTTCGAGGTGCACATACGCAAAGAGGGTGCTCCATCAGTACCGGACTATTTTAGATAAATATTTAAAAAGGACAGAAGTGACAATTAACAGTAGGTAAAAGTGCCGTGGATACACCCGATAATGTGTTATAATATTCTAACTTATGTAGTTCAAGAGTGAAATGCCACCAATAAATAAAGACAAAACCCCAGAATTAAATGTCGTGTTTGTAAGTCAGCTAGTCACAGGGCCTCACAGGGACCTCCCAAGCACTTGACCTTGAGATGAGACCCTCCATTTCACTGAGTAGAAATGGGAACTTACATGCCCAAGCTCACACGGGTAAAGGACGGTAGCAAGACATTATGGAGAGTGTTAATGTGCTGGATTTTGTGCCAAATGTCTTGGGGAATTAGACTTAAAGGATCCCCTGGGTACACAAAACCGAAACATCTTCCAACTGTTTGCATGTCAAACCACAATAAAACCATAAACTCTACTTCATGCACACCGTAATTCCATGACAGACAGGCTTTCAGACACATGTCAAGTGGAAACGCATGAAGTATTGGTAAAATGATGGCTGAAATGCGGGACACTTCAACACTGCACAATTACAAATACCTGAATAATTCAGTGTTTACTCCCATAACCCTATGATATACATGAACACACAAGTGTAGTGTATGTCGGAATGGGGCTGGACCTCCACCAAATCTTACATCGACAAATACTACAGGTAAAGGATCATACAGCGTTTCGCTGGCTAGTTATGCTGCCACCAATAAGATTACTATCAGATACAAAGGTCTCCAAGACAATATAATAAAATCATCTAACTATATATTCTAAATTACTATGCTCACAATATTTACACTGGGAATAAAGAAATAAGATCTCAAATAATTTTGTTAAGTAGTAAAGTTAGCTTGCCTGAATATAAACCAAATTACGCGAATTTAGAATATTTACATCCGAATTCGATCGAAATGTACGCAACTCAATTTAGTCAGAATTTCCCAAAACAATCAGCACGGCTTACCTAGTAAAATTAGCAAACTGAAGATCATTGCATGTTTCACAATCAACTATATACTGATTTCACTTATGATCTTCTGCACCAACTCAGGATACGTAACTTCGGTAATAATGCACCTAAATGTTGCATATTAAAAGCATAATGAGAGGTCGTTTACCATGCTGATGAGTTTATAAAAAGGCGAAGCGTAACGTCAGCTATTCCAAAAGGTTTAACAAACTGTCATGTCACTTTCAGTCGCACGACGCCTCCAAGTCCAATGAACGGCATCGGCATTTGCTGAATAAATGAAAGTGCGTGGCAGTCGGTTCCTGTCTGCACGTAACAAGTAAAATTTCCATTCCAAGTTACCATTTACAAATTGCAAGTTTCAAACCGAATCTTAATTAAATACACATTACACAAGAAAATGAAAGCAGACCAAACGAAGCCACCGCCCATCTGACGTTCCACTGGCTACTGCATAGCACAGTATAACAAAGTACAAACATAATATCATTCACCCACCCCCCACCACAACAAACAAAGCCCCCCCCCCTCCACACTCTCCCCAGCCCCTCCAAAACACAAAAAAAAAAAATAAAAAAAAAAAAACATTCCCCCCCCCCCCCCCCCAAGTACATGTAACATGACTCACTTTATGTCATTAAGACACTTCATCCACAGGTTGATGTCCTCACCGAGTTTGCCGTACAGATTGTCTGCCTGAAGATCCCAAAGTGACTGATACTGCAGCCACTCACCCACATAATTGTGAACCTGAAATACAAAAACGGTACGTAACCAGTAGAAACTTCTTAGTTTTACGGTTTTTAAAATTACCGGATATGACGTTTTCTTAAAAGCGTGGTACAAATCGCTAACATTCTGGAGCATCCTAAATACTCTCTGCCCTGAAGAACGAGGCAGCAGATTTCGCCAAAACAATGACAGTTACTCAATTATTACACCAACCAATGCACATATGTAAAATTTATAAAATTTACACATTAAAACATTAAAAATGCTCCCACATGTTTCGGTCCTAAGACCATCCTCAGGGAGCTATATCTTCCTTGCTAAAATCACACTAGAAATAGTCGCATATTAATTTCGTTGTACAAGTTGGGTATTGTGGCAGCATGCCTGTAATATAAATTATACCCAGTAAGTATCGTCAAATTAATTATTAGAATTATTTCGTACACAACATCAGTCCAACAACCCTAACAAATAGTAATAATAAAAAAAAAACTAAATATATTCACATATCTCATAGAAAACATTTCCCATATAAAATCCCTAGAATAAAACCCAGCCAAAAATGGCATACCATAAAGAGCAAAATTTGCAGTCCCATTACAGGCCTGGACAGGCCCGGAGGGTTCTAAGTTGGTTAAGGTTCCCAGATTTCATGACAACAGCACAGGATGGTGGTAAGGTTGTCAGCCTTACGCACTGGCCGCTTTTACCCCCAAGAAATACTCCCGGTACTCATTTCTGTTAGAGGCTGAGTCGACCCCAGGGCCACAGTGCGATCGGAAGATTTTTATGTCAATGAAAAATCCACTGACACCAGCTGGGATCGAACCAGCGACCTTCCGATTTGTAGCACAGCACCTTAACCACTGTGCTACCGCGGTAAGAGCAAAATTAGAAACCATTAAACTCGTGGAAGTAAATGGCATATAAATTGATAAACCATCCATAAAACTAATATTTTGAGAATCCCCCATAGAATGAATAACACCCTCATCACAAATGAACAATAAGACCTTAAACAATGCATGAGTTAACAAATGGAAAAAAAGCCAAACTAGAAAGAAGAATAGAAATGTTTATAATCATTAGACCTAATTGTCTCAAAGTAGATAAAGCAATAATCCTCTTCAAATCAAACTTAAAATTAGCCCCAAGACCCGCCATAAACATGGTTAACCCAGAAACTAACAACAAAATAATATTCAAATAACTACTAAATGAAGGGCTAAAACGAACCAACAAATAAACACCTGCAGTTACCAGAGTACAAGAATGTACTAAAGCAGAAACAGGCGTGGGAGCAGAAATAGCTGCAGGCAAACAAGAAGCAGTGTTTTTGAGGATTCACATCTTCTGGGATGTTACATTGTGTGTCACTGGGTGAGCAGTTAACATATCATGTTGCCTTCCTTTGGGGTCAAGCAGTCCAAGAAGAATTCCTCTCAGAGTGGTCCATGGACCTTGAAATCTTGAAAGTGAAAGTGACACATTCCTTCCGAAAAGGAAAGCCATTTACCTAGCAACCTAGAAGCCGCACAACGTGCTCTGTTTGGAACTACAGACAATGGCCAAGTCCAGAAACGCAGTCATCCTAAACTTCACACTCCATATGCCATCCAGCAGAGTACTTCTTGAGCAGCTAACCGGTTCTCAGCTAGTCAACAAATTCCCCACATTTTATGGATCCCGAAGGTTCTGTACTGCATTCACAAGTGCCCGCAAACCTGTCCCTATCCTGAGCCAGCTCGATCCAGTCCATACCCCCACATCCCACTTCCCGAAGATCCATCTTAATATTATCCTACCATCTATGCCTTGGTCTCCCAAGTGGTTTCTTTACCTCAGGTTTCCTAAAAAAAAAACCTTTATATACCTCTCCCCATACGTGCTACATGTGGTACGTACTTACTCACTCCATGCAGCACAACCCTTCTTGAGAAGCTAACCGCGTTTCAGCTAGTCAAGAAACTCCCCGCATCTTACGGAACCCAAAGGTTCATTACCGCATTCACAAGTGCCCGCCAGCTGTCCCTATCCTGTGTCAGATAAATCCAGTACACACCCCCAAACCCCAACCCTGAAGATCCATCTTAATATTATCCTTGCATCTATGCCAAGGTCTCCCAAGTGGTCTCCTTCCCTCAGGTGTCCCCACCAAAGCCCTGTATACCCCTCTCCTCTCACCTGTACATGCTACATGCTCCGCCTCTCTCATTCTGCTCGATTTTATCACCCAAACAATAGCAAACTAAACTAAAAAGCAATATTTATTATGACAATCTCATGTATATAATGAATGTGCAACAAACAGGATATATAAATTCAAGAGCTGAAAACACAAAATACCTCTTGGATCTTGTTCTCAATGGCTTCATATGCTGATTCCAGAACTGCGCTGCCCTGAGGCAACTTGGTGAGTAGATTGCGGTACGTCTGTGACGTCGGACGATCTAGCCCCACTTGATAACGAGAGCTCTGAAGACGAGTCTGAGACAGCACGATGGCTTCCCAGGCAAACAGCTGTTGCATGATTTGAAATCGCGCTTCCTCAATGCTGGGGTAGAGGTACATTATCTGATTTGTGATCCGTACCTCATGGACGACAATTTGGATCTAGAAACAAACAATTTAGCACTTACTACACTGCGAACCATCTGTACAACAGAGTGAAACAGTTTAATACTGACGGCTCTGATGACATCCGTTCTTCTGACATTCTTTACTCACTCTCTCTCACACACGCACACACAAACATGCACATTTTTGAGGTCTGTTGGACCTTGTATCACTGCGATAACTGAAGAATAATAACCAACTTGATGCCAATTATTATTTTATTGTACTTCTTATAGGCTCAACATGTTTCAGGCACTACTATGCCCATCATCCGGAGCTCGCGACTATAATGTTGATTACCACATTGGTCGTTTCGTTCTTGGTTTGCTGTATGTTGGAGGTTAGGTGCTGTTAGGCTGGAGAAGTGTCTGGGCTGCACGCTAAAGCACGTGATTTAGCCTGCAGCTCAGACACTACTCCAGCCAAACTACACCTAACCTCCAACCTACAGCAAACCAAGAATGAAACAACCAATGTGGTAATCAACATCACAGTCGCGAGCTCCTGATGATGGGCATAGTAGTGCCCGAAACATGTTGAGCCTATAAGAAGTACAATAAAATAATAATTAGCATCTAGTTGGTTTTTATTCTTCAGTTAATACATGCACGTGTACACTAGTTAAATCTGCCTCCAACTTGGCAGCAGTACCTGAACCATTTTACACAAAATATCTAACACTAAACAATGGAGAATTATACTAAAGATTATTTGGAAATTCCAGTATCCAGACACAGTGTTCCAAAATAATGGCCACTTTACACAGTACAATGAACTGACTTTTCAATGCATACACCATTTTAAAATGGGTATCGGATCTTTTCTGGGGGAAGAGGTGGTTGGGGCTCGGGGTTGACACCCCCCCACCCCCATCTACAGCCGAGGTCCTAGAAAGAGTAGAGCTATACCTCTATTCACCATAAGGGCCTTCGTGGTCTGTAAGAAGGATGAAACCTACATAATACACCATTTTACACATTTCAAAATCATTTTAAACAGGGGGATTCCATCATAAACTGTTGAGGATGTGCAATTTCACGGATACTGATTTACCACAAACCCCAAATTACTTACGGCCATAAATGGACACTCCAATACAAGACAAACTACGATTTTGTTAAAATCTGACGAGGAAGACTCCCGCCTACAAGACATTCAATGTGCGTATAACTTAACATCGAGGCAACAATAAAATGTGCTAAGGTCTTCCTGCAAAGTGTCCAACCTTTTTTTTTTCTCTCAATTTTAACACACATTCAGAATTTTGACACATTTTCATAACAGAAGTTCCCAGTGTAAATTTTCGTAGAAATTAATTACTTGGGAGCTGCAGCGATACATGCGAACAGACAGGCGGACGGACATACGGCTAGACATGACGAAGGTAAAACTGCTGACAAATTTACTTTCCAGCCATACTGATTCACTACAAAGTCTAGTTTGTGTAAGACCATACAAGGACTCTAGCGTGCAACCCCCCAAAAAATTTCACACAACGGAAAATTTCACAAATTCGCACCTCATTATCAATTCTGAGTTAATAAGCAAGCTTAACACATTTCAACGAACGTCATCGGTAATTCTGTGTTACACATTACACCCTAAATTCCTGCAAGTCTTGTTGGCTCATATTCTGCAAACTGAACGCAAAGGCCATTAACCTCACATTATATACATGTACAGTGATACCTTGGCTAACGAGTAACAAAGATTTTTTTGAGCTGTTTTTCGGATTCGGCTAACAAATAATGATTCGGCTAACGAATGTATTAGTGGATGCGCATGCTAACATAAAGCAGCAAACATTAACGGTCGGGCCATTCCAGGAGCTTATCTTTTCCGTCTGTATGTGTGTTTCGGCTAACGGATGTGATTCTGGAACGAATTATATTCGTTAGCCGAGGTATCACTATAATCATAAATACTCCACTCTCTCCTTGTTGGCTGTATACCTGTGGGTCTCCACCAGGTTTATGTGTGGGCTGGGTAGGAGCGTCCGTGTCCATACTCAAGTCGATTTCTTTTATGGTGCCAGTCAGAGCATTCGTCCATGCCTGGATACCAGCCTGGAGGCGATTAGCCAAGTTCTTCTCGACCTACAAATAAAGATACAATTCATATTTGTTTTCTAACAATGGAACTCTAATTGCCAATTAAAATAAACTTTCAGGAAACCAAACACAGGGAAAGTATATGCCTGACTTTGTCGCGACTAACACAAGATTTCTTTTGGTATCACCAGTCACCATAATCGTGCTTTGAAACACTGTTAAGTCCAAATAACAGAATTGAAGAGTATGAGATAAGCTGGACATTATAGGACTAAAATGAACTATGGTGCCTTACTGGCACTCATTCCACAACATAAAATTGGAGTCTTCAAGCACAGGTATGATCTCTGCGTTTACTCAACTACAAACGAATACTCTTTCACCAGTGGACACTCAGCTCAGGAAAGAGTGACATTTGGTTCAGAATCTTGCTGAATGTGACAAAGTAGAAAGTGAAACCCATTTTTTTTTTTAAGTTCACGGTTCCGTGCATCGTAATTCAGTGTTAATAAAAATCCAACCAGATGCAACAGTATGCAGATATTTATTTATTTATTGCAAAGTCACTCTACACGTTTTGGGTGTCACAGCACCCATTAGGAGTACTAAAAACTGTAACCACAGCCTCTGGTACAGGTCATAATATCAGTACAGCTACTTCCCTCCAACGTGGCCTGATGAGGCCATGTTGGAGGGAAGTAGCTGTACCAGTATTAGGACCTGTTATATAAATGTTGCAGAAATTTCAACAAAGGTTGTAAAAAAATGTTTAACGATAGGGTTACTATTCCCAGACTGGAGAAATAACCAGCGGTATGACTTAATGGCGTTTCAGGTGCCTAAGTTGGTTAAGTGCCTAAGTTTCACTCACCTCTTCATCAAGACGAGTAACCCAAATGTGAAGATTGGAGTACTGTCGCAGACTTAGATCGTCTACGGCATGCTGGATTTTTCCAAGGATGTCCGCGAAAGTATTTGCTGAGTACGGGCAGGTCTCCAACGATCGAACGTCGACATCCAGCTGTTCTTCTACGAACAAAAGATCTTCAACTTTTTCCTGGAAATTGAAGACTGCCTCTGCCAAACGCTGCACATATGGGTCCAGCTTGTAGCTCTCCCACACCAGTGCAACGCCCTGTAAGATGCATTACATTTGTTATTACTTTTGCTGTAATATTGTAAACATTACACTTGTTATTATTTTTATTGTAATACTGTAAACATTACATTTGTTGTAATATTGTAAACATTACATTCATTATTACTTCTGCTGTAATACTGTAATCTCTTGATGTGTCTGTTGCCATACTGTAATGACTTATGGGATAAAATAAAAAGGTAGCGTGATCCTGTTACAGGCCCGGTGTGGCCCAGAGGGTGGGTAGAGGTATAGCTCTACCGTTCCACGACCGCGGCACTAGATGGGGGTGAGTGGTCAGCAGCACGCCCCCGACGACGCATTTTACCCCAGGAAATACCCGGTACAGGAGGCTGGGTTGGCCCCAGGGCCGGTCTGGATGGTCGTAAAATCTCGTCCCCACCGTGATTCGATCCCGGACCGCCTAGCCCGTAGCTCAGTTGCTATACCGACTGAGCTACCATGCCCACTTATGGGATGAAAATAAATAATAAAAATAATAACTAATGATTCATCACAACGAAAAATGTTTCAGACATAAATTGTAGATCTTAATGACATCCATATTTTATACCCCTTTTTAACACTCACAACTTCAGAGAACATCTTTAACAGTGCTGGGGACTGATGGTGAGTTAATATCAGTCAGATAACACAACTATAACTGTATGCTAGATGATAGTATTTATTGGCAAATTAAATAACTACATGTTTCGGCCTAAAGCGGCAACCTTTAGGTTATCGCAATTACAATTTTGCTGAAAGAGTGTCATATATATGTCTATATTGCATAGTGGTGTTCAGATCTGATCATTGTATTACATGTTACAAGTAAGTTTGTCTAGTGGGATGTCTAGTGGGTCAATGAATGGTGAGGTGTGGATCTCCTTGGTTGGGTATGTATTGGGGGGTTGGGGGT
>Ga0123352_10015519_pt1 | contig 12127 bp, 7 predicted proteins | sample TergutLab28metaG_FD_89700 | JGI IMG/M metagenome (GOLD analysis project Ga0123352, IMG submission 89700) | Labiotermes labralis P1 segment gut microbial communities from Petit-Saut dam, French Guiana - Lab288 P1 | ecosystem: Host-associated > Arthropoda: Insects > Digestive system > Gut ... | reverse complement strand
TACACGAGCTTTTTAAAATTTACAAATTAAACTATTAATTTCTTTATCCTTTTAAGACGCTTGGTCAGTTGTAGGTGGCTGAAGTTTAAATGTATATAAATCCCAATAGAGCTGGATACAGTGTAAACCATATTTGGAAAGGGGCGCAAGGCTTAGTTACTAATGCCTTTCTTACGCTCACTCTTTCATACAAAATTACCGCGGATTTTTGGCTCTTTCACTGGGTAATTAAAAGGGACTGAAATACATCTTTCAGTTGCAAGTTTGAAGTCATTAAGTTAATGTAAAGAAGCCTGACGAATCTCTCAGAAAGCCGTTTTATTACGTAGATTTTTATTTAAATCAGATTAAATAAATATTTAACTTTTCGTAAAAGCAATATTTAAACATTCAAAGAATCATGAAATTAATTGTGTAATTAGATCCCTTTCTCTGAGTTTGTAAATCGCCATTTATGATTCCGTCAAATACGTATGATGTTTAAAGGGAAATGACGCCCAGGTGTGTATGTACGTATCTCTAGTATTTAAGATAATGCGCTAGTTAAATTAACTGGAGTGATCGGGATATACAGTGCAAAGAAAGATATTTTTGGCTGGGAGATGTAGCACGAATAAGACAGATGAGAAGTGCGTGCAACATTATGATGGGTAAATCTGACGGGACATTTTGGAGATCTAGGCGTCGATGTGATCTTGAAGATATGCGTGTGAGTTGGTGGAGTGGATTTGTATGGCTCAGAATAAGGTCCAGTAGAGGGCGTTTGTGGAAAATGTAATGGATCTTCATGTTTTGTAAATAGGGACAACTTTGTTTGGTCAACAGAGCGGTTATTTTTCTAAAGTTGCTCCTTGCTCCATAACGTTTTCAGAACACTGCTGATAACATGCACTTTGCACTTCGTACCGAAACGCATTAAATGCGTATACCGGGTGCTGATAATTCCTTAGCCCGACCAGGAAGGAAACAAACTCGGAAGCATGTAAGGGATGCGCGCGATTTCTGCAAAGTCGAGATGCGAGCTGTCATCAAGTTTCTTTTCCTGCAAGGCAAGGCGCCGAAGGAAATTCACGCCATTCTGACAGAAACATTAGCTTGTTTCCTTCCTGTTCGGGCTAGGGACTTATCAGCACCCCTGTATCTTGTTCTCACGGAGGCGAATACTGAGGTTATTATTGTGGGATATTAACCGAAAAGTGTGGTCGGTAGGTGCCATCTTTTAGAAGGACAAATTGACTTTATTTTTGCGGTAGAAGAGAAAAAGATTAACACCGAGGATAGAAGAAATATGCCTGTTTTTCGAGACTTCAATGATTTTATACCAAATTACAGAGCATAAATGCTACAACATCGCAATGTTGACTTAAAATACGTTTTACTTCTCCGTACAAAACATTTCATCCACACGCTTCGTCGTTACTTAATACAAAACATTTTTCAGTATATTCTGTATAGTGTATATTTTGTGTTTTTTTAATATTCTTGTAGCAGTTGAAGCCTGTTCGGATAGAAAGACGTCAGAAAACATTTCTATAAGAGCCTCTTTTATGCTACAAAATAAGCTGTTTGCTTTTTGTTTAATCCTCAGTAAGCCTATGAGAAGCTCCTGGCGTACATGCGCTATTATAAAAAGTTCCTAGCGAAACGCGGCGATGTCTCCCAGCAGTTTTTTTCTTATAAATGGCTAGAAATTAAGTGCAGGAAGGAGAAAAGGACGTTTATACGGACATTTAAAACAATTTATTATAGAAAGAACAGCACAGAGAACTAGCTAGTGGTAAAAATACACAACATTTGTCATAATAATAAATAGGCAATTCCTGTGGTTTCAAAATTTATATCACTTTGCTAGAAATAAAAACGTATTTATTTTATAAAATCGTATTTAGGTAGTATAATTTCATGAATAGCAATTCTTCTAAAAGGAAAGTGGATATAAAACTTTGTATTTGCAGTAATGGAATCGTGTGTTTACGAAAGGGCGAATAATGTATGTGGTATAGGGGTGCTTGGGACGAAAAATAACTTGATAAAAATTTGTTTGGTTGTGTACTTGCAGACGCATTTCGAGTTTCCAAAAGCTCTCAAAATGGCGATCCACTTCCTTTCTTCAAAAGGTAACTCGATTCGTGTTGCAACTTTTCTTTCCGTCATGTCACCGAATTTTGCTTTTTTTCTACTTACGTCACGAGGTCGTTCCCGTTGGGGCTGCAAAGAAGTGCGATAATCTTTTCCAGCATAATCCTCTATCAGGGTCGAGAATCGAAGTCGGTACCTCTGGAATACTAATATGGTGTTATAACTACAGTACTGCGACAATTGTCAACAATATTGGTTAAATTAATTTCGCTTGAAACTGAACAGGATATAACAGGAAATTTTGAAACATGGATCTGAAGAAAAATTACAGAACTGTACTAATTCCATGGAGCTACTGTTTTGTCACGTAGTGAGGAAATTCCTACAAATTACGAAACCCGAAAGCTTATTTATATTCAATTCGACAGTGCTCTGCCGATGGTGTATGACTTACCGAAGAAATTGTCTTTTTTTGCACTTTGTCCTTCGTCTGTTTTTTGATTGGAATACAACATTTCGGAAGCCGCCTCTGCTTGCGTCTTCAGGTGAAGGAAAACACCCAATGTGTAGAACCGCTTAGAAAGAGATTTTTTAATGGAGCACTATGTTATAGAAGTCGGTTGGTACTAAGGCGTTCACCAGACTAGATGCTTTCATTTTCCTGAAGACGGAAGCAGAACCGACTTCCGAAATGTAGTACTACAGTCTAACAACAGACGACGGACAAAGTTCAAATAAATAAGAGCAATTCAATAAGTTCTTTGCTATGCTCTCCTCAACAGCCCGCAAACTTGCCTGTATTCGGGCCAGATGAATCCATTCCACGCCTTCCTATCTTACTTCTTTAAGGCCCGTTTCTGTCTAACCTAGGTCTTCCAAGTATTGTCTTTTCCCCAGTCCCTCCCCCAAACTCCCACATGTATTTCTCTCCCCCCACTTGTACCACATGCCCCAAAACTTCATCCCCACTGACGTGATCACTGTAAGTTATGGTAAGAAGTACAAATAATGAGCTCCTCGTTACGCGGTTTTCTCCAGTTTTCTGTTACTTGCTCCCTCTTTGCTCCAAATAACTTCCTCAGCATTCCGTTCTCGAACACCATTAGCCTTTTTCGCTGTATTCATTGCGCAAATTCATTCTGCTTGTATATGAAGGAACTAAAGAACTTGGGCACCATGTACTCGTACACGCCAGGCTGCATCGTGGAATACAAAATAGGTCTGTCCATATCTATGTGGAAGCTGGGGCCGTACATCATCATTACGTCTGGCCACTACACGACCTGCCCTTTGGGAAACGCTGGAAGGGGGAGACGTACTGCTCGAAATGGAATGGAAGATACAGTACCCCCTGTCCATGAAGGGTGGCAACTAACACTTAAATTTGTGTAGAAACTGTACCTTGGAATTGTGTACGGGATTTGAAGCTCTGACGGATGAAGGAGTGAGGCTGACTTGCCCCTGGGATGTGACACCGTCTGTTTTGGTTGATTTATTCCAACGAATGCGTAATTAGGCACTTGCTACCTGCATCTTAATTGGAGAAATTGTCGTATATGTATATATATATATATATATATATACACGTACGTACGTACAAGGTGTTTGAAAATAATGGGTACAAATTTAATGGATGATTAGAGCTCCTGAAAACAAATAATCAAGTCTGAATAAATAGAGTTCCGGAAACGAACCATTTCACAGGTTTGTGATGACATGCAGCAACCTGCTCTCAGACGGAGCCGCCACACTTAGCACCGCGTCTGAAATATGAGGAAGTTCATTTTTTTTCAGGACACTAAAGTTATTTGAGAGAAAAAAATGTTTTCCTCTCAAATAACGTTAGTGTCGTGAAAAAATGAAGAAAATGAAACGTCTGGCAGTACTACAAAACGCCGCTGCGCGATGTAAGCCTGACCTAGTGCACATACATCTCTACAGAGGCTGCCGCATGGACAAATCCTATATTTATTAAGACTTTGTTTTCTGCTTCAGCAGGAAGCCGTCGGCCCTCGGAATCTGATTCGTCAAGATTAATTCTTGCAGCTTATTTTGACGGATGAAGTAACTAAACTGGAGCAGATTTGTGTATTCCTGCGCGACAAAAGTTTCCTAGACGTTTTGTTTCCCGCTTTCCCCCAAACCCAACACCTCCAACACCCTTAGCTCGACACCCCCTCGTGGGTCTAGGCCTCGTTGTTGTCTCGGCTTCACGATCACACTCAGACACACCACAGTCGGTAGGACCTCTCTGGACGGATGATCGGTCCTATGCAGAGATCCCTAACCAACAAAATTCAACAACCACAAGAGAGGGACATTCATGTTCCCGGCAGGATGCGAACCCGTAATCCCAGCAAGTTAGCGGCCGAAGACACACGCCTTACACCGCGCGGCTACTGGAATCGGCATTATGCATTTAGTGAGCATTATGTTACACGTTGTAATATCGTACTTATCGTTTCCTTACCGTAAAACATCAAAACACAAACCCACGGTACTGAAAACTTTAAGACAAGGGTACGGCAGGTCCTGCTGTGGATGGTAGGTGAAGGGCTGTAATTTGACTTCAGCAATAATAATACAAATAAGGAAAATAGTAACAACAACAACAACAACCACCACAACAACATAGAGTAGTGTATGAACCGCGCATGACGCAAAATTTAACCTACCTAACCAACTATTCCTACATGTTGGAAATAAATCGTGCGTCGATTGTGTTTAATTCTAGTGCATGAATAGTTGGTTAGATCTGTTAAACAAGCAGTAGTAATTATCTTGAGACCACCATCATTTTCTGGACGCAAATCATGACTGCAGATTCGACTGCCTACCGAAGCAAAATGCTGCAAAGCGTTGTTTTATGTATAATGAATGCTGGAGCTCTTATATAATGACAGATACTTACCGGGCTTCTGTGAATAGGTAACAAGATTGACAAGGATGTTCTCCGTAAGGTAAAAGGTAAAGCAAATCCTGTACACGCCCTGAGGGTTCGAGAAGGTTGAGGCTCCCAAATTTCATGATAATCGGCACATGAATATTCCTGGCACTCATTTCTGTTAAGAGGCTGAATCGACCCCAGGGCCATAGTGCGGCCGGGATTATTATGTCAATGAAAAATTCCAATGTCACAATCGTGAGTCGAACTCGCGACCTTCTGGCTTGTATCGCAGTGCCTGGACCAACTGCGCCATCGCGTGCCCCGTACTCCACAGTGCGCTGAATTCCTAATGACGATCATTCTAATATAGACACTTATGAAACATAATAAAGAAGATACGAGAACCAGTGAAAATCTCGCATGTCTGGTTGTAACGAAGTCCGTGGGGATATACTGGCTATATGGAGAAGTCTAGTTATGTCGTTATGAAAACTGGAGCTTACTGTGAATGAGCGTGGCTGAAAATGGGAAATAACCCAAATGTCACTGAATGTTTCAAACTGAAACTGAAACTGACTGTGCAAGAATTTAGGCTATGATACTAGGTCGCAGCGGACAAACACGATGATGACGTTGGAGTATTCTTACTTTGTAAAGGGTGCCTAAATATGACAACCTCGAACTTAGGACGACAGTAAAACGCTTAAAAAAATGGAAGAGTGTTCACTGTTTGCAGAGCCAGGACGTTATAAACGTGAACAAAACTGATAAACCCCAACTCTTGTGGCAACCTGTACCTTGGTTAAAGTCCGCTGGGGAATATGCCCATGTTAGAGTATGCAGCACGACGTACTGCGGCCGAGGGAGACGTAACGCGGCCAATGGCGGTGATGAACCTTGCTCTACTCTGCCGGATCGTGTCGAGTCCCATGACGGTCCCTTGACAACTCCCTCTTCGCTAGTCCACATCCGACTTCACTAATTGAAACGCATGGACACTGCCAAAACTCAAAGCATATTTGCGGATGCTGTTATCTAAGTCGGTACTGTAGCGTGCTGTATTATCTAACACTGTCGCCCGAAACTCGTCATGTAAATAGTGTGTAGTGTTGCATGTTGTGCTACTTGGAGCCTGTGTTTTTATTAAATAACTCAGGGGTGGTAGACTCAGCTGCAAGACAGTGCCAGATATTTTGCAGCAAAATTTGTCATTGCCACCGCTGGCAGAATATGCCTTACTTTTGTGTAGTCGCTGTGTGAAGGATAAACATTTATGTGAAAATTCCGGGAAAATTGTCCTAACACATTCGCTATTGGTGTGTGTGTGTGTGTGTGTGTAAGCACACGCCAGAAATAATAATAATAATAATAATGGTGATGATAAAGATAAAGTTTACTCTATGACATGCTCATGCAGGCACAGAAAGGAGGCGGAGGTATAGCGTCTACTCACTCGCAGTCCGGCAGTAGAAGGAGATGGGTGGTCAGCACCACACTCCGGCCGCTTTACTCCCGGGAAAGATCCGGTATCCATTGTAAAGGAGATTGGGTGGATCTCGGAGCCGGAAATTCTCGCCTGTATCGGATTCGATGCCTGTACAGTCCTGTCCGTAGCGAGTCGCTATACCGACTACGCGATCCCGGTCGCCACAACAACAACAACAACAACAATAATAATAATAATTATTATTATTATTATTATTATTATTATTACCTTTGATTGTTTTGAAGACTAAACTAACAAGTTGGCCATCTAAGGGTCTAAAAGTCAGGTATTCCTGGCAACTAAATCAGTCTAGCATTGACAAAGAAGTCTCACATACCTGGCTGAAGAGAAGCGATATTTGCCATCCAGGACGAAGTCATTCCTACAGACAACTATCTAAAATACATTATCAAGGATACCACCGTCGTGACTGACGCATGTGGTCTTTATGGCTGTTCGTCGGAAGCTGTCAAACACTTGGCTGCCTTATGCACAAAACTAGCCCATATTACTTACCAACACCGACATGACCAAGTCTGTAAAGTTTTCTGTCAGGAATTGGCGAAACAGCTTCAACTTAGCGAGGAACCATTTTCTCCACATTATAACAGCCGCAGGTCAGAGTCAACCCTAACATGCTTAACCAAAGCTTCATCACCCTCAGTTTACCCCCAAACCTAATCTACTAGGTCCAGAAAGTAGTCGCACTAAACACCTGTTCCATCGTCAGAAAATTCCTACATGATGAATTCCACTGATGTCACGGCTTGACTGCAGTCCCGGCTTCATACACTAATTTCAGTATTCCCTGATGAATCTCCCAGCAGATACTTGGCTCAAAGCCCGAGTTTAACATCGCCGGGTGTAGCCTGAGATAATCCATGATGACGATGATAATGATGATGATGATAATAATAATAATAATAATAATATTTGGAAACCATACCAAGAAAACATTCAGTAGATTCACTAAGAAGCACAGCTATCCTAGAAACATCACACGTAATACGGAAAGTACTGCAGTTTGAAACTTGAAGCCTGAGCGGTGAGGATCACCGTTGGTCCAAGAGAAGTACCAGGGAGAGAAGGCCTGTGACACGAGAAAACAACAACAATAACAAAAACAGCGTAACAATAACAATAATAATAATAATAAACCGGTAGTAAATACTATTCTCGCAAGAATTGACGATCCCTCCTAGTGCTGCGCGCGCACGCAGTAACAAAGTTGGTTTAGGCACTGAGCTACAAGCCGGAAGGTCGAGACGTCGATTCCCGATGATATCATTGGAATTTTTCATTGATATAATCCTCCCGACAGCACGATGGCCCTGTGGTCGAATCAACCTCCAACAGAAATGAGTGCCAGTAATATTTCCTGGGGGGTGAAGACGGCTGGTGCGTAGGGCTGACAACCTTACCACCTGCATGTACCAACTGTCTTGAAATCTGGATGCCTTCATCTACTGAAAACCTCAGGGCCTGAATGGGACTGTAGAAGGGTTGCTTTACTTTTACCTCATCGTGCTGCAGACGACTCAGTTCTTTTGCGTAGTTACTGCCTGTCGACTGGCAAATTATTGTCGAAGTTTCAAAAGATTGCTTCGCCTTTATTTTGGGGGGTCTTGTTTTTGGCCTGATGCACCCTGAAGACGAAGGCTGTATGATCCCGATCCTGCATAACGCCGCTAAACACTCAATATTCAATACAGTTTAACGCCCTAGAAGGCGTGAATTTACCATATAAAATTCTTCTTCAATGACATATTTCTCTTTCACTTAACATGGATCACGACACAATTTCAGTAGATCTTGTTACTTGACTTAATTAAACGAGTCGCCTCCTCCTTCTTTTAAATTAATTTATAGCCTGAAGATGGCTTCTGTTTAGCCGAAACATGTAGCTGTGTTGATGAAGAAAACAGTTGTGCTTCACTGATATTTTTATTGTTCTTACTCACGAAACACAAGGCGAAGAATAATATAAAGGTATTTATTATTCGTTAATTACCTGAAATTTGACGCTTGAATATCACTGACAGTGTCTTTAAATAAACAACAAATACAGGAAAAAATTGGTAAATGTACCTTACAGAATTTTCGCCAAAATGTGTGGGCACACTCAGTGTCACAGTTTATGTAAAGTTATGTCACTTCCATTCACGATTCAAGACGTTGATTAAAGTTCGTTTCTTATCTCAGCTTAATCAAATAAACAACGTATACAATTATATAAATTACTGAGCATTGACTAATGGGGTTAATCAGACTGTAAATTCAGAATATGTCACAATACGGTGAAAAATTACGTTTCTGTATTAGTATGGCCTTACAGAGTTTTGAGTCCCCAGTTCTAGCTTACAGGTCGGTGTATCAAATTACTGATCATGGAAGCCATTATAAATAACAACGAACCAAGCAGAGTTTTATGGAACATGAGCCCAATAAAGACACCCAATTTCATTAATCTAGCGTGAGAGATATGCTGTATGCGTAGTCATATAAAAACATTGTTAATTATACGGCTGTTGCTGGGGGTTACGGCCTGCTTTTATGATAGGTGTTGCTCGATATATCAAACGTCAGATTTTCCTATCAGTTTCATACTGTCTGGGAAAATGTAATAATCAGATTGTAATATGCTGTATTAATTAATCATGCCTCTAAAGCAATCAAAATTATGGGAACCAGCTATTCGTTCATGTGCTTTATGCTGCTGTGGATATTAATTTGAGCCGGGGATTGTGACAACTTATCTTCTGTATAATAAAAATTTAATGTTGTAAATTATGAGGTTAGTTTGCGCTACAAATTTGAGTAATAAGCATTGCAACATTTAAACCCTTATCGATTATCTCAAACTTTTTATGTACAAATTACTTTTGGGATGTCGGGTCTATTCCCCTCTTCAGCTGGAGAAGACACAATGATATTCCCGCACTGACGCGTGGAAGCGATTTCTTCGTAGGGTGCTCACAAAGCACGGATCTTATTATTGCCTCTCCATCTGAAGAAGGAAATGTCGTCACTTTTCAAAATGATTTATGTAGAAGAAAGTAGTTTGATGGACAAAGTCCTTATGTATAATTTTAAGCGTCAGGTCACACTATTCATCAGATAGTTAAAATAATTTTAACCAATCCTGAGTCTGGAAGGCGGAAGTCGTTGCTGAGTTGGAACCTGTGACGTCCTGATTATATAGTGGCAACGCCATCACTCAGCAACGAAGCTGGGTGGACATAATTAGTTTATTGTTGAATTATTGCAGTTCATTTAACTGATGTAAGTCAACAGCCCAGACTCTAATCTGCAGCATAGAATGTTGGGATAATTAATTAATAACGGGAAGGCGGTGTTATAATGCTATTGACCTGGTTTCATGCAATTGCAGATCTTTTACTTGGAAAGAATGAGGGACATATACGCGTAAATGTAAATTTAAGATAGTAATATATACAATAGTATATAATAATTTTAAAGTTGTTAATAAATATTAATATAAATTTAACATAATAATAATAATATAATAATATAATAATATACTATATGTATAGCCTATTTAAGATTTTGTGGAATGGCCTTTTGATGGCCATAATGGCCGAAACAATAGCCAATAATTTCATATGTTGTTGTGTTAGAGTGAGTATATATATATAATTTCATTTATCTTGAACCTAAGATTTGAAATAAAGTAGCACGTCATTCTTATAGTCACGGATAGTTACACCAGGTGGCAGTGATTGCCGAAGAACATGTCATTGCGAAGCAGTCGAGACACTGCTTTGTCCTTGTCGATGTTGTAACCTCGAATGATTCAATGAAAATTAATCTGTGTGGCCGAACACCGCTGTAAACAAATTTCATATTTATGGTTTGCCTACTCAGCGAAATTATTTCATAGTATCACTGACAGGATCTAATGAATCAACAGAAACGTTGTGCGTATGACTCCTAGCTTGAAATGTGAACTGTGAAGTTTTTCTGTTGAAAATTGTTGTGAGATTTTGTACCAATTTAACGGTCATTTCTAGCTGGGTTGTCGTACTGGTTGTGCATGGTACGTAAGGTAAGGTAAGGTGCACCCTTGTACAGGCACTGAGGCTCTGTACAGGCCGCAAGGCCCATAGAGGGAGTAGAGGTATAGTTCTACTCTTTCTTGACCACGGCTCTAGAGGGGCGTGAGGGGTCAGCGTCACGCCCCAGTCGCTCTTTACCCCCGAGAAAGACCAGGTACCCATTGTACAGGAGGCTCGGTGGGCCCCAGGGTTGGTCTGGACATGTGTGGAAAATCTCGCCCCCCCCACCGGGATTCGATCCCCGGACCGTCCAGCCCGTAGCCAGTCGCTATACCGACTACGCTACTCGGGCCACGCATGGTACGTACTGTTTGCTAATTATAGCAGCGTAATAACTTAGTATGGAGGATTAGAATGGACAGCCTCTGTGTCCCAATATAGCCCGCCAGATGTAGGTTTCCATGTATTAGCAGCAAACCTAGTCTCGTAAAGTGAACAGGATAACATCCCACTATGGCTACAAGAGAAGCCACGAAGTCAAAGTGCAGGACAGGTACAAACTCAACGCATTAATTTGCATCTCATAGCAGCAGAAACATTACAAGTCCCGGTCTCGTCATTAACTGACACTACCTCCGTTTCAGATACCGACAAACTTAATGCGTAGTGAAAGTTTAAATCTGTTTTTCTGTATCTACACCTCGCTTTACTTTACAACCGTGACGATATATGTGTGTGTGTGTGTGTGTATGTATATATATATATATATGTGTGTGTTTGTATATATATATATATATGTGTATGTATGTATATATATATGTGTATGTATATGTATATATATATATATATGTGTGTATATGTGTATGTTTATATATGTATGTATATGTCTATGTATATGTGTACGTATATATGTGTGTGTGTGTGTATGTGTATGTGTGTGTGTGTGTGTGTGGTGTGTGTGTGTGTGGTGTGTGTGTGTGGTGTGTGTGTGTATATGTGTGTGTGTGTGTGTGTGCTAGCCTATAAATATTCTTGTATACCTTAAAAGGACTTTGTAGATGCCTTGTTATCTGATCACTAAAACTCATAGCATTTTGTGTCGTAACTTCAAGAGGAAAACTAGGACTTAATTCTTCAGCGCCCAATAATGGGGGAAAATTTTCCTCCGAGACGTCGATATCCACCTATAAGACATGCGGTATCAAAACCCAAATATAACAGTCCGGAGAACTCATATTGCTTCTAGTTGGTTCAATACAAAATTCGTATTAAGCTTTAATTTTCTGAAACTAGGCTATCTCATTATTTTTGGTATAAAGCGAAATACAGACGAACTCGCAAACTGTGGATTTTATTGATATCATAAATAGTAAACTAAGTACAGTAGGAAATGAATCGTGATTTTATTCGGGGTTGTATCTGCGCTTCCATTTGTTTTTGTATTAACCTCTTAAACGCCGAGTTAAATCCCATCTGCAATCTGCTAGCATTATTCGTAGCTCACCATATTCTCCTCATTAGCAGGTAAAGGGTTAATGCATTTGTATCTCAAATAATATGTATGTGTACTTACAGACAATTGATATCAAAGTGAATGAGACATCCAAAATGTGTACAGAATGAATTTACACGCATGTCCCCTCCCCCCCCCCCCCCCCC
>Ga0123352_10015517_pt1 | contig 12127 bp, 6 predicted proteins | sample TergutLab28metaG_FD_89700 | JGI IMG/M metagenome (GOLD analysis project Ga0123352, IMG submission 89700) | Labiotermes labralis P1 segment gut microbial communities from Petit-Saut dam, French Guiana - Lab288 P1 | ecosystem: Host-associated > Arthropoda: Insects > Digestive system > Gut ... | reverse complement strand
GTTTTTTGTTTTTGTGCCTTTCGGTTCATACATATATTCTTTCTGTCTCTCCCTCACCCATGCGCGTTCACACACACACACCCACCCTCTCTCTCCCTCTCTCTCTCTCTCTCACGCTCTCTTACTCCTCCCCCCCCCACCCCCCAGTGAACCTGTGCAGTGGGAATTATAATGTGCTAGAGGGACATGAAATATTGGGGTGGTACTGGATCTTAACAATGTATGCAACTTTTAAATTAGTGTTTAAAATGAAAAACACTTAGTGGCTTTGCACTTCCTGCTTATCATTCATGGGCTGTGTGAAATCTTGTGTAGAGATACAACAATTTTTATGTGTTAACAGTTACAAATGTGGCAGCAGTATGAATGTTTAAGGTTATATTTGGCAAATTGAATGTAGTCTGAAGGGATACTGGTGAAAACAGTGAATAAATACCTAAATTATATGATTACTAATATTTTGTTGTTGTTACTCTGGCTTGATGAATCCGAGAGAAAGTCTGGCCCATATACTGTCAGAATTGTGGATTAGTGTGTTTACAGAGGGTTTGAATGAAATATGTACCTGACCTAACTGGAAGATGCTTCAAGAAAAAATAGTTTTTTTGTGAGATGTTGTATTTTTCAAAATATATGTTAGAGTAACTAGATACATTATTATAGAGTGCATGGTGTAAACTTTCTGACTGCAGATAATTAGTACATTATATAATGTATTGTCATTATTCATTCTGATAATTCCAAATATCATTAATTGCTTGAAAACAAATTAAGTAATTGGAAAATTGATTAATATTGGGGTGCTGGGTTAGCATAGGTGGTGTTAATAATGATCCTGTTGGCTGGACAGCTGAGGAATGGTTCAGTTTGTTTGAGAGACAAGAGATTTTTACCTTCTCTATAGTGTCTAAACTGACTGGGGCCCATCCAGCCTTGTCTTCAGTAGGTACTTTTACTGGGGTTTAAGCAGTTTGGACATGAGCTGCTGAGGTTAAGAATGAGTCCAGGTGTTCTCCACTACTTAGTGTGCCAGTAGTGCCCACACCCCAGGCACAAGGTCACTCATCCAACTAAATTTTGTATGGTGGCAGTTAGCTATGTGTGGGTCCTTAATATTGAACTGACTGCCTTTTGTCCTGCACCTAAAATTTTCAGATGGCACCTAGAATTTTGAAAAGTGTGTAGACACCTGTTCTATGTTTTTGTGCAGGGACAGCTGTTACTTTGAATGTTGAAGTCTTCTGGGTTTTTACTCCATTTAAATTGGCAAAGAGTTAACTGATGTTTTTGGTACTCTGTTCTCTTTGAATATTGGTAGTTTTACTGATCAGTACAGTATAACAATCCAGATGGCTTGAATCTTCAACAGCAGTGCTATGCGTATCTCAAATCTTGAACCTTAATTTTTATTACTATTGATGAAAATTGTTAATTGTATGAATATGAACATCAGTATCACCATCATTGTCTTGAACCTCATTTGCAACCTCTTCTGATGTTACTCTGTGATGAAAGGTCCGCAGTACAGGTGGCCCAAATCGGATAATTGACTGAATGCCATCTTACTCTAATGTTTTAATCATTTTGGTTTTTGGTTATTCCATTGGAACAGCTCAACAGTGTTGTGCATTACAGGCTTTCTACCTTTCCCTTACTACAAACATACTTATTCAAAGAATGCATGTTATTTAATTATACCTGTCACAGTTCTAAACTGGAATACTTTCCATATTTCCACTTTTTGCTTGGCCATGGTTAGACTTTGCCTGGCAAACACATTCATGTTACAAAGATGTTTTGTTTTGTCTCTGTCAGTCCAGTGACACTGAAAATATGATTAATTATACCTTTGTTATTGGTTCTGCCCTCTGTCCAGGAGTGTAAAGAGCTTAATCTTCCAGTTACACCAAAGCCAGCCTCGCATTGAAGAAATGTGTGGCCTGGCACAAGACACTTTAATTCTCTCAGACCAAGCACGTTCAGTCATGTATCACCCGTGATCCATTATTGTGACAGTGTTCTGCCAAGTTCACGAATAACTGTTGTCAGTTGGCTTAGTGATTGGGAAATATGAGAGTGTGGCTCTCAGTAAACAGCTAGCTCTTACATCAATGGCTTTTGAAGTTTTCTGGTGACTGAGGAATCGTCACTGCTGATAAGCATGCCTACACTCAATGTCTGTACTTGTCACTGGTCAAACACAGATTGTTGGGTGATTATGCAAACAATGTCTGTTGTAAGTCACAAAATATGGTATCTTTTTACTAATATGAAAGCATGCTGTTGGTAGTAGCTAGGTTGACAGAACTTCTCAGCAACTACCTTCTCTTTTCCCAGAAAGTATTCTTTTCTGTTGTTAAATGAGATTTCCCCTCCATTGAAATATAATGATGTATTTCTTTGCCCTATGATTTCTTTCAAATTGCTGTTCATAGTAGCTTATCATTTGCCTGTTTCTACCATGCAACATCTCTTTTCTGTTGGTTTCCAGACCACGTTGTTACAGGTCCACTGGGTTAAGCCCATATTCTGCTGTTGTCATTAAAATTTGAAAAGTAAATACACAACTAGTTCCACATTACCGGTTAGTGGTTAAAATCAACACTTACAGATTTTATGTATTATCAGTTCGCTTTAGGATTTGTATTTTGTACAAAAATGAACTCTGATGCTTCTTTTGTTTAGCTTCTCAATTACAGACATGGCAGTGTTGTGAAAATTTGATCTTTGTTGGGTAAATATAACACATTTTGGTCTGCACTGCAGAAAATTGTATGCTGAAAGTAATCACTAAGTTGTTTAATCATTAGTTAATAGTTCATTTTGGCCTTACTGTATGATTCAAGCATGTGAAGGGAAATAATTCTAACACTGGAACATCATGCTGTTTTAAGGAATTCAATAGTGAAAGTGAAATTCTGAAAGTTATTGTTTTAAATATGACCTGTGCTTTTTAAGGTTAAAAAATGCCATACATGTGCAGGCACATAGAAGAGTATTACAGTGATGTCGAAATTAAAATAATCCAGTGAAACGAACAGCTGACCGATGGACTTCCCACAACAAACAGTGAAGTAGTGAAGAAGGTATATGTTTTTCTGTTTCCTAAACATTTTTTTGTATTTTTTAGATTTGAACACAATGCAGCTGCATGTACGAGGGCAGGGCAACCATGTTGTAGAATGTGAAGGCACAGAGACTGTTGGCCAGATTAAAGTAAGTTATTTGTTATATTTTTATTTACCTGCAACTATATTGCTGTTGGATGTGTTGTCCTCGACATTCAGTTGGAACATACAAATTTTAATCTGATTTCACACAGTTGGGAAACATTAAAATACAATAAACATGCACACTGTGAGGCATTTATGGGTTGTCAGTTACTTTTGTCTTGATAGCATGCAGTTTATAGGGTACTGTTTTGGGTGCCTTCATGATGTGAAAGGTTGGGAGAGTGCACCTGTTAGCTACATCATGTCTGACCATCCACATGTAACAATGTGTGAGTCATTGACCAGATGGAGGTTTACTGATGTTTGTAAATTAAATCAGAGGTTCAAAAATCCCAGATATCCAGTCACCAAGGCAACAGTTTTGTAGACTGGCACCTCATATTGTCAGCATTATGACTGTAGTTTTTTTCCCCCTCACATACAGGAGTGTGAGTTCACATGCACTGAACAGAAAGCACCAGATGACAGTGAGGGTGACAGTTCACCCCTGATTGTGGGTTCACAGTGTAGCAGTTGCTTTGTCACTGAAATTTCTGGCTCCTAGAACATGGAGGTGGTGTATAGTTTTTACATTATAGAAAAGCATGTCCCTGCAGTTGTCATTTAGATTAAGCACACCAAGTTTGACTGAAATGAATGATATTCAGAGAGAAAGAATCATCTATTTACCAGTATTATGTACACCAAAATGTGATTAATGAATACAGTATGTGAATGAATCTTACATATTATTCTCTTATCTATTAACAGTCTTGGAGTTACATTGCAGTTTGACCCTCTGCCAGAGTAGCTGGGAAATTTCTTAGCTTCAGCAGAAACCAACCAAGAATTATGACAAGGTTGCCACCAGGGTACTGTCATTTAAAATGATGTGTATTTAAACAGGCTGGTAGACAGTCCAGGATATGATAGATGCAAACAGGCATCTGAAATGGCCTCATATGTTCTTTATGACTGTGAGGCACTGGTGGAATTAAGATTTGGGCACCTGTTTGTCTTTTATTGAAACCAGGTGACTTTATCAACATATCTGTCAGGAACATGCTGCACTTTGTTCAGAGTGTGGGAGCTGCTGGATGCTTAAGTAAAGGGTTGCACAAGAGATAGGAAACAGTTGAGGTTTAAGGGTCATTGTGGTGCCTACCCTAATGTATTCTACAGTTCAGTTTTCAGATTTCATACCACTGTTTCAAGGGAAAACACCTGTATGTGAGATATGATGTGCCCATGATGGTGCCAGTAAAGATTACTGTCTCCTGGGATGTCATGATGGAATGTTGAAGATGGGTAGAACTTTTCAGGCGTTTGCAATGCGTGGCTGTAGAGCAGAAGGTGGTATGCTTTTGGGTTCTTGCACCATGTAGGGGTTAATGTTCAGATGCTTTTGAGGAGCGTAACTACATACATCTGAAGATGACTGAATTGGCTTCACTGCATCCTGAACTGATATGGAGGAAAATATTTTGTCCATTATGTATGGCCATTAGAGGTGGTTGGGCCCATGGCAGCTATATAGGACAGGAAGAGGCGATGAGATTGTCCTGAGCTAAACTGTCCTGAAAATCTTCATTCCCATTGGCTACATAACATAACAGAATCACAGTCCTTGCTCTTATATGTATGGATATTTATTTATTTATTTTGAAACATTTAGGTTTCTGTAGTAAAAAAGTAATTGTGTTATGAAAATTGCATAATACAAGAATCAGCATTTTCACCACAGCATGTATGAGGAGGCCAGCTGAAATACCTGCCTTAAGCTGACAAACTTGACTGGTTTTTAATGGTTTTCACAGTTACATGAGGTGGATGCCCATAATATACTCGTATGTCATGAATTAACCAACTAGGCCTACTTGGCAGTTTAAAGTTAAGACTGGTGACTGTTATAGGGTCCATTATTCATAGTAATGTTTTTGTAAAAGTGTTATTGTCAGTTGCAGAGGTCTCTGAACTTTGTTGTTGATTTTTGCAGGTACAGGTAGCTAAGTTGGAGAGTATCCCTGTGGAAGAAGTTTGCCTCTATTGCAGTGGATCTCCCTTGAGTGAAGATGTTCTTGTGGCTAGCCTGCAGTCCTTTAACATTGATGTCAATGTTCCTTTGAAGGGAGGAAAGGTGCATGGCTCATTGGCTCGTGCTGGCAAAGTCAAAGGCCAAACCCCTAAGGTAAGGGAGAATGACTAGTAAAATCTTGATTTTGAATATTTAAAGGGACTGCCTGAAATAAGCATATATTGAGGAGACTGTAATATTAAGGTATAAGGGAGGTAACTGTTGATAACTCCCTCATGAATGTTGTTACCGAGGCTGTATTATTTATCGGCTCCCTGAGCTTGGCAGCTGTTACAAAAGCATTATCACATATGAAACCTACATTTGCTGGAAATGTGAGAGTCCATTGTCCCCTCACAAGTTAACTTACCTTACTTCATAGAAGAGTCTTGTAAGTGCTGACCTTCATTCTCTAAGGAGGCCTTGCACCATCTGCAGATATTTCTGAAAGTTTAACAAAGCTGTTGTCTTGAAATATCAAGTTCTTCTTCTAATGTCGTCCTTAATTTCTTGCAAAGAAAATGTATTGCCCTGTATTTCATGCACTTTTCTTAATTTTCTGATTAGTGGCCTCATAATTAATTGTGCATTGTGGTTGTATTGGTTTGTTTGAAAAGCACAGGCCGTATGATATTTAGTGCATTCACTACACATCAGATTCCAAGGTTGGGGTCATGTAAAGGAACTTCATGAACTGCATGGGAGTTTTTGGAGCACCAATGTCTCTCATTTTGGCAGTTTATATCCCTCCTTAATTTAAACCATTCCTCATCTGAGGGAAACAGATTTTTGTGTCTTATTTTTGTTCAGCACTGAACCTATTCAGAATTTTTCTGCCATTCTTTATATTGTTCTGACACTGTTGACATGGATTATTTATTACATACTTCAGTGACAGTTCTTCCAAAATGCGTATTTTGCAAAAGTATAGCAAATGACCACTCATTTTTCAGCTAATTGCTTTTCAGTTGCACTGAGACCATCTGAGGTCTGTCTATAATGAAAGATAACTAACATGTAAGCAGCATTGACAGTAATGTCAACTGTCATGCAAGCAGATACCAGTGTCATATTTTCCTCTCCATGGAGACATGATAAACCACCCTTCTATACTGGTAAACCTTATATGATATGTACTTTTTCTGGTCATTTGCTTTGAGTACACACATTTACCAGATGTTCTCATTTACTGCACATGCACACATGTAGTGGTTATGGAAGGTGTAAGGTTGGACATTCTGGGCTGTTGTTTATATCTGGAAATTTGCATGTATGATACAGTAGTAATGTTGACATAACTAGAAATCCAAGCATTCTATGCAGTGTAAAATATGGTAGTCTGTCTTCTCATAGTAAATTGATAAGTACTGAACACACATGGGATACTCCCTAAGTCATGGCAGCTATTCTTGTGGTAAATAATGTGGCAGCCCATTACGCAGTATACATATTGAACAGCATGTGACATGTCAGTGTTACCATCAGACGGGGGTTTATGTACACAAGTGCACATGCATTGCATACACAGATGTTACCATGTTGGCATCCTCATTCAGAAATGGAAGTCTGAAGTGGAACAGCATTCAGTAGCTGTTGTTTGCAGTGGAAATGCGTGGGTATGCCAGGTGGAGCTATGTGAAACATCGGGTGATTATGCTGTACAGTATTGTGCAATTGCAAGGTGGGTACAGGCATGCAATGTCCAACGTGAACCGAATGTTCAGTGTGTTAGTGACCATAACTGAGCAGTGCGTGGAGGACGGCAGGCACTGTACAGTGTACATATTAGCTGAGTGTACAGGGATTTCTGGGTCTGCAGTGCTTTGAATTTTATGATAAAGCTTGAAAATGAACAGGATTGTTGCCCAAGTGGGTACCATCCTTTGAATGAGGTGCAGTAATGTTTGTGCTATGAGACATACCATATACATCTGGAATGATTTTGTCATGGAGGGGAAACCATGTTAAATCATGTAATTGCACTCAGTGAAACATGGCCAAGGGTCAATGAACCAGAACTCCAATGACTCTTCCAGATGGTGTCATGCACAGATACCTCCAGAACACAAGGTTCAAGAATGTCCCATCACCCACGTAGCTGATGATTGTTTGGGCATGTAATGTCGAAGGTTTTTCTTGTACGTTGTCTGATTACATAGGATAGCAGTGTGAATGTACATTTCTGCTGTGCCACCTGTGTCATGTTAGGAAGAATTTTCAAGGACTTCTGCACATGTTACCATCTTAAATAACAATCCTGCAGTCCACCTAGCAGACCATGTTAAGAATATGCTTCGGTTTTGGGGGTGGTTGGTGTTACAACACGCTCAGTCTTCTTTTGACCTCACTGATTGTGATCTGATTCCTAACCTGAAGCAGCCATTGCATCAGAAATGATTTGCATTTGAACAACAGTGTAGGAGGCACAGTTCAAGTATTGGACGATGTCATTGGTGTCCACTGGTATCCTCATTGTTGGCACTAAACTGAAGACAGCCTGGGGTCTACTTTGAAGGTTTGGACAAGTAGTTTGTGTTGTACAGTCCCATGCTCACATGTTTTGCAACAATAAACAGTGGAACAATGATTGAAAATGCTTGTAGTTTGGTTGCATCCTTCCAAGTGGGTCCATCATATTCCCATGTCTGGTGATTGACAATTGCAAGTGCATGCCACATGCTTTTGAATGTATAATGTACTCCATTTCATATGTTTACACATTTTGGGATAAGAAAGTTATCGTACCTGGTGGAGTGACTTGCGCACACTCTGTGTGTGTGTGTGTGTGTGTGTGTGTGTGTGTATGTATGTTACTTTTACTTGCAGTAGTACACTCATATTACATTTATGTTTCACAGGTGGACAAACAGGAGAAGAGGAAGAAGAAGACTGGTCGTGCCAAGCGTCGTATTCAGTACAATCGCCGTTTTGTAAACGTTGTACAAGGTTTTGGCCGCAGGAGGGGACCAAATGCTAACTCATAAATGAATAACTTGAAATGGAAGTTTGTTTGCTATCGAAATTAATTGAATGCCTTAATTTTGTAATATACTTCCACTGAGTCCTGTACAAGAGGAAGCTTGAAGAGATGTTTTCTCAGTGATTCAATTGAGTTATTGGTTGATTCCATAGGAATTAAATTATGGTTTATAATTTCGTAAGAAATGTTGTACAGGTCTTTGGAAAGGTCTTCACTTAATTTTGATAAAACATTCCTCTAATGGCTGATAAGAATTGTGTCATGTTCTTGCTTAATAAAACATAAGGAACAATGTGAAAATCACTCATTTTTACCCATGAGGAGTGGTCAGAAAGTAACTGGACTGAATTAGGGCAGAGACTGCAGACCTGCAGTTGTAATGTGTTTCTTACCTTTAGTTTAGCGGCCGGCTTATATATCCTTGTGAGCCTGCAGGCCCCATATAATAAAGTACCAATTCCCATACTGAGATTTTCCAGGTATATGATAAGAGTAAACTGGCTTTCCTTTAAATGCTTTCATTTATATACACAGGCATAGTAGAGTAAAGGTAAAATTCCAGCCCATGCCACGAATGCATATAGTGAGGGTAGATGTGTAATTCCACCGATTCTCAGCCTTGGCATTAGATGGTGGTGGCACATGCCCATTACAGTCAAATAGGAGACTTTTGACCAGGCTGTGGGCTGAACAGCTGAGGCATTGTGGTCCGATTCTGGGTAGGGAGTGTAAAACCATTTATTCTCCAAAAACATCTAGACTGGCTCTCAAATGAACTCAGCTTCCTATTCAGTGGTACTGGAGCCTTTTCCCCTAGGGCATTAAGTTGACCATGCACCTCCATTTGGTGCTGAGGTGAAGATGCATGGAGCTGTACCCCTACCACTGCCCGTGTGGTGGTCACAGTGATGACATTATGTTCGCAAGTTTTGAGGTTCTCACAGCAGTGTGGTTGAGGATTCCATTCTTTTGGGATATGACACTGCATTGCTAGTAAGGTACCATACATCCCATTTTGCCCAGATGTGTCCTCTTTTTTTTTTTTACCTCAATTTCTGTCTGGATGGGTTGTTATAAATTTGTAGAAATTTCCTTGTTCTTGACTGTTAGTTATTTCTTAAACCTCTTGCATATTTGAATGGTACTAGAAATGTAAAACAAATATTTGTACTACTTTTTAAGAAACATAATTATCATATTGTAGTAGCATTGTCTTATGAATTCAGCAGTTGACCTTTGAAATGTCTGAGAACACTTGGGTTTGGTAATCCTGAAAATTGAAACCAGTGAACAGTACACTTAAAGAATGCCACCTTTTGAATTTTCATCTATCTGTCAGTTTGGTCCACCAGTCACTGGTTTTCATTTCCCATATTTCCTTGTTGGTTGCATTGTCAGATATTAAATTCTTCTGATTCATAACCCTTTCCGCTTTCTTTTCCCACTTCGGGTTGTCCTTTTCATCTTCCTCCCACTGACCATGGCATTATTCAATTAGGTCATCTGATATTCTCCATCTGTATTTTGTGTCTACCATTGCAACATATTATTTTCCATGTTTTCCAAAATTGTTTGTGTTACTCCCATGTTTTCTCTGATTACTTCATTTCTTACTGTTAATAGTCCAGAGATCCTTGCACCTTTCTTTGAAAATCTGTTTTTCTACTTAGCAGTTTTTCTTTAACTTGTAATCCAGTGTCCATGTTTCCCAACCCTAACTTAAAATGCTTTCCTGTCACTGTGTAAAATATTAGTTTCTGAATTTCATATCCATGAAATTTAAGGAACTGTTGGCAGAGAAAGGGGGAGGGGGGTTTTTGTTTAATAAGGTTGTGACTTTTTGTATTTCTTCTTTTTTAACCTTCTTCCCTGCTGGTATGACCTCATTTTTATGGGCATTAGATGGGAAATGTCCTCCATGCTTGTGATGGATATACGACAACCCCAGCCACTAGGCCATTGGTTTCCGAGCAAGTGATTGCCTGCTGATGCAGCGTCATATTCCAGAAGATCCGAAAGTCAAAACTTTACTCTCGTTTAAGTAGGCTTATAAGTTCAGGTGGGAGGAAGCTTAATTTAGTTTTGAAAATAAGATACTTTGGTGTGATTTGGCAATAAGTTTTTTTTAAGTGTATATGTAGTTGTAGAACGTTTAGTTGTGTTTGTGCATGTCACAAAGACGTATGGGGGTATTGTCAGCTGCATGCCCCAGCTGCTTTACACCTGGAGATAGATCCCTTGGTGCCCAGTGAATGATGGCCTGAGAGGTAGTCTGGATGTTTGAAGAAGAGAAACATCTTTTGTCCCTGCCAAGAATTGAGCCTAAATTCCTATATTGTCCAGCCACATCACCTGGTTGCTGTACCAAATATGCTGGCCTAGTTTGAAGTATACATAGTGTCTGTTGTGTGTGTATCTCAAAAACCATATGATTTTGAACAGTATTCATTCATTCCATTGGTGTGTGCAGAATGCGACAATTCCTTGCTGTTCTCAGGAGCTTCTCCCATTCCTCTCTGTTATGTACTTTTTCCTGCCACCTTTCTCCATCAACTATTCTTCCATCCTCTCTCACCTCATCTTGCCATCTATTTCTTGGTCTCCCTCTCAATCTTATTGTTCCCAAATTCATATATAATACCCTTTTGGGAATTCAGTTTTCTTCCATTCTCTGTACATGCCCAAACCAACGTAATCTAACCTCATTTTCTCTATTATAGTAGCCTTTTTAACACTTGCATAAATTTCTTTATTGGTTAATATCCTCCAATTTTCTTTTTCTTTGTCATATACTGGGCCTAAAAATTCTTCTATACACTTTCCCTTCAAAAATGTTCACTTGCTTTTTATCTCTCTTTGTAGGTGTCCAAATTTCTGATGCACGTGTTAACATTTTGTCTATTATTGTGTTCTTTAGTCTTAATTTTGGTTTCTTTGATATGTTTTTATTTTTAAAAATTTTTTTAGTATAAAATTTGTTTTGTTAGTATTTTTTATTCTTTCTTGCAAGTATGTTTTGTTATTGTTATCTTCATTAAGTGCAACTCCTAAATTTATCTGTAGTCCGAAATTTCTGGCAATGTTTTCCATTTCTTCAAAAAGTTTTCTTATTTCTATTTTTATTTTTTCCAATTAATACAATGTCGTCTGTATAAGCTAATACATTCAGTTGTTCTTTACCAATCTTCACACCACTAGGAACTATTTTTATACTTTGTATCACTTTTTGTAATGCCAAATTAAATAATATTGGTGATAAAGTGTCACCCGGCTTCAAGCCTGTTTTATTTTCAAAAAAAAAAGATGATAATGTTGCTTCTATTCTAACTGAACTTCTTGTCTTTTGTACACGTTTTACAAATTTTTATTATTCTCAATAATCACCAACACATGCACACTTTTTCGTTTGACACTACAAAACTTTAATTTGTTAAAATAGTTAAAAATCTCCGACATGTTTTGGTTTACATTTAAACCATCTTCAGGGAGCTATTAGTTCATGCTAAAGTTACTTATCTCTTGTTGGGATGATGGTGTTGTAGAAGCATGTAGTCTCAACAGTTGCATCCAGCTGGCCACGTTTCTTAAGAGGAACATCTGATGAGGAGACTTGAGAAGATGACGGAGTTGAAACTGGGCCGCCTTTAATCTTAACTGCTGTTGAATTATCTGCCAATGGAGTTGAGGCACGACTGTCTGAATCCTTCACTCCACTTTCCAACTTGCATGTTTTTTTAGCTTTCTTTTTCTTTTGTGGTTTGGCTTTATGAGCTATCTGCAGTTCCTTCTGTTTCTGGACATTGGCCTCATTGTAGTTCAATACTTGACTTTCAGGCACCCAATCATCCCAGTCATGTTGAG
>Ga0123352_10015515_pt1 | contig 12127 bp, 1 predicted proteins | sample TergutLab28metaG_FD_89700 | JGI IMG/M metagenome (GOLD analysis project Ga0123352, IMG submission 89700) | Labiotermes labralis P1 segment gut microbial communities from Petit-Saut dam, French Guiana - Lab288 P1 | ecosystem: Host-associated > Arthropoda: Insects > Digestive system > Gut ... | reverse complement strand
CCAGGAAGTTAAGGTTCCCAGATTTCGTGACAACGGCACAGGATGGTGGTAGGTTGTCAGCCTTACGCATCGGCCGCCTTTACGCCAAGGAAATACTCCTGGTACTCATGTCTGTTAGAGGCTGTGTCGACCCCAGGACCATAATGCGATCGGAAGGATTTTATGTCAATGAAACATCAAATGACACTAGCTTGGATCGAACCAGCGACCTTCCGATTTGTAGCACAGCACCTTAACCACTGTGCTACCGCGGTCCCCCACGTATACAGTTAAAGGTCTTTATTTGTATACCGCAGGTACTCGGATAAAACCCACACCTAGTGCAAAACAACAGCTCCATAACCTCTACTCGGATCACGAAACACAATCAACACATCACTAAATTATTGCAGTTTGACTCGACGACACAGTTAGTAGATGATACCATGCGGTATAAACTAATATCAAAAGTGAGCGGAAGATTGGAAATTATATGGAAATGGTCGTGGCCTGATTTGAGGCATTATCTCCGAAAAGTTTTGGCAGGGCTCAGTGCAACTACCAGACATCTGAGGTTAACCGGTAGCAGGATCGACTGGACCTCTACAAAACGAAGCAGCAGCTCTATGTGTATCTCACCCTGACATTCGGGAACTTATTTTATCCGAGGGTAAGCTATGCCCTCGCTGACTCGTCGATAAATGACGTCAACTAACTCAGTGCTCTACTGGCGTCGTCTAGATACTGAGATTTAAGGAGATCCCAACTTACATCTTTAGACCAACACTGCAACAGCAGCGACCACTGTCGCGGTATGACACCCGGAACAGATGAGGGAGGGGTGAGCCCCTAGAGACACCCCAATTCGGTATCAACCGACGTCAACTTGACATGTCGATTAGTTCCGGGGATGAAACGTTTATTACATGACGACAAATACCACAAGGCCAAGTGGAGAAAAATCCAATGCCATCTAATTCAATACTGTCAATTTTCGACATACCGATATAGATGGAACTGAACACAAAACTCTATTCCAACGTCTTTGTGTCTCTCTTAGCAATTAATACTATAAGTCCAGCTCATACTCCTTCATTCATCACCCTAACAATATCTGGCGAACAGTCGATACTGTGAAACTCCTCGTACAATGTCCTCCTTCCTCCTTTAACTCCTCTCTTAAGTCCAAGTATTTTCCTCATCACCTTGTTCTTAACACCCTTAATCGATCAATAAATACTGTCGTAAAAACCAATTGCATGCTCGTGACAGCCCAGTACAATGGGTTGAAGACATGCTGAGCGATCGGGGAAACGAGGTTCGAATCCCGGTACTATATCCCTCTTTTCTAAAGCCTTCGCAACGGCCCTTTGTACCTGACAGTCCCCTATGCAAGAGGTACAGAAATCTCTCTGTGGGTAAAGCAGTCAGAATGTGACCTCACCATCATCTCCATTCAGTTCCAAGGTTACGAATACATGGAGCTACACCTCCACTACCCCTACTTCTTCATAAAGCGGTGATTAATTAAACAGAAGTTTAACGTCGGCTTAACGTTACAAAACAACAGGTAAAGTTGTGAGTTCAGTACAATATAATACATTCTTAAATAGCAGGCAGACCAGTGCATTCAGAAAGGCGTTATATGCGTCCAAAGAATTCCCAAATTTCATTCTCTTTTTTAACTTCAACTGACACCATATCCTAAAAAGAACTGCTCATTACAGGACAGAAATAACTTCAAGGTTTGAAGGGGCGGTAATATGAAAGTGCAAACACTTGGTGAGCACTCGCGACAGACGTAAATGCCTGTGTGGGGAGGATAAAACACTTGATAGTTGTGACGTAAGCGACAGGTTTTCTGACACACTGCTGACGGTGAGTTTTTTGCCTAATTGTAGCTTACTGCTCGTACTGTACGCCACAGCAGTGATCCGGAACCGGGACGACGTGGCACTTGTATGCTTCATTATACGAGAAATACAGCACTTGCAAAAGAAAATGCGACTAGGCCTACGTGACTTGTTCAAAATGTTTAACGTCTCTTGCGCATTTGACAAGTGAAACTGGAAGGGCCTGGCTTAGAAAGGAACCACTACCGTTTACCTGAACTTCGAAAGTACTGCGCGTCATCTCCGTGTTTGAGCAGATTCATAAATGGGGGGGGGGGATTAATCACACTCTTTACATCAAATCACAAAAACCGAATTCTAAGCACAGAAAGTTTGAAATTGCTCCCGACTTACTTAAGATATTTCGCGCGTGGCTTTCAAACTGTTTTTCACATTAAATAAACTTTGCCGATTTCACATCACAGGGTTTTCTTTTAGAGGTATCCTGTCCAGTTGTTGCAGAATTTTACGCTGTTAGGTACCCGGGATATTCATTATCTTATTCGCACTTTTCTGCCCCTGAATCGCACCCGCAGTCTCTTTATTTAATCCCATTTCTAACGAAATCCATATGTCCATCACGCACGTTATGTATCCCGCCCATCTTATTATAAAATTAAGCAAAATTAAATTAAAGCATAGAAATATATAAGATAATAATTACGCCATTTCCTCAACACTTTTTACTTCCTTCAGCCCTTGCTTTGTTACTTTCTCAATCCTGGATCAAAATACTGTGAACATATTTTCCTCAGACACTCTTCATCCATGTTTATCACTTACGAAGGAGACGTTGATAAAATACCCTTGTATTAGAATAAAAAAAACAGACCGTATCTAAAAAAATTGACCCTTTCCGTCCTGACAGAAGACATCTTTAAGGAAAGAGTGGTTAGACAAGATTAGTGACGGACAGTGCTGTTATCTTTCGTCACTCTTCTGTCCGTTCTTTTGTTAACACTGAAATTAACTGCCCTGTAGTAAGATCTGCCACTGGGAAAAGTTCTTTTAAAACAACCTATAGTTTCTCTTACGAGTCCTTTGCCGACGCAAGTGGTATTAATTCCACAACAAAAGAAAAGATGGCTGTCAACATTTGCAGCATGGTGTCATTTCACACTTACCGTTTCAAGGGTTTTTATTTTCCTGAAAGAACAATAAAAGTTGCAGATTAATAAAAACGTCAAACTTAAATTAGCATGGAAGGAGTTCTGGCATATTGTGAAGATTCTGTTCTTAATAATGGCAGCGTTCAATTACATTTATCACTGAAACAGAGCTTGTGATGAGCCCAGTTGTGATATAATTAACTTCTTTCAAGGGGGGAAAAAACACGCTTGCGTCATCACAATGTATAATTCGAAAACACTTTTCTTTTGTTATTTACACCAAGACACGCTGCAAAAAGGTGTAGGCCATAATGTTATCTTTATCGCATCTCTCTGCATAATGAGGTGTTTTTTAGAAACTTAATAAATTTTAATTCGATGTTTGTGAAATAAGAAGTCATACGAGATCGATAAGGCTGCAAACTGCAAGCGTTTAATACGCTGACGACCTCCAATGTGCAATGTAGTCGCAATGTTTTCGACAGTGTTGAAGGCTAAACGTGTGGACAGACTGACGTATGCGGGTTAGCTTTGCGCAATGCTAGTAAAGAACGTTTAAAGATGTAGAGTCATCCACGTCCTGTTATATAACTTCGCTGTCAAGCAGGTGGGACTATAGATTCGTGTTTGGGATATCCCTAACTGAAACATCAATTCTAAGGCCTGCAAATATTTACGACTTTTTCTGGAAAATTACGAGACATTAACTCAGACGGGACAAAGTGTGTTTCCTTCTAAATCACATATAAACTCATTAGTCATTAATATATCATTCAATGCTCTACAGTCACAGCTACCGAAAGTTTCGTTAAATAAACAACAGGACAAAGTAAATTTCATACCTAGTGTGGGATCTGAACTGGAGACTCCAGAATAAATAGGCAACATGACACTGCCACAATAACAGTGACGTATAAGTAATCATATTTATTTCGTGTACGCATCTACTATGCGCTTCTGTAGTGTGGTACATAAATATTTTAACTCTGAAACACGCTTTTCATCCAATCCACATTTAAAAATTCGGTTCTGACCTCAAAGAAAAGTCGCCCCGTTACTGTTACAAAGAAAACAATCCTTATTAATTATTATAACCAGACCAAAGACAATAAATACACTCTGCAAGTGACGTGACCAACATCTGAACATTAAATGATTGGTGCATATGACCGCCACTGCGCTTTCAGAGTTGCCAAGTCAACGCGGTTGCAGCAGAAGGCACGCGAAATATGAACTCGTTCCGCCAGTAAGGTCCGGCCTGCGTGGTCCTGTAGATTTAGAGCGGCGATTTGTATCCGAACCGGTTCGGCAAGTGGTATTACACTCAGCTGCCTTGAACAGCGCTAATGGGCCCAGGAACGCTGCCTGTGGCTGTACATTTCCGTTTTATTATTAATATTCACTAAAAATAAACTGCAGGGATGGGTGACCTGGGTTCATTTTCCTCCAGAGTAACTCACGTTTCTCTCCATGGACAAATTCACACTGTCACATTACTCTGCTCCATCTAATGGCACAAACTAAGCATTCATGGAGCCATAAATACGATCCCAATTAGCCCTCATGTTGTACTGCTTAATTAAGAACCGGACTTAAACTTTCCCCTTTTGCCTGACCGTATCTCGGCACAATAAGACTTTTAATGTGGGGGTTTCCTTCCCCGGTGTATGAGGGCAGAAGGCTAACCATTCACTTCCAGTCAAAGTGGTGAATTTCCGAGCCTTTTTAAATATACCTACCCCGTAGCACTCAGAGTGAAGCTTCAAGTACCATTGGGTCTCATGAGTGAAGCATCATGTACCCCTCGATCTCAGAGCGAAACGTCACGTACCCCTTGATTTCAGAGTGAAACCGCATTTACCCCTTGGAGCTCAAGACTGTAACTTCACGTACCCCTTCGATCACAGAGCAAGACTTTATGTACCTCTTGGCCCCACTATGAAACGTCCAACACCCTCTTAAAAAACCTAGTAATCTGTATCATACTACATGTTTTCGTGCATTATAAACAAAAGACATCAAGACTTCTCACATCAAAAAATTTTATTTATTGCACGCACAAACATCGACTGCAGAACAGCAAAATATCAACACGTTTTCTTAGGGCCTCTCAACAAACGCTTACTACCTAGAATTACCTGTAACCTATTCAGAATGGGCAGTTTGGTGCCACGGTTATGGCAGCGTGGAGCTGAATTTCTACTGTCCAAAACGTCGTATGTAATGATATTGCAATTAAGAACTTTACACAGCATCATCACGTCGTCTAATCAGTGATTTCATTTCGTGAGTCATAGTATATGATCTACCGCCTTTCGAATCTTGGACTTTACTTCACAGTTCTAGGACATCTGTCTGCACACTGAACTGCACCGCTGTTGCCACCTCGCATCACTTTAAATGGAAGTGCTAAAACATTATTTGCATAATTCCTTCTGGAAAAAGTACGACTTCGTTCAAGAGTTATTGCCCTAGACATTCAGGAAAAGCAACTTAGCTGAACGAAAACGGACCGAATATGTTGTGTAGTTGCCATCAGCCTTGCTGATGATTCACAAGGTTAAATACTCTGGTGTCTACAACAGGCCCGTTGAATTGAAAGTAGGCTGGGGGTCAAATCCAAAATCCAAATTCACATGTTCGTCCACAACACATTTCCTCGTCGTTCTTCAGCTGTACGTTATTTAATGCAGCAAATGCAGTGATGTAAACTACTACTTGTATTTAATTTTGCTGAATTTCCCGACTGTATTATGCAGTAAAACATTATAGTCATCAAAATTTCAGCGGGCCACATCATAAAATCTGCGGGCCGCGTGGTCAGCAGGCCTGGTTAGTAAGAACGCCGCCTATCCTACTGTGAATTTTCCTGGTTTTCGTCAGCCCCTCAAGTACATGCTTTGAAAATCGCCTTAAAATATGACATAGGTTATTTCCAGATCCGTTCCAACACGTCATTCTAATTGTACTTCTTGCAGTTCTTCATTGACCACTATACACGTACAACGTACACTGCTGAAAAAAAGTAGTTAAAGCTCAGTACGTGTACTACTTAATACAGAATGCGGAGTCCAGGGTATGTTTGGACTTTGGAGTAAGCAACGGAACAATGGAAGGGATTCCGTAATTTGTATTCTTCTGTTATATACACGGTATTAATATACATTTATTTCCATGGTGCGACAGCCCTAGAGGGCCATAGAGTCCTTATCGAGTCTTTAGAATCACACTCATTCAGACACACCACACTCGGTCCGACTCGTCTAGACGGATGATCACTACGCCACAGAGACGTCTATCTTACAACACACAACATTCACAAGAAACAAACATCCACGTACCTGGCGCCACTCGAACCCATAATCCCAGCAAGCCAGCTGCTGCACCTCCGACGCCTTAGACCGTGCTGCCATTGGGATCGGTCTTCTTTATATTAAGATGCGCCACTAAAATCTATGAAATGGGTAGCGCGTTTAGGACGCATGTTATTTATCCAAATTGCATACATTTAGTCGTCTTGTGGGAAGACATAAAAATAAGGACTTGAGGTGAGTAGTAACGCGGAACATATCGCTCATTTGCGACAACAGTGTCACAGCTCAAAATTTGTGACTTTTCGGGAGAGGCTTTTAAAGGTTTTGAAGTGTCATAAATTTGTATGAGTGCAGCGACGACACAACTGCTCTCCAGCGGCGAGTTTTGCGAACTGCGTTATGAAACTATATCTGTTAAAAGTGCATCTGCAAATGTTTCTTTCTATACCAATAACTCAAAAATGCCACATTTTGAGTTGTGACACTCTTTTCGCAAATGAGCGATATTAAGTTGGATATTGAAAGAATAAGAACTAGTGAAGCGATGTTGTGAAAACTGTTACGAATTTTCAGGTACCAGAAAATAGGGAAATGAATTGCTGAAGGATTGACAGATTATCAATAAGGACTCAGTTTATTCTCATATTCATATTGAGCAATGTTCGTATACTCGTACGACTACAATGGGTGTACAAAATTATATTTTTTAATGTTATGATGCTGGTTCATACAGCAATCACTGTGCATTCATTCGCCAGTTGCGTCGCGATATTTTTATGCTTCATTACAGACCATTTACATTTCCTGGTCTGACTACACTTTTTTTTTTATCATTCACAATTAAAACTAATGTTTTTAAATCGTGTAGTACAACTGTCTCGGGCGGTAGATGGTATAAAATTTTGCACACACAGTCTGTTTGTTGCATTTAACAATATCGCCTTTGTATGGAACATAACTCGTTGTACTGAGAGTACAAAGTATGAACAAATTTGTCTCATTCCGTACGAAGAGATCTGTCCGCAGTAACGAAATATCCTGTCCATTAGCACAGGGGAAATGTATGCAACCACCCGTGAATATGGTTTAAATCTAAACATACACAAGTACAAATTTGTTACGTAAGGACGTGGAACCCTGTTTCGTGTTCTAACAGAAGAACATGATCTGAAAATGGAGTGTGAGGTTCGCATGGCGTTGAATAGTAATGCGACTATATAATTCTGGGAAGTGACGCCATGTAGTTTAGCAGATAGGTTTCGTAGAACATACAACCTCCACCGTAAAAAAAATCCTGATGCAGACAGCAGGTACTTCCGAAACGATGTCACCCTGAAGATGGGGACAGGTTTCTCTGAAATCACGGTATCTTGAAGACAGTGTTAGTAAGTACCTCAGAAACGTTCGTATTATGAGAGTGGTGGTAGCAAATTCCTTCGAAACCTATTGAAATACACAATTTTACATAACAGAAAGGCCATGATTTCATTGGGTAAAGTGTTAGGAAACAAAACGCGGCGTAAACTGCTCGGGAAATCCCCTGTAGCAAGAACGTATTCTGGTTAGGTGACGTCACACCTAAACCACAAAGAAAATCATTATGTATGTGTGTGTAACAGTGCCGAATATGTAACAAGGTAATTGACATTTCCAAGAAGAGGAGTCACCGCTAAGGGAATCCTCCCCGTCATTACTAATAACTTTTGATGAATTTAGTGTAAAAGACAGGAAATATTAACGGTTCTGCAGGATATACACTCTCCTTCATCCCTTATATTTTGAAAGCACCTACGCCACTGCAGGAGTAATACATCATTGGTGTAGGAAATCTCCCTGACGAGCGAGTGACTGGAAAGTTCCAGTTCCTTTTACTGGGAGTTTCATACTATTTTTTTTTGTAGGAAGGGATAAAAATCTGAGGCGAATGGTCATGACCATCGTCCAGTCCGTCAAAGCAAGCGTATGAGGATAATGAAGGAACGCCGAACAAAATAAAATACCAACTAGAATGACATTCAACGCGGATTGTCGTGTTAAAGAACCACAACACAAAACCACATCTTTCCTTCTGAAACTTCTCGAACGACCAGCCGCTAATATGCACTGCTTTAGAGACAGTCTCTCGACCTGATACTGAAGACAGACACAGCCTTCAAAACGCAGGGGACGGACTCCATATCAGACGTCACGGCATCCGGTCAGATTGAAAGACTCATATCTTTTTGACAAAAAGCACGAGAGCCACCAGCTCTCTCAGGTTGAATTCAAAGTCCAACATAGTTATTTTTGGTACCCATCGTCAGGGAATATTGGGCCAAATGTTATTCCCCATCGTTCAAGGGCAACCAGTGACCTGCGAAAGACAATGGGCGGAATAAAGTGCGTCATCTTCCTCGCTCTACTTCGACACTGAACTGGCGCTGCTCGACCTCTAAGAGCATTAGTGCCTGTGAAAACTTCCAATTAGATTTAAATTCCTTCTCTTATTTATTACAAATATGGAGTAATCGGTTTATATAAAAATTAATAAATTTCCGGCTCCAACAGCATTTAGACTGGCCCTGGGGGTACATCAAACCTCCTTATTCGGCGAATATCGAAGGCTCATCCTCTCCTACATAAAGCGATTGGACGGTGTAACTTATCATTCACATCCACTTAAGCTCCATAATACTAGCTAAAGGCACTGTCGAGTGGCGTGCTTGGTAAACACGATAATGAATGACATTTGAGGTTCTCGTGATGATGAGTATTAAGACAATGTTCCTTATATCACGAAGGCGGAGGCAAAACGGCCTTTGAAACTTTGATAAGAATCAGGGCCTCATGACGTCACATCCCTGTAAAGCCAGGCCTTAAAGTCTGATAAAACTTCTTGCACCATAAATCAAAGGATTAATTTTCCTTAACAACGAAGTCACTGAATACCCTCTGCCAGAAAGAAGAACTATAATTTTGTCTGTTGTTTTGTATGGGCGTGAAACGTGATCTCTTACATCGAGAGAGAAACTTAGGCTGAGTGTTCAAGAATAGGGTAGAGGAGAAAATTTGGGCCCAAGAGGGACGAGGTAAGTACACGGTAATGAAAAAGACTGTATAATGATCAGCTTTACGATGTGAACTCCTCACCAAATATTACTCAGGTGATCGAATTAAGAAGAATGGGAGGGGCGGGGCATGTAGCACGTATGAGGCGAGGAGACGTGCATACAGGTTTGTGGTGGGGAGATCTGAAGGAAACATCACTTGGAAGACCCGGGCGTAGACTGGAGCATAATATTAAAATGTATCTTCCAAAATTGGAATGGGGACACCTTGATAAGTTGCTCTGGTTCTTGACTAGCTGACGAACTGTTAGCTTGACTCTGCTCCATGGAGTTAGTTAACTGGTTATTAAGCTACCAAACGGTGCATTTTTAGTTAGTTTAACTTAAAGTGGGTACCCCGTTGTTTTAGTAAATTATGTTATATTAATTGATAAATTCGCCAATTAATATAGTGCGTAATTTTCCTCTTTGTGTAGTTGTAGAAACAGCCGAAATACCGCTTTAAGTATCAAGCAAAAATGTGTTGCTGTAGATGTGATATTTAATTTCAATCAACAATTGTATTCACGGTTTGTCACACTAACATTGTCAGGCAGGCTAGTTAGCAAAGCGATTTGTTCTCAGCAGCAATCCTGAAAGCAGGCAACGAGCCGCGGACAACCGGCTGAGACACTCTGCCACAACAAATAGCTACGGTCCGAAATAATGCACCATCTCTCTTCAAGTGGAGGCTGCACAAATAAATTGGCTCGTTACGTTCAAACGTACCTGACCGTAAACACTGCACAATGCGGAGCACGTTAATTGACAGCAGGGGTGAGCATCGGGAAGAAGCAGGGCCACCTTTCGCAATCGACTGTTACACAACGTCCCATATCGGAAACACTAGGTCGGTGTCACATTACATTACGTAACGCACACAGTGAAAACTCTTGTCAAATTCTGATCACTAAGTTGCAGATTTATATTTATATCGCATTTCACAACCAGGCAAAATAAACAACAGAAACAATGAAGCTGACGTCTTGAGAAACTCGTCTTGAAATATTAACAGTTGTTCAGCTTGTTAAGAAATTGCCCGACAATGTTAGGGAACCCGAAATATCATCACAGTGTTCACCAGACACCGTCGTTCAGCCTTATTATGAGCCAGATGAATGAAGCGCCAAGTTCTCGGGCGCTATTTTTGAAAGATAAATTTTAGTATTGTCCTCCAATCTAAGTAGTATATGATCCCAACGGACTCTTATCCTCAAATTTTCCGACCAAATATTTGTATACAAGTGGCGTACTAACCGAAACATAACTTCAATAAGTGATTGCCTTCTCCCCGTACAGTATGATGTTCCTGCAGACATAGGATCAGGGGAATTGACTTAAATCGATAGCCTGATATTACCATCGTAACGTTACTACTGTAAGCCACAACGTCTGATAGCTGACACGAATAGCACCAAATTTATACTACACTCATATTTCGAATCGGCGTAACTTACTGTCGACCACTACTACTACCACTACTACTGCTACTACTACTACTACTAATAATAATAATCCAGCTCCTACTGCTGCCACTGCCACCACTACAACTACTATTATTATTACTGCCACTGCTACCACAACAACAACAAAAACAACTACTACTACTGCCAATGCCGTCACTACTACTACTACTACTGCAACTGCCACCACTACGACTGCTACTACTACTACTACTAATAATAATAATCCAGCTCCTACTGCTGCCACTGCCACCACTACAACTACTATTATTATTACTGCCACTGCTATCACAACAACAACAAAAACAACAACTACTACTACTACTACTACTACTGCCACTGCCACCACGACTACTAGTACTACTACTGCCATTACTACTACTACTACCACTATTACTACTGCTGCTGCCACTGAAACCACCATCACCACTACTACTATTACTACTACCGTTGTTATTACTACTACTACTACTAATGCCGCCATTGCCACAATGACAAACACCGCTGCCCCCCACTACTTTCACCACCTTCCATTAATAATCGAACTTCTGTTTCACAGGTCGTACATTATGACGTGAACTGAACTCAAATGACGCTATTACACTGCCAGCGAGGACACGCAGGACGGTTATGATACCATACCGGCTGTGCGGAACTTTCGCTGCGATGGATTAATAGGATAATTGGGAGAAAAATAGGCAGTCTACGACTAAGGTGGTCACACAAAACTCACTGTAACCGAGACCGGACTCTCCTAGGAAAAGATGACTCTAACTTAATTGTGTCCAGATAAAACAAGAGATGCCATGCACGCATTACGAAACATTTAGATGCGTTGGCGTAACCACTGTTGCCGTGGAAAAGAAATAAGTATTACGTGTTCTTAGTGTGTGTTTGTATCCTTAGTTATCCAGTATGCAAATCGCATGCGCCGTATTTTCATCTGTGGCCTGTCTGGCCGTACCATATTCTGCCACCTTATCTCATAAACGTCACGATTTTGGGATAAACATTACTGAACATAATATGTGTTTTGATTCTCTACTACCTTCTGTCTGTAATATTTCTCATTCTAAGAAGAAATGAACAAGATATTATCACAAAGGTGTTTACTTCTCTGTGTAAAGTACATGTTATTCTAATCAGATTTCAAAGAAACATGACTTTTCTCGCCAAATTTTCACAAAATATTCAGATATATAACTTCATAAAAATCCATCCAGGAAGTGCCGAGATGTGGTCGGACGGAGAGACGGGCATAACTAACTAACTAACTAACTAACT
>Ga0123352_10015512_pt1 | contig 12128 bp, 8 predicted proteins | sample TergutLab28metaG_FD_89700 | JGI IMG/M metagenome (GOLD analysis project Ga0123352, IMG submission 89700) | Labiotermes labralis P1 segment gut microbial communities from Petit-Saut dam, French Guiana - Lab288 P1 | ecosystem: Host-associated > Arthropoda: Insects > Digestive system > Gut ... | reverse complement strand
GCCACCGGGAGCGCCGAGCTGACCACCCATGACGTGGGTCTGGCCATACTCGGCCCCTTGCAGGAGCTCGACCTCGTCGCCTTCCTGCGGTTCGCGTCCGTGTACCGGGCGTTCGACTCGCTGGAGGACTTCGAGGGCGCCATCGCGGAACTCAGAAAGCAACAGCTGGAGCACCTCGTCGTGGACGACGGACCGGACTCGGGGTGCCAGGGAGCCGATCGCGGGCCCGGAGGGGCGGCCGACGCCCCCGTGCCCGTCACCGCCACCGACTGACGCGAGGGCCGACCGGAGTCGGCCTCGTCGGCGGCGCACACAGACCCGTCACGCACGCCCGCGCATGGACGCGCGTGACAAGTAGACAGACGACACGGTGCCCCGGGAAGAAATGGGCACTTCAGGGCGTTTTGCCCGAAACAGGGAGGCGGCATGACAGAGACGGCGAGCGGTCCGGCACGGGGTTCCCGGGCGAAGGGGGCCAAGGCCACCAAGGGACTGCGGGTCGAGCGCATCCACACCACCCCCGGCGTGCATCCGTACGACGAGGTGGTCTGGGAGCACCGTGACGTCGTCATGACCAACTGGCGCGACGGTTCGGTCAACTTCGAACAGCGCGGCGTGGAGTTCCCCGACTTCTGGTCGGTGAACGCGGTCAACATCGTCACCAGCAAGTACTTCCGCGGCGCGGTCGGCAGCCCGAAGCGCGAGAAGAGCCTGAAGCAGCTCATCGACCGCGTGGTGCTCACCTACCGCAGGGCGGGCGAGGAGCACGGCTACTTCGCCTCCCCGGCGGACGCGGAGATCTTCGAGCACGAGCTGACCTACGCGCTGCTGCACCAGGTGTTCAGCTTCAACTCGCCGGTCTGGTTCAACGTGGGCACCGCCCAGCCCCAGCAGGTGTCCGCCTGCTTCATCCTGTCCGTCGACGACTCCATGGAGTCGATCCTCGACTGGTACAAGGAAGAGGGCATGATCTTCAAGGGCGGCTCGGGCGCCGGCCTGAACCTGTCCCGGATCCGCTCCTCCAAGGAGCTGCTGTCCTCCGGCGGCAACGCCTCCGGCCCGGTCTCCTTCATGCGCGGCGCCGACGCGTCCGCCGGCACCATCAAGTCGGGCGGCGCCACCCGCCGCGCCGCCAAGATGGTCGTGCTGGACGTCGACCACCCCGACGTCGAGGCGTTCATCGAGACCAAGGTCAAGGAGGAGGAGAAGATCCGCGCCCTGCGCGACGCGGGCTTCGACATGGACCTGGGCGGCGACGACATCGCCTCCGTCCAGTACCAGAACGCCAACAACTCGGTCCGCGTGAACGACGAGTTCATGAAGGCGTACGAGTCCGGCGCCAACTTCGGCCTGCGCGCCCGCATGACCGGCGAGGTCATCGAGGAGGTCGACGCCAAGGCGCTGTTCCGCAAGCTGGCCGAGGCCGCATGGGCCTGCGCCGACCCCGGCATCCAGTACGACGACACCATCAACCAGTGGCACACGTCGCCGGAGACCGGCCGGATCACCGCCTCCAACCCGTGCAGCGAGTACATGCACCTGGACAACTCCAGCTGCAACCTCGCCTCGCTGAACCTGATGAAGTTCCTGCGCCACGACGACGCGGGCCGCCAGTCGTTCGACGCCGAGCGCTTCGCCAAGGTCGTCGAGCTGGTCATCACCGCGATGGACATCTCCATCTGCTTCGCCGACTTCCCGACCCAGAAGATCGGCGAGACCACCCGGGCCTTCCGCCAGCTGGGCATCGGCTACGCCAACCTCGGCGCCCTGCTGATGGCCACCGGCCACGCCTACGACTCGGACGGCGGCCGCGCCCTGGCCGGTGCCATCACCTCGCTGATGACCGGCACCTCCTACCGGCGGTCCGCCGAACTCGCGGGGGTCGTCGGCGCGTACGACGGCTACGCGCGCAACGCCGACGCCCACAAGCGCGTCATGAAGCAGCACGCCGACGCCAACGGCGAGGCCAAGCGCATGGACGACCTGGATACCCCGGTCTGGGCCGCGGCCACCGAGGCATGGCAGGACGTCCTGCGCCTGGGGGAGAAGCACGGGTTCCGCAACGCCCAGGCGTCGGTGCTCGCCCCCACCGGCACCATCGGCCTGATGATGGACTGCGACACCACCGGCGTCGAGCCCGACCTGGCCCTGGTCAAGTTCAAGAAGCTCGTCGGCGGCGGCTCGATGCAGATCGTCAACAACACGGTGCCGACCGCCCTCAAGCGGCTCGGCTACCAGGACGAGCAGATCGAGGCGATCGTCGCCCACATCTCCGAGCACGGCAACGTGGTCGACGCCCCCGGCCTGCGCCAGGAGCACTACGAGGTCTTCGACTGCGCCATGGGCGAGCGGGCGATCTCGGCGATGGGCCACGTGCGGATGATGGCGGCGGCCCAGCCGTTCCTGTCCGGCGCGATCTCCAAGACGGTCAACCTGCCGGAGTCGGCGACCGTCGAGGAGGTCGAGGAGGTCTACTACGAGGGCTGGAAGCTCGGCCTGAAGGCCCTGGCGATCTACCGCGACAACTGCAAGGTCGGCCAGCCGCTCTCCGCCAAGAAGAAGGACGACGCGAAGGCCGAGGCCGCCGCCGAGGCTCCCGCCGTCTCCCCCGTGGAGAAGGTCGTCGAGTACCGCCCGGTCCGCAAGCGCCTGCCCAAGGGCCGCCCGGGGATCACCACGTCCTTCACCGTCGGCGGCGCCGAGGGCTACATGACCGCCAACTCCTACCCGGACGACGGCCTGGGCGAGGTCTTCCTGAAGATGTCCAAGCAGGGTTCGACCCTCGCGGGCATGATGGACGCCTTCTCCATCGCGGTCTCGGTCGGCATGCAGTACGGGGTGCCGCTGGAGACGTACGTCTCGAAGTTCACCAACATGCGCTTCGAGCCGGCCGGTCTGACCGACGACCCGGACGTGCGGATGGCGCAGTCGATCGTCGACTACATCTTCCGCCGCCTGGCGCTGGACTTCCTGCCCTTCGAGACCCGGTCCGCGCTGGGCATCCACTCCGCCGAGGAGCGGCAGCGGCACCTGGACACCGGCTCCTACGAGCCGGCCGAGGACGAGGTGGACGTCGAGGGCCTGGCCCAGTCGGCGCCGCGCGAGGTGGAGTCCCGCAAGCCCCTGGCGCCGGCCAGGCCCGCCGCGGCGGAGCCCGCCGCGGCGACCGTCCCGGCGCCCAAGGAGGCGCACAACTCCACGGAGCTGCTGGAGATCCAGCTCGGCCTGAACGCCGACGCCCCGCTGTGCTTCTCCTGCGGCACCAAGATGCGGCGCGCCGGCAGCTGCTACCTCTGCGAGGGCTGCGGCTCGACGAGCGGCTGCAGCTGATCCGCTGAGTGGATTCGCTGAGCGGATCCGCTGATCGCTGATCGCGGCGGAAGGGGGTGCCGGCACCGGCCGGCACCCCCTTCCGGCATGCCGCGGCCCTGCCGCCCACCGCCCACCGCCGGCCGTGGACCGTTGCACCGCTCCAACCCCACTACGATGGCGCGGTGTTGGTGAAGTGGATACGCTGCGGGGTCCTCGACCGGCCGGGGTTCGAGCGCGGCCAGCGCCGATGGGCGGCTTTGCGGGATCACCCCGGATTCCGGGGACAGGGCGGCGGCTGGAGCAGGTCCCAGCCGGGCGTGGCGCACCTCTTCGCGTTCTGGGACGGGCAGCGGTCGTACGACGCCTTCATGGCCGGGCCGCACGACGGGCTGGCCTCCGCGCAGCAGGGCACGTTCGAGATGCTCGGCGTGCGGCTCTTCGAGCACCGGCTCGACGTGAAGGTCGGTTTCGAGCCGCAGTTCACCGACGCCGACCTGCTGCGGGTCGCCCTGTGCCGGGTGCGGCCCGACCGGGTCGAGCACTTCACGTTGATGCAGCAGCGGGTGTGGAACCCCGCCATGGCCGGTTCGCCCGGCATGCTGCGCGGCGTCTTCGGCCAGGGCGGCGGCACCGGCGACTTCCTGGTGCTGTCCATGTGGAACTCGGCCACCGAGCACGGCAAGTACCGCGAGTCCTCGGTCTCCCGGCTGTCCGAGCGGGCGGAGCTGGACGCCGACGTGCTGTCCGTGGCGGGCGACGTGGTGGACGTGGTCCCGGCCTGGACGGTCTGAACCTGGGCGGCCTGAACCTGAGCGGCCCGGACCTGGACGGCCCGGACCTGGGCGGTCTGGCCGCCCGGCGCACCGCCGGTGGGACGTCCCGCGCGGCGCCCCCCGGCGGCCGGCACGCCCCGTACCGGCGCCTTCGTCGCGCTCGGGGGCCTGCGGGGCAATAGGCTGGCGGTCATGGGACGCCCGCAGCGCATCGTGCTCATCCGGCATGGCGAGTCCCAGGGCAACGCGGACGACAGCATCTACGCACGGGTGCCGGACCACGCCCTGGAGCTGACCGCCGAAGGACTGCGGCAGGCGCGCCACGCCGGCGAGAACCTGAGGAAGGTGTTCGGCGAGGAGCGTGTCCACGCGTTCGTGTCGCCCTACCGCCGCACCTGGGAGACCTTCCACGCGCTCAGGCTGGACGCCTGGCGCGTCGAGGCCCGCGAGGAGCCCCGGCTGCGGGAGCAGGACTGGGGCAACTGGCAGGACCTGGAGGACATCCACCGCCAGCGCAAGGCGCGGGACGCCTACGGGCACTTCTTCTACCGCTTCGCCATGGGGGAGAGCGGGGCCGACGTCTACGACCGGGTCGGTGCCTTCCTGGAGACCCTGCACCGCGCCTTCGACAAGCCCGACTTCCCGCCCAACGTGCTGCTGGTCACCCACGGGCTGACCATGCGGCTGTTCTGCATGCGGTGGTTCCACTGGACCGTCGAGGAGTTCGAGACGCTGTCCAACCCGTCGAACGGCGAGACCCGGATGCTGCTCCTCCAGCCGGACGGCCGGTACTCCATCGACCGCCCCTTCGAGCGCTGGGCCACTCCCGGGCCGCCCGGAGGCGGCTGCCTGTGAGGTGCCGCCGGTGAAGTGCTGCTCGTGACGTCTGCCCGCGAGGCCATGCCCAATGAGGGTCCATGAGGCCCATGAGGTCGATGTGGCCGGCCGCCTCGCCGGTACCAGCAGCCAGGTGAGTTTCGGCACAGGGAGATTGACCGGGATCATGTGCGATGTCAGAGTTTTCGCGCCATGACCGCTCACACCACCGACGCCGCCCGACTCGCCCGTGCCGCGTCCAGCCTCCAGGGGCTGGCCGTCGGCGACGCCCTCGGCTCCCAGTTCTTCGTCCCCGCCAACTACCCCGCCCTGCAGAGCGAAGCACTGCCCCCCGGGACCTGGGGGTGGACCGACGACACGGAGATGGCCTGCTCGGTGGTGGCCGTGCTCGCCCGGCACGGCCGCATCGACCAGGACGCCCTGGCGATGTCCTTCGCCGAGCACCACGACTTCGACCGCGGCTACGGCCCCGCCGTCAACCGCATGCTGCGGCAGATCCGGCAGGAGGGCGCGGACTGGCGCGAGCTGGCCGCGGCGCTGTTCAACGGCCAGGGGTCCTGGGGGAACGGCGCCGCGATGCGGGTCGCCCCGCTCGGCGCCTGGTACGCGGGTGATCCGGTGCAGGCCACCCACCAGGCGGAGATCTCCGCCTACCCCACCCACCAGCACCGCGAGGCGGTGGCCGGCGCCATGGCGGTCGCCGCGGCCGCCGCACTCGCCGCCGACCCCGAGGGCTGTCCCGAGGACCCGGCCGACCTGCTCGCGGCCGTCCTGGAGCTGGTGCCGCGCAGCGCGGTGGCGGCCGGCATCCGGCGGGCCCGGGACATGCTCGACTACGGCGACGTGGCGACCGTGGCCGCGGTGCTGGGCTGCGGGCGGCGCACCAGCGCCCACGACACGGTGCCGTTCGCGCTGTGGGCCGCCGCGCGCCATCTCGGCGACTACGAACGGGCCTTCTGGACGACGGCCAGGGCGGGCGGAGACATCGACACCACCTGCGCCATCGTCGGCGGCATCCTCGCCGCACGTCCCGGCGGAGCGCCGCCGGCGACCTGGACCGAACGGACCGAAAGCCTGCCCGAGTGGGCCGTGGTGGCCTGCAGAAGGCCCGCCCTGCCTCCTCCGACCCTCTGGAGAGGGCGGATTGCCGCAGAGTAGGCTGGAGCCGCCATGCCGTACGAACCACCCACCCACCGCGTCGAGCGCTCGATGCGCGCCACCATGGGCGTGAGGACCGTCGCCGGCGTCGACGAGGTGGGACGCGGGGCCTGGGCCGGCCCGGTCACGGTGTGCGCCGCCGTCACCGGTCTGCGCCGCCCGCCCGAGGGCCTGACCGACTCCAAGCTCCTCACCCCCAAGCGCCGCACCGCACTCGCCGCCGTCCTCACCGGATGGGTGACGTCGTACGCCCTCGGGCACGCGTCGAACGACGAGATCGACGAGCTGGGGATGACCGCCGCGCTGCGGCTGGCCGCCGGCCGCGCACTGGCCGGGCTCCCCGAGCGGCCGGACGCGGTGATACTCGACGGCAAGCACAACTACCTCGGTGCGCCCTGGCAGGTGCGCACCGTGATCAAGGGCGACCAGTCCTGCGTCGCGGTCGCCGCGGCCTCGGTGATCGCCAAGGTGCAGCGGGATGGTGCGATGGCCGAACTCGGCCTGGAATACGCCCCGTTCGCATTCGAGGACAACGCCGGTTATCCGTCGCCCGTTCATCGGGCGGCCCTTGAGGAGTTCGGACCGACCGGCCACCACCGTCTCTCGTGGTCCTACCTGGACACGATGCCCCGGTGGCAGCACCTGAAGAAGGTGCGCGAAACGGCGGACGCAGGGGAACAACTCGGTTTCGATTTCTGATCCAGGACCCACCCCCCGCTGCGCTTTGCCAGCACGTTTGATAGACATCAACTCATGCCTCTCACCCCCGAGGAGCCTCAGATTCACGAGAGCGTCCCGGGTCCCCGCACTGCTCCGGCCACCGGCCGGAGTGCGTCGACCCCCCGTCCTGTCCCCGGCCCGCCGCGTCCGGCGGCACCGCGATCCGCCTCTCCCCGGCCCGCCGCACCGCGTCCCGGTCCGCCCAGGGACCCGGCCGGCGCGGGCGTCGGTCCCAGCCGGCCCGGCCCCGGCCGGCCCGCCGGCGGCACGGCCCCGTCCGCCGGTACGCACCCGCATCCCGGCGCGGGCCCGTCCGTGCCCGCGCAGCGGGAGCACGGCGACTCCGGCACCCAGATCCAGCTCATCCCCGCACCGGTCGACGGCGCCGTCGACGCGGCGGACGAGGCGGTCGACCTGCTGCTGGACACCGGCCGCGCACCCGGCGAGATCCTGGTGCTGACGACCGGCGAGCAGCACCCGTGGGCCGCGCACGAGCTGTCCTTCGGCGACGACTCGTACTGGGCCCAGCACGACGCCGCCGACGACGTCTTCTACGCCGACGTCACCGCGAGCCGCACCAAGGGCCGTCCCGTGGTCGTGGTGGCCGTCAACGGCGGCGGTGACGAAACGATGCCTCAGGCACTGGCCGGCGCTCTCGCACGTGCCGGTGCGCTGCTGATCGTCTGCGGCGACCCCGCGCGGATCAACGCCCTGCTGGGCGCGAACGCCTGAGCGGCCGCCGCTAGCGCGCGGCGGCCGCCCGCGGCAGGCGCGCCGGCGTCTCCTCGGGCAGGGCGGGCGAACGGTCCGTGCGCCGGGTCCAGGACGCCGAGTTGGGCGTCCGCCCGGTCCGGTTCTCGCCGATGACGTTCCAGCCGTCGGCGGTGAGCGTCACGTAGGAGCCGCAACGCAGGCCGTGCAGGGTGCACGCGTCGCGCAGCCCCCACATCCAGGCCCCGTCCTCCGGTGTCCACGCGGCCCCGCCGTCCCGGCACACCATGAGGACCGCGGTCCGCACCGGGTGCCGCAGGCGCAGGTCGTGCGGGATGACCCGGCGCAGGTGGGACAGCAGGGCGTTCCGCCGCTCCCAGCCGTCGACGACTCCGACCCGTCCCGGGAACGAGGCGCTGGCCCGCAGCCGCCCGTCCGGGTCGTACACCGCGACCAGCGCGGTGGAGGGGGCGGGGAGATGCCGGGCGTGCAGGTCCTTGATCACGTCACGCGGGTTGACGAGCATCGGGACGCCGACGTCCGCCCACTCGGCGGCCTCCAGGCTTCTGGTGGCGTGGGAGGAGGTGGCACTGGACGTCGCCGCAACGAATCCCATGGTCACGGTCCTCCCTTCACGGATACACCCGTAGACCGGGTGCGGGCGCAGCCGGTCGCAAGGGGCTCCAGGAGCCGATCGGGGATCCGAGGGCAATTCTTCCCCTCGCACTGCCGTGCGGCAACGGTCAATTGGCCTCGCTGACCGGTATGGAACCGTCCGCCGGTTAGATCCCTTCCGGATGCACGCTTCGGCGGGCGGCCGCCCGGGAACGGCCGGGACCAGCGGGAACTCGCGGTTCCGGCGGGTGAAGTGGCTGATTGTCGGTGCCATCGGGTTGCATGGGACCCATGGACGAATCAGGACTCCGCTCCGAAGCCGATGCCGTACTCGCCGAACTCGTCGGTGCCCCGGACGGGTCGGCGCGCCTGCGCGAGGACCAGTGGCAGGCGGTGGCGGCCCTGGTCCGGGAGCGGCGGCGGGCCCTGGTGGTGCAGCGCACCGGCTGGGGCAAGTCGGCCGTGTACTTCGTCGCCACCGCGCTGCTGCGCCGGCGCGGCGCGGGCCCGACGGTGATCGTCTCGCCGCTGCTGGCGCTGATGCGCAACCAGGTGGAGTCGGCCGCCCGGGCCGGCATCCGGGCCCGCACCATCAACTCGGCCAACCCCGAGGAGTGGGAGGAGATCCGCGTCGAGGTCGAGCGGGGCGAGACGGACGTCCTCCTGATCAGTCCGGAACGGCTCAACTCGGTGGACTTCCGCGACCAGATGCTGCCCAAGGTCGCCGCCACCACCGGTCTGCTCGTGGTCGACGAGGCGCACTGCATCTCGGACTGGGGGCACGACTTCCGCCCCGACTACCGGCGGCTGCGCGCGATGCTCGCCGAGCTGCCGCCCGGCGTGCCCGTCCTGGCCACCACCGCGACCGCCAACGCCCGGGTCACCGCGGACGTGGCCGAGCAACTGGGGACGGGCGCGGGGGAGGCCCTGGTGCTGCGCGGCCCGCTCGACCGGGAGAGCCTGCGGCTGGGCGTGGTCCGGCTGCCGGACGCCGCACACCGCCTGGCCTGGCTCGCCGAGCACCTGGAGGAGCTGCCGGGCTCGGGCATCGTCTACGCCCTCACGGTGGCCGCCGCCGAGGAGGCCGCCGCCTTCCTGCGGCAGCGGGGCTTCGAGGTGGCGTCCTACACCGGCCGCACCGAGAACGCCGACCGGCTGCAGGCCGAGACCGACCTCCAGCAGAACCGGGTCAAGGCGCTGGTGGCCACCTCGGCGCTGGGCATGGGCTTCGACAAGCCGGACCTGGGCTTCGTCGTCCACCTCGGATCGCCGTCCTCGCCGATCGCGTACTACCAGCAGGTGGGCCGGGCCGGCCGCGGCGTGGCCCACGCCGACGTGGTGCTCCTGCCGGGCCGCGAGGACGAGGCGATCTGGCGCTACTTCGCGGACTCGGCCTTCCCGCCCGAGGAGCAGGTCAGGCGCACCCTGTCGGCCCTCGGCGACGCGGGCCGTCCGCTGTCCGTGCCGGCCCTGGAGGCGGCGGTGGACCTGCGGCGCACCCGGCTGGAGATGATGCTGAAGGTCCTCGACGTGGACGGGGCCGTCAAGCGTGTCAAGGGCGGCTGGGAGAGCACCGGCCGGCCGTGGGACTACGACGCGGACCGGTACGCCTGGGTGGCGCGGCAGCGCAAGGACGAGCAGGAGGCGATGCGCGAGTACGCCGGGACCGGCGCCTGCCGGATGGAGTTCCTGCGCCGCCAGCTGGACGACGAGGGTGCCGTGCCGTGCGGCCGGTGCGACAACTGCGCGGGCGCCTGGCTCGACGCGTCCGTCTCGTCCGACGCGCTGACGGGCGCGGTGAAGGAGCTGGAGCGCCCCGGGGTGGACGTCGACCCGCGGCGGATGTGGCCCACCGGGATGCCCGCCCTGGGCATCGACCTCAAGGGGCGGATCCCCGCCTCGGAGCAGTGCTCCGCCGGGCGCGCCCTCGGCCGCCTCTCGGACATCGGCTGGGGCAACAGGCTGCGCCCGCTGCTGGCCGAGAACGCGCCGGACGGCCCCGTCCCCGACGACGTCCTCAAGGCCGCGGTCACGGTCCTCGCCGACTGGGCGCGCTCCCCGGGCGGCTGGGCCGCCGGCTCGCCCGACGGCGGCGCCCGCCCGGTGGGCGTCGTGGCGGTGCCGTCGGCCTCCCGTCCGCAGCTCGTCGGGTCCCTCGCCCAGGGCATCGCCGCCGTCGGCCGGCTTCCCTTCCTGGGCACCCTCGCCCACACCGGCCCCGACGGTGCGCACGCGGCCCGCCGCAGCAACTCCGCGCAGCGGCTCAGGACACTGTCCGGCGCGTTCACGGTCCCGCAGGAGATGGCCGCCGCCCTGGCCGCGTCGCCGGGCCCGGTCCTGCTGGTCGACGACTACACGGACTCCGGGTGGACGCTCGCCGTCGCCGCGCGCCTGCTGCGGCTCGCGGGCAGCGGCCAGGTCCTCCCGCTGGTCCTGGCCGCGGCGGGCTGAGGCCCGGCGGCGGGGGCCGGGCCGAGGCGGCGGGCGGGCACCAGCGGCGGGCCGAACCACCGCGGCGGATCGGGCTTCGCCACCGGGGGCCCGGCGCCGTCGTCATCCCGGCATCAGCAGGTCGTCTGCGCGCCGAAAGGCCGCGGCCCGGGCCCCGTCGGGGCGGTAGATGACCGGCCGGGTGGCCCGGGCCAGCGCGGCACGCACGGTCGCGGGCGATCCGTCGAGGACGCCGAGGGCCCGCGCCTGGTGCACGGCGTTGCCCAGCGACGCCGCCTCGACAGGCCCGGCGACCACCGGCATGTCGCAGGCGTCGGCGACGAGTTGGCAGAACAGGGCGTTGCCGACCCCGCCGCCGACCAGGTGCACGGTGTCGACCTCACGCCCGGAGATCCGCGACGCGTCACGGACCGCCCGGCGGACGGCCAGCGCGATGCTGTCCAGGACGCAGCGCGCGACCTCGGCCGGCCCCGAGAGAGCGGCGCCGCCGGTGCGCGCGGCCGCGGCGGCGACACGGGACGGCATGTCCCCGCGCCCGAGGAACACCGGGTCGCGGACGTCGATCACGGCGGCCAGCGCCGGCACGGCCGCCGCCGCGCGCGTCAGGTCGTCCACGGCGACGTCCCGGCCGCGGTCGCGCCGGTGGCGCAGGCAGTCCTGCAGCAGCCAGAAACCGGTGATGTTGCGGTGGAAGCAGACGACGCCGTCGGCACCGAGCTCGTTGGTGAAGCCGGCCGTGCGGGCCTCCTCGCTCGTCACCGGTGCGGGCGCCGCGACACCGGCCAGGATCCAGCTCCCGGTGCAGACGTACGCGAACCGCTCGCTCGCGGCGGGGATCGCGGCGACGGCGGATGCGGTGTCGTGCGAGGGCACGGCGACGACCTGGGGGAGCGTCGCCAGCCCGATGTCGTCGGCGACGTCCGCCGCGAGCCGGCCGAGCACGGTCCCGGGGCGGCGCACCGGTGGGAGCAGGCCGACCGGAATGCCGAGCCGGGCGGCCAGCACGGGCGACCAGGTGCCGGTGCGCGGGTCGAGCAGCCCCGTGGTCGAGGCGTTGGTCAGCTCGGCGCCCGGCTCGCCGCAGAGCCAGTAGCTCATCAGGTCCGGCACGAGCAGGGCCTGTGCGGCGGCCTCCCACGGCGCCGAGCCGCGATCGGCCAGCAGCTGGAAGAGCGTGGCGAACGGCTCCGGCTGCACGCCGGACGCGGCGAAGAGGTCGGCGGCGGGACACTGCGCCAGCACCTCGGCCCTCACCGGAAGCGTGCGCGGGTCCCGGTAGTGCACGGGATTGCCCAGCAACTGGCCGTCGGCGTCCAGCAGCCCGTAGTCGACGCCCCACCCGTCGACACCGACGGCCCGCACGGGTCCCGCCGCCTCCGCGGCCTTGCGCAGACCCGTCAGGATCCCGCCGAACAGCGCGAGCACGTCCCATCGCAGCACGCCGCCCACCCGCACCGGGGTGTTGGGGAACCGATGCACCTCGCGCAGCGTGATGCCGCCGTCCGGAGCGCACCGTGCCGCGCTCACCCGCCCGCTGGACGCGCCGAGGTC
>Ga0123352_10015510_pt1 | contig 12129 bp, 13 predicted proteins | sample TergutLab28metaG_FD_89700 | JGI IMG/M metagenome (GOLD analysis project Ga0123352, IMG submission 89700) | Labiotermes labralis P1 segment gut microbial communities from Petit-Saut dam, French Guiana - Lab288 P1 | ecosystem: Host-associated > Arthropoda: Insects > Digestive system > Gut ... | reverse complement strand
AGCTAAAAAGAAAAACACTCCTGAGAACAAACAGCCTAAAGCTAAAGAAGAAAATAAAGTATCTAATACAAAAAAAGATGCAGAAACAATCCCTGAAGAAGATGCAAGTATCGCTACTAGAGACGGGCCTTTATTAACTCTTGGAGATTAGTAAATAACAAGGTAATAACAGCACATTAGAGAAATAAAATTCTATTTGACATAACTTTTTATATTTGATATATTGTTTCTTAGGAGAATTCTAATATGGAATCAATTAAAATAAGCCTTACTTTAGCTGAAAGTGTAAAAGATTTTGTAAATATTGTATCTAAATACAATTATAATATAGATTTAAGGAGTGGCAGATTTGTTATCGACGCTAAGTCTCTACTGGGGATTTTTAGTTTAGATTTATCTAAACCACTTACACTTGAAATTCATTCAGAAAAATGCGAGCAACTCATTAAAGACCTTAAAAAGTATATAGTTGATTAAAATTTGAAGAAACTGTTGCTTTTATAAAACTCGACAAAACTTGCAATAAATAAACAAGTTTAATCAGTTTTCAAGCTAAAGCAGTTGCGTTTGTGGTTTTTTAGTGTTAAACTGTATTTGGTTGGCGACTTAGACTTATAAACGCTAGCATATTTTTGATGTAATGATAATCACTGTAGTAAAAGACCAATATGGAAATCATGCTAACGGAACAACTGCCGCTGCTAGACATTTTGTAACAAGAATGCGAGATAAGGGGCACGAAGTTAGGATTGTTACTTGCATTGCCGACAAAGATGAAACAAATATTTATTTTGTAAAAGAAAAAAAGTTCCCTGGTTTTACTAATATTATTCGCTCGCATGGTATGGTTATAGCTAAACCTAATAAAATCCTTTTAAGAAAAGCATTTGAAGGTAGTGATATTGTATACTTTTTTTTGCCGTTTTTGCTAGCTAAGATTGGTAAAAAGATAGCCGACGAGATGGGTATAGCTAGTTTTATTAGCTTTCATTTAATGCCTGAGCATATTACTAGAAATATTCGATTAGGAAAAGCAAGAATTCTTAATGCGATTCTTTATCATAGATGGAAAAAGCTGTATAATAGATTTTCTCAAATTCATACACCAAGCATTTTTCTAAAGGATATTCTAATCAAAAAAGGTTATTCTTCTGATATTCATGCTATAAGCAATGGTATTCATCCTGATTTTCAGCCAAATATTGTAGCTAAACCTAAAGACTTTGAGGACAAATTTATTATTGTTATGAGCGGTAGGTTATCTAGAGAAAAACGGCAAGAGACTTTAATTAAAGCGGTAGCAAAAAGCAAATATAATAGTAAAATTCAAGTTATGCTTTGTGGTAGTGGTTTAAGGCAAAAAGCTCTTCAAAAATTAGGCGATAAGATGTTATATAATAAACCAATTATTAAATTTTGCTCTAAAGAAGAGCTTATCAGTACGCTTAATTATGCTGATCTTTATGTACATACTTCCGAGATAGAAACAGAAGCGATTGCCTGTATGGAAGCGTTTGCATGTGGCAGAGTGCCAATTATTTCCGATAGTAAGCTTAGTGCAACTGGTCAGTTTGCTAAGTATAACGAATATAATCTATTTAGAAATAAAGACATTAAAGACTTAGCAAAAAAGATAGATTGGTTTATAGAAAACCCTGATAAATTAAAAGAAATGGAAATTGAATATGCCGAATATGCCAAAGAATTTTCGCTCTCTAGCTGTGCCGATAAGCTAGAAGAAGTGTTGATTAAAGTTATAGAAAGGCATAAAGAGAAAAAGTGTGATTTTTAAAGTTTTGTACTATGAATACTGAAACACATTTTATAGATGCTGACGGCATTGAAAGGCCTATAAATCCTCACGCTCATATGTTTGAGATGCCGATTAAAAAGGTTAAGCCTATTACAAAAAAGAGACAGGTGCTAAATGATAACCCTGTTCTTTTTCTTTTAGCTAGAATTTTTCAAACAATTATATTTAGCATTTTATGGATATTTTTTAAGATAAAATATCGTTTAAAAATCGAAAATAAAAAGGCTTATAAATTTCTTAAAGGCAAGGGTGCTGTGGTTATATGTAATCATTGTCATATGCTAGATGTTGTAGCGGTTAGGCTTGTTACTATGGGGCGCACTAATTATATGTGCTCGATTGCAGAGAATTTTGCTATTCCGTTTTTAGGTGGGCTTATAAAAATGCTGGGAGCTATCCCAATACCTAACACAATGGAGGGTATGCGTTATTATAAAGAAGTAATAGACGAGCAACTGCAAAAGTGTCGTATGGTATCACTAATGCCTGAGGCATCTATGTGGCCGTTTTACCGTGCTCTTCGTCCATTCAAAAACGGAGCATTTCGTTTTGCTGTCCAAAACAAAGTGCCTGTATTGCCTTCGTGCATATCAATGGTTTACAAGCACAATAAAAAAGGTAAAATAAAAAGGGTACGGCTAACTTACACTTTTTTTAAACCTATTTATCCCGATTGCAATCTTTCCGAAAGAGAAGCAGTAGAGGTAATGATGAATAAAGCACAAACGGTTATGAAAGAGAGAATAGAACAGCAGATAAATATTAAAACAATGCAAAAAGAATCTGAAAATGAAAAAAGCCCTTCAGGGCTTGAGCGTATAAACAGGAATACTTAAAAGAAAAGTCAGTAGGTGATCAATTGAGTGTATTCCTTTTATATTGCGATATTAGGATAATAAAAGCACATAAAAACACACCAGAAGCATTGCAAAAATATGTTTTAATTAACTCATTATTAAATTTTATCTTATTTATTGTTTGCACCTAGTCTATAAGTTGTTCGTGTAATAAGTAGTATATATGAGCGGCCTTTTCGTCCCATTTATTATATACTGTCTTTGCAGTATGGCGAGAGGCTACATTAAATTTTAATTCTAATGCCGTTTGGCCAAGGCTTGTAATTTTTAATGCAACAGTGTATGTGCCATCGGAATTTTTATAATAATCTCTAAAATATTCTTGTCTGCGTCTAAAATCTAATCGGTTTTCCTTTATATATTCAGTTATTTCGCTTCGTTGACTACTTGGCACATTAGTGTAAAACTCCGAAAGGCAAGTTCTGCCATCAGGTGTAATAGAATAATAAACCTTGTTTTCGTATATGGTTTGATAAATAAAGCCAGCTTCAATGAGCTGACTTATAGTTTCCTTACATTCCATATAAGGTATCCAACTGTTAAATTCGCTAGCGATACATATGATGTTTTGTTCCATAACAGGAAAGTCCATCTTATCAAACACGAGTAACAGAATGAGTCTATTTAATTCGGAGTTATTATGAGGGAAATTCATTATCAAAATGAAAAATTAAAGCTTAAGACTTAAGAACGCATATTTATTTAATTTACTAAATAAACTTTTAACTCTTAAGCTTTAATTTTTAAATAGTTGTTTTATGCTTTACCATTACAGCCCAACACATCTACTAACTTATGTCTTACGCATTCTGTAATTAGACTTCTCGCAGGAGCAAGATATTGGCGTGGATCAAAGTGTGATGGGTTGGCATTAAAGTGTTGTCTAATTGCAGCGGTAAAAGCCATTCTAAGGTCACTGTCAATATTGATTTTACAAACAGCACTTTTAGCTGCAGTGCGTAACATATCCTCTGGAATGCCTTTGGCACCTGCCATATTGCCCCCATTTTCTTGAATGATTTTTACATATTCAGGCAAAACGCTACTAGCACCATGCAACACAATAGGGAAGTTAGGTACTCTTTTAGAAATATCCTCTAGTATATCAAAGCGTAGTTTAGCTTCTCCCTTAAACTTAAAAGCTCCGTGGCTTGTGCCGATAGCAATTGCTAAGCTATCAACACCTGTGCGTTTTACAAATTCTTCTACTTGGCCTGGATCTGTATAAACTGCATCGGCTTCTGATACATTAACATCGTCTTCGATGCCTGCAAGTCTTCCTAACTCGGCTTCAACTGTAATACCACGCTCATGAGCATATTTTACTACTTCAGAAGTGATTTTAATATTTTCTTCAAAACTATGGTGTGATGCGTCTATCATAACAGAACTAAATCCATCGTCTATAGCACTTTTACATAATTCAAAGCTATCACCGTGGTCTAAATGAAGGGCAATAGGAAGACCGCTATCCTCTACAGCTGCCTCTACTAGCTTTTTTAGGTATTTTGGGTTAGCGTATTTTCTAGCACCTGCGCTAACTTGAAGGATAATAGGTGCTTTTTCGATTTTAGCAGCCTCTACGATACCTTGGATAATTTCCATATTGTTCACATTAAAGGCACCGATGGCATATCCGCCCGTATACGCTTTTTTGAACATTTCAGTTGTGTTTACTAATGGCATATTTTTTGTTTTCTCCTCAATCCATACAATAAGAAATATCATATGGTAAATTCGGCAACGCGAATACATATAACTCTATCAAATAGCATTAACTTTGTCTAGTGATTTTTATTATTTTTAGGATAGTATGTTTTGTATGATATAGCATATTTTCTACTTGATTAAAAAGCTAGAAATTAGTATACTTATATAAATTCTTAAGGCATTTAAGAAAGATTATGTTTTTATTTGTATTATAGCTTATAAACAAAAGATAATGGGTAAAGATGAATTTCAAAAGGAAATAGAACAACTAACGAAAGAAGTCGAGTTAGAACATACTGGTGGTAGTGAATCAAAAAGCATAATCGCCGATTTTGAAGTTGCTTCGGAATTGGCAGTAGCCGTAAGGGATAATAATAGTCTTGGCGGAAATAGGGGACGCACACTTGGGCGTCCTATTACCGATAACAAATTATCGGTAGGAAAAAATCAAATGCGGATGAGTAATGCTTGTTCTTACAATAATCGTCTTGGCGAAATCCGCACACCAAAACTCGACTTATTTGACGGCGAAAACCCCCATGAGGGGCATAGAGCAAGAAAGAAAAAATCAGCCGATAAAGATCCGGATTTTGCCACTTTTTCCGAAGTCGAAATGCTGGAATATCTCCTATACAACACCATTCCTCGCATAGATACAAACGAGTTAGCTCATCTTCTTATCCGTACATTCGGCTCATATTATGGTGTGCTTAATGCCCATATAGCCGAATTAAAGCAAATTCCTCATATTAATGAGGCAACCGCTCGTATGCTAACAAGTATACTTTCGGCATCTCGAAAAGCTGAAATCTCAAGACTTAGTAGTAATGCTATTGTAAAAGATACGCTTTCGGCAGTAGAGTTTATTGCTCCGTATTTTTTAAGCCGTAGTACTGAATATGTGTACTTAACTAACTTAAATAATCACGACAGAGTTATTAGTATGGATTTGATTAGCACGGGCGAAACTAATTATTCTGCTATCGACACAAAGAAAGTTATCGAATCAGCTTGTAGGCATAAGGCAACAAAGGTGATTTTAAGTCATAATCATCCTAGTGGCTGTGTTCAGCCATCTAACGAGGATAGAGAGGTTACTCAACAACTGATGTTTAGTTTGTTGTGTGCCAAGGTTATTTTGCTAGATCATATTATTATCTCTAACGAAGGATACTACAGTTTTTTTGCTAACCAAGAATTTGATAAAATGTATGAAAAGGCAGACAGCGTTTTTAATACTAATTTAGTAAGAGAGAGCCGAAATAATAGATTTAATTATCGCAAGAGTTTAGGAATTTTGGGTGGTGGCGACTATATTAAAGGTAATGTGGCGAGCGAAAATCTATACATAGCAGGGCATTCTAAAGCATCGTTTTTAGTAGACAAAAAAAGGGAGGATGAGTAAAATGATAGTGTTAGGGATAGATCCGGGTTATGCAATAGTAGGTTACGGTGTTATAGAAGTTGTTGGCAGTAATATTATTCCGATTGTATGCGGAGTTATAGAAACTCCGACTAGTGAAAGTATTCCTGTAAGGTTAGCGATGCTTGATGAAAAGTTGTCTGTTTTAATAAAAAAATATTTGCCTGATGCTATAGCTGTAGAAGAATTATTCTTTAATACTAATACAACAACGGCAATCAAGGTAGCGCAAGCGAGAGGAGTGATTTTGTTAAATGCTATAAAGCAATGTGGAGAATTGTATGAGTACACACCTCTGCAAGTAAAAATGGCACTAACCGGCAACGGTAGAGCCGATAAGCATCAAATGCAGTATATGGTAAAAGCACTTTTAGGCTTAGATGAAGCACCAAAGCCTGACGACGCAGCCGACGCTTTAGCTGTAGCTATTTGTCACGCTCAAACAACAGATTTTAGTAAGAGAGTGCTAAACTAAGAACTATAGAGGTAAAAACTATTACCCGAGGCTTTAAAAAAATGATAAATTTTATACAAGGAATTATAAGTGAGAAAATCGAACAATCTGTTATTGTTGAAGCAAACGGACTAGGATATGAGTGCTTTGTAAGTAATCAAACACTTAGTGTTTTGAGTGTGGGGCAAAGTGCTAAAATTTTAACTTATTTAAAGGTTAGCGACGACGGTTTAACACTTTACGGCTTTATAGAATCAGCCGAACGGGCAATGTTTTTACGACTAATTAGCGTTAGCGGAGTTGGAGCAAAAGTAGCGTTAAGTGTACTAAGCGGAATGAATATTGATAGATTAGTAAGTGCTGTAGCAAGTGGCGATATAGTAATGATTTCCAGTATAAAAGGTATCGGGAAAAAGACGGCAGAGAGGATTGTGTTAGAGTTAAAAGATAAAATAATAAACGAGTTTTTAATTAAACAAGGTGGCGATATAGCGATGGTGGCAAATGGTAGCGAGATCGTTGGGTCGCTAGCAGGTCAAGCAGTTGAAGCATTAGTTGCGTTAGGGTACAGCAAATCTGAAGCGACGAATTCGGTTAGTAAAATTAAAGATATGGATGGATTAAGCGTAGAGGATATTATAGTAAAGGCGTTAAGGAATTGAGAATTGAGAGAGAGTGGAGAATTGAGGACTATTAAAAAATATAAACAAATTTGAAATTCTCAATTAAATAAATAATGATAGAAGAACAAAGATTTACAACACCAAAAAAAATGCTAGCCGATACTGACGAGCAAGGTAGTTTAAGACCAAAAACTTTACAAGAGTACATAGGTCAAGAGCCTATCAAAAAAAATCTCAGCGTGTATATACAGGCATCTAAAAAGCGAGGCGAGGCACTCGACCATGTTTTATTGTACGGTCCGCCCGGGCTTGGCAAAACAACTCTTAGTCATATTTTATCAACGGAGCTTGGTGTAAATTTTAGAGTTACAAGCGGTCCTGCTATCGAGCGTGCAGGCGATTTAGTGGCAGTGCTTACAAATCTCGGAGAGAGAGATGTGCTTTTTATAGACGAAATTCATCGCCTTAATCGTGCCGTAGAAGAAATTCTTTATCCTGCACTCGAGGATTTGGTTGTGGATATTATTATCGGTAAGGGTCCTAGCGCCAGAACAATGCGTATTCCGCTAAAGCCGTTTACGCTAGTTGGGGCAACTACAAGGGCGGGGCAACTAACAGGACCTCTTAGAGATAGATTCGGAATAATCGAGCGACTAGAGATGTATACTCCTGAGGAGCTTAGTTTAATTGTGCGCCGCAGTAGCGATATTTTAAAAATCAAAATAGACATCGAAGCATCGCTAGAGGTAGCCAAACGCAGTAGGGGAACGCCGAGAATTGCTAACAGAATCTTAAAAAGACTTAGAGATTTTGCGATTGTAGAAAATAAGGATATAATAGATAAAGCGATTGCCGATAAAGCACTTAAAGCGATGGATATAGACGAGATTGGACTAGATAGCACCGACAAAAAAATTCTTACAGCTATTATAGATAAGTACTGTGGAGGACCTGTTGGGTTGGAAACATTAGCTAGTAGCATCGGAGAAGAAAGCGTTACAATAGAAGATGCTGTTGAGCCGTTTTTATTGCAACTAGGCTTTATTGCTCGCACTCCACGAGGAAGGGTTGCTACCAAAAAAGCCTATGAGCATTTAGGAATTAGCGTGCCTAATAATCTGCCGTATCAGCAAATTGGTATGGAGGAGATGTAAAAATGTGTTTAGGATTATTTAGACGAAAAAGCAGAACAAATCAGCCGATTGACAAAAAAGATATTTTAGAAATGTTTGGATTTTTAGTAGAAGACTATGGGTTAGAATATCAATTGCAAAAATATAGAAATTGCTATGGTGGCGGTTGGTATGTAGAAATACATTGCTTTTATAACAAAAACGGATGTTTCTCTATTTATGAATTAGGTCAACGAGACGAATGGGATTATTTTTTTGCACCACGATACAGTGAAAAAATGGAAGAGTTAAAAGCTGTTCGTTTAGATATTTGTGCTGTAGAGAAAGAGCTATGGAAAGAGCCTCTTAAAATTATAGAAGAATATAACCAAAAAGCAATAAATTATAAAACTCTTGGACAGCTATTAAACTATGCTTATAGTAGCCAACGTTTAATACTTGAAACACTGGCAAAAGTAATTAAGGTTCAAATAGAAAAAGCAGGCTTGTTTTATGGATTAAAAGTAGAAAAATAATTATAAAACATATCTTACATCGTATTAACAAAATCATGATACCTTGCTAACTCATAACTCTAAATTCTTAAACTATGCTACCCATCATATAATATATGGTGGGTAATTTTGTTTTTAATACAATCGCTAAAAGTGTAACTGTATCATTTCTTATACTAGGTGCTATTTTGGGTGCCGGGTTTGCCAGTGGGCGAGAACTTATCAGTTTCTTTGGTTTAGGTATATCGCCACTCGCTATATCTGTTATCGTTGCTATTCTAATATTTTCAGTTAGTAGCTTATTTTTATGGATTGGTTCTAAACTTAATGTTAAAAAAGTTTCGCAAGTGAATTTTGCTCTTGTAGGTAGATTTCATTTTATAACGGATGCTGTATTGCTTGTGAATTCTTTAATAGTGCTATCTGCTATGTTAGGGGCAACAAATTCGTTAGGAGCAACAACAATAGGGTTTAATAGCCCGATTTATGCAGTCGTATTAGTTGTGGCTTGCGCATTATTATCGCTAAAAGGTGCTAAGGGATTAACAACAGCAAATAAAATAGTTGTGCCGTTTATGGTAATTTTGATTGTAATCATAGCTGGTATAGTTCTGTTTAATTCTTCAAACTCTACAGATTACACATTAGAGGCCGGTAGTATTTGGCAGGCGATTGTGTTTGTATGTATGAATATGCTGTTAGCTAGCACAGTTGTAACAACGATAGGTCAGCTTGATAAAAAAACGATTTTTGTCTCGAGTGCGATTACAGCAATTATCATGGGAGTATTGGTATTTGTTGTATTATCGGCGCTTAACGCTAGAGGAGATATTGTTTCTGATATGCCAGTACTTAGTATGGCGAGAGAAATTCATATTATAATTTATTGGCTAATGGTTGTGATGCTAGCGGCAGGAATTTTTACAACAATGCTAACGGCAATGTTAGGTTTGGTAGCGTGGCTAGAACCAATTTTAGGTTCTAAAAAATTTAGTGCTACAACAGTTTCGGTTTTAGCATTCATACTATCTAATTTAGGTTTTGCAACCGTAGTAAGAGTGCTATACCCGATTATAGGAATTTTTGGAGTAGTATATACACTTATAGCTATTGTATTTGTAATTAGAATGGGTGTTATAAAAAGAAAGAGTGCGAGCAAGATTTTGCTCGCACCTGTTATTTTGAGATAATCTCGTAACTATCTTTAGTATCTTTTATTGTATAGCCTAATTCGGCGATTTTGTCTCGTAATCTATCGGATTCTGCCCAGTTTTTACTGTTGCGGGCGAGAAGTCTTTCATTTGCTAAATTCAAAATTTCTTGTGGAATTTCTGTATTTGATGCTATTTGCATTTTTTCTTTAGCAAATTTTTCCACTTCGGATAAACTAAGTCCTAAAATGTTATCAAAGCTAACTGCTAGTTTGTAAATGTCAACACTGGTAGGCTCTTTTAGCATAGTCCACAATACACCCAATGCCATAGGGATATTTAAGTCATCTTTTATCGCATTTTCAAATTCGGATTTATATTTTGCTAGCACTGATTTTTCCGTTTTCATCTTGCTTTCTTTATGTTTTAATACAGTGTCATAAAGTCTATCTAATGCTGTTTGAGATGCAGACAAGCCTTCAAAAGTAAAATTAAGTTCTTTGCGGTAATGAGCATTTAAACAAAAATATCTAAACGCTAGGGGAGAATAGCTTCGTTCAATTAAATTGCTAACAGTATAAGTATTACCCAAACTCTTACTCATTTTGCCGCCGTCAACTAGCATAAAAGCACCATGTAGCCAATAATTAACTGTTTTCTTGCCCTCTTTAGCTTCACTTTGAGCAATTTCATTTTCGTGATGAATCGGTATATGGTCCACTCCGCCTGTGTGAATATCAAGCATACTTCCCAAAATCTTGCGACTCATAGCACTGCACTCAATATGCCAACCGGGATAACCCTTACCCCAAGGGCTGTCCCATTGCATAATGTGATTAGGCTCGGCTTTTTTCCAAAGAGCAAAATCATATGGATTGCGTTTTTGGCTATTTACATCAACCCGACTGCCTGCTTGTTGTTCGTCTAGCTTAATTCTAGATAATTTGCCATAACCCTCAAATTTAGAAATGTCGAAATAAATACCGTCGTCTATCTCGTAACCATAGCCCTTGTTCACCAAATCAACTACATAATCAATCATCTCCTGTATATAATCGGTGGCTTTAGCTATATGCTCGGGAGTTTCGATGTTTAACCTTTTGCAATCATCAAAAAATATGCCTGTATAGTAGTTGGCAATCTCCAGCGGAGTCTTTTTTTGAGCCTTAGCGGCAATCGCTATTTTGTCCTCGCCGTCGTCGCTATCGGAAAGAAGATGCCCAACATCAGTGATATTCATTACAGAATTTAGCTTAAAGCCATTAAATCTAAGTGATTTTCGTAATAGATCCATAAAAACATATGCCCGCATATTACCAATATGAGCATAATTATAAACCGTCGGTCCGCAAGTATAAAGTGTGGCTAAGTTAGGGGATAGCGGAACAAATTGTTCCTTTTTGCGTGATAATGTGTTATATAGTTTCATATTCGTCAATTATACTCATCCTCTTTTTTTATTGATGCTTCATCTCTACATTTTCTGCATTCTTCTAACTGCTCTTTCAATTTAGCAATCTCATCCCAAAGGGGATTGTTTTCGGTTACCTTTTTGCCGTCGATTTTTTTAACAATTCCTGGCACTCCCACAACGGTAGCACCAGCAGGAACTTCGTGAAGCACAACCGAATTAGCGCCGATTTTAGCTCCATCGCCTACAGTAAAGCTACCTAGCACCTTAGCGCCAGCACTAATAACTACATTATTGCCGATAGTTGGATGCCTTTTACCTTTTTCTTTACCTGTACCGCCAAGCGTAACTCCCTGATAAATTGTTACATAGTTGCCAATAACGGTAGTCTCGCCAATAACAACCCCCATTCCGTGGTCTATAAAAATTCCGTAGCCGATTTTGGCTCCTGGATGAATTTCTATGCCTGTTAAAAATCTAGCCCACTGACTAATAATTCTAGCCACTAGCTTAAAATGAAACCGATAAAAGAAGTGAGCCAATCTATAATAAATAATAGCCCAAAATCCGCTATATGTAAGAAAAATTTCAAACCTGTTTCTAGCGGCGGGGTCTTGCTCTAAAATAAACCGCAAATCCTTATTAACTTTGCTAAGGAAAGTCATAGAGTTATTATATGATAAGAATAGGGGATATGTCAACTATATATCAGTTATTTGAGTTGTATTAGAATAATGCAAAGTACGGATATTCGTTACAACATCCGTACTTTGTATAGTGTTTTTTTTAAAGAGTTATTTAGTTAAAGCTATGCAATCCAAAAAGCCATCCGTTTGAACCGATTACCTCAACACAAGCTATTGTAGTTCTATCAATTTTCACAATAAATAACTGCTAAGTGAACCTCTGTATTGCTTTATTCTCTGTTTCTTATTTACTAAGGTTCAAGATTTAATAAAGCTCCGCCTCTACCACCGGTAAAATGGGCAACAACATAATGCCTTGTATAATCTTCCAGCCACATATGATTATGTGCTTGCCCGCCGGGATTTATCCAATT